>MTKW01018575.1_pt1 | contig 10121 bp, 11 predicted proteins | sample 1042761 | NCBI WGS metagenome assembly MTKW01 (sample SAMN06205366, study PRJNA360243) | anaerobic digester metagenome | biome: Wastewater treatment plant; feature: Anaerobic digester sludge; material: sludge; isolation source: anaerobic digester fed with sludge from wastewater treatment plant ... | reverse complement strand
ATCCCCCGCCGCCGCAAAAAGAGGCGTCTGGCCCAGCCGGAGGGTTTCAGGCTGCGTGATTACCGGGAACTGGCCGTCGGTGACTATGTTGTTCACGAACAACACGGTATCGGCAAATACTTGGGGCTGAGCACCCTTGAGATTGGCGGTGTCCAGCGAGATTATCTGCTGATCAAGTACCGGGGAAGTGACAAGCTCTATCTTCCCGTTGATCAGATCGATCTGATCCAGAAATATATCGGGGCGGAGGGCCGGGCTCCGCGGCTCTATCGCCTCGGCAGCGGAGAATGGCAGCGGGCTAAGAGCCGGGCTAAGGCCTCTGTAGAGCAGATGGCCCAGGAGCTACTGGCACTTTATGCCGCTCGCGAGTTAACTGCTGGCCATAGCTTTGGCCCGGATCATCCTTGGCAGCTTGAATTTGAATCTCTCTTCCCTTACGAGGAGACAGGCGATCAGCTGCAGGCGATCGCCGAGGTGAAGGCGGATTTGGAGAAGGAGTACCCCATGGACCGCCTCATTTGCGGCGATGTCGGTTACGGAAAGACCGAGGTGGCCTTGCGGGCAGCCTTTAAAGTGGTCATGGAGGGTAAACAGGTAGCCATGCTTGTTCCAACCACGGTTCTGGCCCAGCAACATTTCCGGACATTTACGGAGCGGTTTGCCGAATTTCCATTCCGGGTGGCTCAGTTAAGCCGGTTTGTCTCTTCCTTGAAGCAAAAAGAGATTCTGGCAGACCTGGCCCGGGGTAAGATCGATATTGTTATCGGCACCCACCGGCTTCTTTCAGAAGATATCCAGTTTCACGATCTCGGGCTGTTGATTATTGACGAAGAGCAACGCTTCGGGGTACGCCACAAAGAGAAATTGAAGCAGATGCGACTCTCTGTCGATGTTCTGGCTATGACCGCCACCCCCATACCGCGGACGATGCATCTTTCCCTGGTCGGGGTGAGAGATTTAAGCGTGATAGAAACACCTCCGGAAAACCGCTATCCGGTCCAAACTTTTGTTGCAGAATACTCTGATGCCCTGGCTGAAGAAGTGATCCAGCGGGAGCTGCACCGGGGGGGACAGGTCTATTTTGTCTTTAACCGGATTGCCGGGATTAATGCCATGGCTAAAAAGATCCAGGCGATGTTTCCCGAAGCAGCGGTGGCCGTAGGGCATGGCCGCATGCCGGAGAGCTCTCTCGAGCGGATCATGGATGATTTTATCAATGGAAGATATCAGATCTTGGTGAGCACGACCATTATTGAAGCCGGACTGGATATACCCAACGTCAATACGCTGCTGGTTTACGATGCCGACCAGTTCGGACTGGCCCAGCTTTACCAGCTTCGCGGGCGGGTAGGCCGCTCCAACCGGCTTGCATACGCTTACCTGACTTACCGGCGGGAGAAGATTATTACAGAAGACGCGAAAAAAAGGCTGCAGGCGATCAAAGAGTTCACCGAGCTTGGCTCGGGATTCAAAGTAGCTTTGCGCGATCTGGAGATTCGCGGTGCCGGCAACATCCTAGGCGCAGAGCAGCATGGCTTCATGGTGGAGATCGGGTTTGATCTTTATTCCCGCCTTCTGGAGGAGGCCGTATCGAAAATCAAGAAGCTTCCGCCCAAGCAGGAGCCGCTGCCGCCGCCGCACCTCGATCTGAAATTAAACGCCTACCTACCTTCATCCTATATTATCAACCAGGATCAGAAGATCGATTTTTACCAGCGCATCTACACTCTGGGCACCGAAGATGAGCTGCGCGAGGTCGAAGATGAGCTGCGCGATCGCTACGGGTCACCGCCGCCCCCGGTAAAAAACCTCCTGGCGGCGGCTTCTTTAAGAATCATGGCTCGGCAACTGGGGATTGCTTCGCTGCAGCAGCATGATAGCGCTGTAGAGATCAGGTTTTACCCGGGTCAGAAGCTTGACCGGTCCAGGCTTTATCCGGCGGCCGGCAGGGTCCGAGCCCGGGTTACCTGGGCCGACCGGGAAACACTCCGGATAAGATTTAAAGAGGCTACCGAGGAGAGGATACTCCCGGATCTGCTTTGCTTTTTAAAAGAGCTTGGCGGAGAAGTTTCGGAACGGAATCGGGCTTAACTATGATTAGAGGCGAAGCTATTAAAAAATGGCCCGGCTTAAGAAGCGCTTTCCTTGCTGAGATTTTTTTGACGCTTTCCAAAGTGAAGTTAGAATTAAGATTTACCTTCTGTTAAACCATTCCGAATGCATAAAACAACTGTTGAGGATGAATACTAATTTTAGAACAGAGAGTTATTGCCTGGAACTTCACAAAGGAGGAAACAATGTTGAAAGCAACCGGTATTGTCAGGCGCATCGACGATCTCGGCCGCGTGGTCATCCCCAAGGAAATCCGCCGCACCCTGAAGATCCGGGAGGGGGACCCCCTGGAAATTTATGTGGACAGGGGCGGAGAGGTAATCTTAAAGAAATATTCTCCGATTGGTGAACTGGGCGATTTTGCCCAGGAGTACGCCGACTCTCTTTATGAATCGATGGGTCATATTTCATGCATCGCCGACCGGGATACGATTATTGCTGTGGCCGGCGCACCTAAAAAAGAGTTTGTCAACCGTCCTTTAAGCAGTGCCGTAGAGCGGGTTATGGAAAGTCGGAAAAGTGTGCTGATCAACAATACCGCCGAGCATCAATATTACGAAGAGGCGGACGAGATAATCGGTCCACGTTTTGCCAACGAGGTCATCGCCCCGATTATCTCGGAAGGTGATCCTATCGGCGCGGTAGTCATGGGCAGCCGGGATCCTTCGGTCAAGATGAGCGATCTGGAGCTTAAACTGGTAGAAACCGCGGCCTCGTTTTTGGCCAAGCAGATGGAGCAGTAAATAGAAAAGTAGATACGGATTGCAGAAGTTGGTATAATACAGACATTATAAATTATAGAGGATCGGAATCGGAAGAGGAAGGAAGGAAGAGCTTTGTCCAGCCACAGCAGGTTTATCAGGGGTGCGGTCATACTGGCTGTGGCCGGGGTTGCGGTTCGTTTTATCGGGGCAATAATGAAGATATGGCTCGTCAGGATCATTGGCGACGGGGGTATTGGTCTTTACCAGATGGCCTATCCGATTTACTCCACCCTGCTGGCCATCTCTACGGCGGGGATCCCGGTAGCCATATCGAAGCTGGTAGCTGAAAATATCACCGTATCCGATTACCGGGGGGCAATGCGGGTATTCCGCATTGCTCTGTTGATCTTAACCCTGACCGGCCTAGTTATCTCCTTGCTGCTGTTTTTCACCGCGGATACGATTGTCCGGATCGCGAAAATCGATCCCCGATCCGTTTATGCGATTATGGCCATTGCCCCGGCTATTTTTTTCGTCACGGTAATGTCGGCGCTGCGCGGTTTTTTCCAGGGACAGCAGTATATGCTTCCGACCGCTGCTTCACAGATGATCGAGCAGGTGGGACGAGCCGTGGTCTCTCTTCTCTTGGCAGTGGCGCTGCTCCCCCGGGGGCTGGAATATGCCGCTGCCGGCGCTGCTTTCGGCACAGTAGCCGGAGGATTCCTCGGCCTGCTTCTGCTACTGCCGATCTATTACCGGCGCCGTCCTGCGTTTATGAAACAGGCCCAGGCTCAACGAAGAACCGACCCCCAGGCGGCCGGCCAGATTATTTACCGCATCTTCAGCCTGGCCATCCCCATTACCTTCGGTTCCTTGATCATGCCGCTATTAAGCTTAATCGACCAGCTGATCGTTCCCGGCCGGCTGAAGGCAATCGGCCTTACACAGCAGCGAGCCACCGCGTTGTACGGGCAGCTTACCGGGATGGCCGGCTCAATTGTCTATTTTCCAAACGTGGTCACCCTTGCCCTGAGCATGAGCCTGGTGCCGGCAATTTCAGAAGCGCTAGTTTTACGGAATAAAGCGCTGGTCAGAAACCGCACCGCTGTTTCGATCAAGTTAACCGCGCTTTTTTCCATACCGGCCGCGGTGGGCCTTTACCAGTTGGCCACGCCGGTGATCGTCCTTCTGTTCGGCCTTAACAATATCGAGGCGGGCTATGCCCTGGCCTATATGTCCTGGTCGGTGATCCCCCTGGGGCTCTATGTCTCCACAACCGGGATTTTGCAGGGACTGGGGAAAACATTAACGCCGGTTGTAAACATGGCCCTGGGTGGTGTGGTCAAAGCGATCCTGGCCTGGTACCTGACGGCTATCCCCTCACTACATATTGGCGGTGCGGCGCTCGGTTCGGTTATCGGTACCGGGCTGGCGGCGGTGTTGAACCTTTACGCAGTGGCCCGTTATACCGGGTGGCGTTTCCGGATCGGAGAGCTGGTGTTGCTGCCGGGTCTCTCCGTGGTGGCGATGGCCGCAGCCGTATCTCTAAGTTATCGTTTCTTGATAAGTCTTGCGGGCTCTTTAACTCCGGAGATGGCCAACGGCATCGCCACCCTCGGGGCAATATTTATCGGGATTATCATTTATGGCATCGCCCTGCTGTTTAGTGGCAGTCTGACCCGCGATGAGATAAACCTGATTCCTCGTATCGGGCCACGGTTGGTGGAGCTGGCGGAGCGGTGGAGACTGTTGAAATAACAGGGAAGGGGAAATCATACTGTGAGTAGAATTGTGATTATCGGCTTAGGGCCGGGAGACCCCCGCCACCTTACAGCAGAGGCCCGGGTGGCGCTTAGCCGCCGCCGGGGAAAGCTTTATTTTAAAATAGCCCGTCATCCCGCAGCCCGTTTCTGTCTGGACCGGGGTGTACGGATCCATTCTCTGGAGCACCTGCAAGCGTCTCCAGCTACTCCTGGTCAGGCTGCGCGGGCCGCCTGCCGGATTCTTTTCTCTGCCGCTTCGCGGCAGCCCCTGGTCCGCTATGCGGTTCCTGGAAATCCTTTCGACGGCGACCTGGCGGTTAAATATTTGAGGCGCCGGGCGCCGCTCCACGGTCATCAGATCAAAGTTATCCCCGGGGTCAGCCTTTTGCCACCGGGAGGGAGTGCCGCCCTGCAAAACCTGGAAAAGATCATGACCGTGTTGCGCTCTCCTCGGGGTTGCCCCTGGGATCGCCGGCAGACCCACTGGAGCTTGCGGGGTTGCCTTGTCGAAGAGGCTTATGAAGTCGTCGCCGCTATTGAAAGGGATGATCCCGCCGCCCTGAAAGAAGAGCTGGGTGATCTCCTGTTACAGGTTGTTTTCCACAGCGAGATCGCTCGTGAAAAGGGTCACTTTAATCTGGACAAGGTGATCAGCGGTATTAACGCCAAGCTGATCCGCCGCCATCCTCATGTTTTTGGGACCGGCCGGGTTACCTCGGCCGATCAAGCCGTCGGCCGGTGGGAACGGATCAAAGAGCTGGAAAAGGGCTCCGGAATAGCCGGTCGTCTGCAGGTCGATCCGGCCTTGCCGGCACTGCTTCGGGCTTATAAAATGCAAAAGAGGGCAGCGGCGCTCGGCTTCGACTGGCCTTCCCTGGGGGGGGCGGTGGAGAAGCTGCAGGAGGAGGCCACGGAGCTTCAGGATGCATACCATGAGGGGGTTCCGGGTAAAATAGAAGAAGAATACGGTGATTTTTTATTTGCCGCGGTTAATGTAGCCCGTTTTCTTGGTATAAATCCGGAACTGGCCTTGGGGAAAGCCCTGCAGAAGTTTCAGGATCGTTTTGCCCATGTCTCCGCACAGGTGGCCGAAAGCAACCGGCCGTTCAATTGCCATTCCCTGGAACAGCTGGACCGCTGGTGGGAAGAGGCGAAGAATAAAGAAAAAAACAATTAAAAAGCAGGAATCATTGCAAATAAAGCGAACTAGCAATATCAAGGAAAGATTTGACTTTTAACTTCCAAGGAGGGAACAGGTGTTGAATAAATCCGACTTAATCGGGCTGGTCTCAGAAAAGGTAGAGATGCCGAAGAAAGACGTTGAAAAAGTGGTCAATGCAGTAATTGAAAGCATTATCGATACTGTTGCCAATGATGAAAGAGTGCAGTTGGTAGGTTTTGGTACTTTTGAAAGAAGGTACCGGGCGGAACGTAAAGGGCGTAACCCGGCCACGAACGAGGAGATTACCATCCCGGCGCTAAATGTACCTGTTTTTAAGGCAGGGAAGGCTTTCAAAGATAGGGTTAAATAATGGCATTACATAAGGTATCACTTCTAGCTAATATTAACAGGGGCCGTTCTTTAAGAGGAGCGGCCCCTGTTGATCTTAGTTGATCTTAAGAGTATATTCTTTCACCCGGGAAAGAATATGCAGGCAGGCAAATCTCTAGAAAAGACGGTGATGAAGATGCCCTGTTCAAGGCAAGTGCTTCTGCTTTTTCTTGGCGCCGTTTTGCTTCTCTCTGTCGGTTGCCGCCGTCAGCCTCAGAAGGAAGCCGTCCCGGCACTCCCGGAGGCACTTAAAGAGTACCAGGGTCGGGAACCGCAGCTGAAAGTGTACCAGCACGAAACCGGGGATATCACCGTGATGAGTTTTGAGGACTATATCGCCGGGGTGGTGGCCGCGGAGATGGATCCGGAATGGCCGGAGAATGCACTGGCAGCCCAGGCAATTGTCGCCCGCAGCTTTACCCTGCAAAAAATTAAAGAGAACGGCGGCCTGCCCGAGCGCAATGCGCATGCTTCCACCGACTTCAAGGAGTTCCAGGCCTATAATGCCGGAAGGATCAATGAGCGTGTCCGCAAAGCCGTGGAGAAGACCCGGGGAAAGATTGCCGTTTACCAGGGTGATTATATTAAGGCCTGGTTTCATGCCTATGCTGGTCCCCGGACAGCCTTGCCGGACGAAGGGTTAGAGTATAAGGACGGGAACCCCCCGTATATCCAGATTGTCACCAGCCCCGCGGAGAAAATTATCCCCGAAGAGGAGAAAAACTGGAGCGCCTCGTTTCCCCTGGGTCAGGTCCAGGTGGCGGTACAGGAAGCCGGGTGCGGCGATCCCGGGCCGGTTGAGAGCGCGGAGATTAGCGCAAAAGGTCCCTCCGGAAGAGCGACGTTGATCAGAATAAACGAGGTGGAGGTACCGGCCCCTTCACTGAGGCTGGCCCTGGGTAGTACCGAGATGCGCTCCACCTTTATTGAACAGATCGGGGTCGGTGAAGGCGGGCTCTACCTGGCTGGTACCGGTTACGGGCACGGCGTGGGCATGTGCCAGTGGGGCGCCCGGGCGCTGGCCGAAGAGGGGCGCTCCCCCGAGGAGATTGTAAATTACTTTTACCGCGATATCGCCTTGGTCAAAGCCTGGTAGGCGATGGGGATGAGAGGGATCACCTCTACGGAGGGACAGGGCACCTGTCTCTCCGTCCCCCCAAGATTACGGTTGATCGAGGATAACTGCAGCCGGCTCGTCCGGTAAAAGGACCCGGTCATCCCGGAGCACCCGCATGCTATCACCGGAAATCTCGTCGATCAGCAAGATCCGCCCATCACATTCCCCGAACTCATACTTGATATCAATCAACTCAAGGCCCTTTGGGGCGATCTGCTCTTTAATCAAGGTGGTGGCCCTGCGGGCGGTCTGCTCCATGTAGCTAATGGCTTCTGGAGAGGCGATTTTTAATGCCGCCAGGGTCTCACCGGTGATCGGCGGGTCACCGCGATCGTCGTCTTTCAAGGTAAACTCCACCAGGGAAGGCAGCGGCTCCCCTGCAGTTACATAACGGCCGTAGCGATGCAGAAAGCTGCCCCAAGCTTTCTCACGGCAGATTACCTCTAGACCGAAAGAGCGGGCTCGTTTTACCAGCAGACTGTTCTCTACGGGTCCGGGACCGAGGTAATGGGTTGGTATACCAGCCTGCTCCAGCAATTCAAAGAAAAAAACCGAGAGGCGCAGAGAGGCATTGCCTTTGCCGGTCACCTTGCCGACAACTTCATTGCCTCCGGGATCGAGACAGTCCCCGGTTCCGGTAACGCTGTCTTTAAAATAAAGCAAGAGCCGGTCTTCTGCAAAAAGAAAGAGATCCTTTGTCTTTCCACGGTAGAGTCTTTTCAAGTTGCCACTCCTTTGTCTAAGCGTAACGATCGTATTCTCGTTTTTCTTCGTCACCGTGGCGGACAATCCTTCCCGCAGTTTGCCCTTTTTGGCAGATTGTAACCGGGCCGCATTGCTGCCGACCGGTGCTCAGGATAGTTTCTCTGAATTAAGACATAAACCTGGTACAAACTCATATAAATAAATTGAAAATATTGCAACTGCCGTATTTACAGGAAGGAGAAAAAAGGATGGAAGAAAAGTATAATTTTCACAGCGGGCAGCATCGCCTCGTTATTGAAAACAGGGAGCACACTGAGATTACCGGTGTCCTTCATGTAGACAGCTTTGACGATGAAGAAGTGATCATGGAAACCGAGTTGGGATTGCTGGCGGTGCGCGGTGAAAACTTGCATATCAAGCACCTCAACCTGGATCAGGGCGAGATCTTCATCGACGGTTATCTACTGGAGCTAGCCTATGCGGAGGAAAAACATCCCCAGGATCGCGGGAAAAGCCTGCTGGAGAGGCTTTTCAAGTAGTGACCGGGCTATCCGCTTCTTCAACGGCCGTTCAGCAGATGGTTGCTTTCCTGGAGGCGGTGGCCCTGGGAGCCCTGTTTGCTGCTTTTTACGATCTTTACCGGGTCGTACGGATGCAGTTTAGGCGTCTCCCGCCCGTTCTTTCAGTGGCTGCTGACTGCTTCTTCTGGATCGCCGCTGCCGCAGCGGCGATATTATTTTTGGTTTACCGCCGCTGGGGCGAGATCTATGTTTACATCTACGTCGGGCTGGCCGGTGGATTTATAATCTATCTCCATAACTTCAGCAGGTATTTGCTCCCCTTCTGGCAAAAAGTCTTTGTTCAGCTCAGCCAACTCTTCGCCAGAAGTAGCCGGGAGAAAAAATAAAGTGCCTGAGAAACAATTCTTTCAAGCAATGCAGGAACTTTCAGTTCATACGGCGAATATGTACAGTGAAAACCTGGCAAAACTTTTCCAGGATTTAAGGCGGGATCCGATCATGCTCCGAAGAACCGGTCATCATCACGAGGGAAAGGTGGCCCCCTTTCCCCGACGTAAGCAAAAAAGCTTCGGGGTCTCCAAATTGATTACCGTGGCCGGGATGTTTATATTTTGCTTTCTTTTAACGGTGGTTATTGTCCAGATGTTTCAGCACAACCGGCTGCGTAAAGAGCTCGCTGCCGTAGAACTCCAGGTTATGGAACAAGAATCGCGCAACAAAGCAATTGCCGAAGAGATTACCCGGCTGAATGAGACCGGCTACATTGAGATGCTGGCCCGTAAACTCCTGGGGTTGGTCCGTCCCGGAGAGATCGTTTTTCAGTTTAAGGATTGACAAATCTTTCGAAAAAGTTATAATATCTATAGGTTTAAGTAAGATCATGCAAGGAGGATTTTTTAGCGGAATGCCTGTAAAGGTAGGCAGTATCGTGGAAGGGGTGGTTACCGGGATCACTAACTTTGGTGCTTTCGTGACGCTTCCCAACGGGGAAACCGGGTTGGTCCATATTTCGGAAGTGGCTAATTCTTATGTCAAGGATATCCACAATCATTTAAAGAAGTCCGACCGGGTTAAGGTGAAGGTGCTCTCGGTGGATGGCAGNNGTTTTCATAAAGAAGAACGAGCCTCTTTTGAAGACAAGCTGGCTCGCTTTATGAAAGAGAGCGATGAGCGGTTGCAAGATTTGAAAAGGAATACAGAGTCCAAAAGAGGCGGCCGGGGATCTTATCGGGAAGCTTATTAAGGGCTCCTGAGACGAAGCGGGTCAATTTTTTATTGTAGTAATGCCTTAAAAATTAAAATTAAAAAGCTTACTTTCAGGGTCCTACCCAAAGAGACCTTTTCTAAACACCTGCAGAGGTGTTTTTTTATGCTTATTTTAAGCTTTACCAGCATATGATTGATTGGACGAACTCTTTTTCTGGTTAAGGAGCATGCTGTGTCCAAAAAAACACCGCTGGTGGTCTTGGTAGGGCATCCGAATGTCGGGAAAAGCCAGCTTTTTAACTTACTGACCGGGAGCCAGGCAGTGGTTTCTAACTATCCGGGGACTACCGTGGAGCTGGCTCGGGGCAAAGGGAAAATTGAAGACTCTTTTGTAGAGGTAATTGATTCGCCGGGTTTCTACTCGCTAAGCGCTCTTTCTCC
>MTKW01001865.1_pt1 | contig 10122 bp, 11 predicted proteins | sample 1042761 | NCBI WGS metagenome assembly MTKW01 (sample SAMN06205366, study PRJNA360243) | anaerobic digester metagenome | biome: Wastewater treatment plant; feature: Anaerobic digester sludge; material: sludge; isolation source: anaerobic digester fed with sludge from wastewater treatment plant ... | reverse complement strand
CGTAAGCTCGCTTATCTTCTCCCTAACAAGCCAAGCACCCATGACGCCATAATAATAAAGCATTCCATGGGTCAAGCGTATCCACTCGGTATTTCGCTGTACAATGTTTTCCAACTCACTCCGATCTATCTGAGAGAAAATGTCTATCAGTTCATTCGGCATAAACAATACCTTTTGATCATCATATAATCCGGGGAAAACAATACTAAATCCCATGAATGCTTCCGCATTCGAAACAGACATACCTATATCGGGTATAACTCCCGAATTCTTAATGATTATGTTGATGAAGTCATACCTGCCTTGATCCAATGTATATATGACTCTCCTAAACTTCAAGGGAATCAGCCTAGTAAGCTCCGATGCCAGCTCTGCCTTTTTGAGAGAGCTTAAATTTTTGAAATCATAATTTTTACGGATTGTATCCATTTCAGTTTTTGTTAATCCGTTAATGGCATCATAAAGGCTGCATGGAACATTAACCTTCTTCCAAAGCCTCTTCTCTCTGTTTTCCTGTAGTTGTTGGCTATAGGCCTTTGCATTTTCCAGTGCTCTTATCAGAGCCGCTTCTGTTTTCCTGTCATTTTTTTTATCCATCAAGATTCCCTCTTTCAAAATGGTAGTTCTTTAGCATTTTCATCATCTATATTTTGCTCTTCAAAATCAATTTCAGAAAACCGGTTATCATCGAAATACACACTATCCGGTTGGATCTGCATATCATTTAACAGGACCGTGGTTTCAGAGGCAAAAGCGGTTTCATCTATGCTGTTCTTCTTAGCTTTTCTGACAAATTTACCGGAGCAGTCTTTACAAACATGATTTTTATGTTCTTTTCCTGAAGACTTCTCATTGGCCCGTGTTCTTCCGCATATTCTGCAATAGTGCCCCATTCTAGACTCCCTTATTTTTCTTACCGTTTTTCATTTTTGCTCTCCAATTTTCTAATTACATCCGTACCGAGACCGTTGAACTTCTCCAATAGCTGGCAGTCTCAACATGGCTCTTAATTTGGTGTTTTTCCTTTTGGAATTTTGTGGGGACACCTTGAGTTGCCCTATGGCTATTATACCGAAAAAATGACAAAGGAATTGATAGCGTGTGCAGAGGGCGCTCTGTTCATTCCGTGTGGATATCCTCGTTTCGTAATAAACGTGGCTGACAATACCAGAACGACTAGAAACCATAATATGGTTTGAAATAGAGCAAGGGAGGGGATATTGGGATGAAGCTCCCAGTTCTCACGGCTCAGTCTTTTTGATTGCGCCGATCCGGTCAAAATGCCTATCAAATGAGTATATCTCCATAATCCCGTGATTTATCATTTGACCGGTAACAAACGCGTCCGACCAGTCAATTCCTATATCGACATAGATATCGAGAGCATCCAAAGCAACATTCTTGTCGGAGAACCTTAAGCCCCGCATACTCAGTATTGTAGTAATCCATTCTCGGATTTGTTCCCTGGATTGTTTATAATAACCTTCGAGAACCCAAATGATATCTGCCAAGATAATATCGGGGAGAAAGACTGCCTCACTTCCCGCTTCTACCTTTGCCAGCAATTTCCCGGCTCGTTCCGCCTGGTCTTGAACGTCATTGGTGAGATATCTCAGGATTATGTTTGCATCAATGATCCTCACGGTAACGGGCCTCCATCACCTGGCTGCGAATAGCTTTGAAGTCCTGTTCGCCGTCGACTTTGACAGCACCTTTCAGGGAGGCTATTCCACCTTGGCCAACAGGAACCAGTTTAATACCATCCTCGAGTTCAATAATACGGATATAGCTGGACTTGCCAATATTGTATTTCCTCCTGATTCTAACAGGTAAGGTAAGCTGCCCCTTCTTGGATATTTTAGAAAGAGTCATGGCTGTCATCTCCTACAAATAGTAATCTTCCTACTTATTAGATTATGTCATACATAGACGGAAAGTAAAGCGTCTTTTATCTCATCCTTGTTGGCTTCTATCCCGTAGACTTCCGGCGCTCTCCGGGCCAGGAAGAGAGTTAGGGTTCCCACGCCACAATAGACGTCAAGCGCCTTCTCCTTCACTTGCATAGTTCTCAATTTCAAGAAGCACTTCGTCGCCTGTCTTCACCGGAGGTTGTCTCTTAGCCATAAATGATCCCCTAATTTGCAGCGGAAAAGATGGACTTTAGGCGTCTATTCTGCATTAGATCTTCATATTGGAGTTTTGTGGCGACATCCTCAGTTGCTCCGTAGTTATTATACCGGAAGAATGATAAGCCTTCCGAGCTTCGGTCGGAGCAGGGAACAGACTCAAGGAAGGTCGGCCACGGGTTTCGGCAAATTGCAATATTCTCTTGGACAAGGCAGGAGTTTAATGGGCCACGGCGAACAGAGTACAGCAAATATATGAAACCCATTGCATATGACGTTATGTAATTGGATTTGAGAATGAATATGTGAGGTGCTTTCTGATTACCACGATCTACGAGATAGCTGAACGTGTCGGTGTCTCGCCTGCTACCGTATCAAGGGCTCTTTCGGGCAAAGGTTATGTTCGGAAGGAGCTGCGCGAGAGGATCATGCAGGTAGCGAAGGAAATGGACTACCATCCTAATACTCTGGCTCGAAGCCTAATAACCGGGCAAAGCTTTATCATCGGCCTTGTGCTTCCTGACATCACAAACCCATTCTTTCCTGCAATTGCCCGAGGTGTAGAGGATGTTGCTCACAGGAACGGGTACAACGTGATCCTATGCAACACAGATGGGAGCGCTCGTAAGGAAGCGGACTATCTAGGAGTATTGCGGAGTAAACGGGTAGACGGAGTGATCTTTACCACTTCCCAAGTAGCGACGAAACATGTGAGACAACTTGTGGATAGTAATATCCCCGTAGTGCTGGCAGACAGGCGAATGAAGGTTGATTGTGACTTTGTGGTTGTTGACAATATTGAGGGGTCGTACAAGGCCACGTCGCATCTAATTGGACTTGGCCATTCTGCAATCGGTCTCATAACTGGGCCTCAAAANNATGGCCATGGGTGCTCTGGCTGCTCTTGAGGAAGAGGGTATTCGGGTTCCTCAGGAAGTAGCCGTGGTTGGCTATGACGATATTCCGTTTGCCTCGGTTGTCCGTCCGAGGCTCACTACGGTGGTGCAGCCTAAGTATGAGATCGGATCTATCGCGTGCGAGATACTGTTAGAACGCATGAAGGACAGGGACAGGCCGAGACAGGAAGTGTTTTTGAAGCCAAACCTTATGATTAGGGAGTCCAGTGTCATTCTGGAGGTGAAAGACGCGCTGTCGAATTAGGCCGTGTACCAACAGTTCAACCGTTGTTATGGTCTCGAATAGTGTAGTCCTCGTGAAGATGTTCTCCGCTGTAGGACAACGTTTCTTGATGCAACTATGAGATTGGACTTGCGAACCGTGTAGTTAGGCCAGGTTGGACAGGAACGAGACGAGGATTCTGACCGGTAGGAACAGTGTAGGCCCTACTTGGAATCACCCTGCGTTATAGTGCCAGGATGTGAAAGGAGGGGGTTATGGGTCCGCGGGACATGTCAACGCTAGTCGTGGAATGGGGAAGGAGTATATACAGGCGTAATGCACAGATAGGCACGAATTGTAAGACAAACAGATCTTAAGATTCCGGAGCCAATGTAGCTTAGCGCTACCGAGATATGACAACTCGTTGCTCATGTTCGGGATGATAGGGGCATGGCACGGCAAGGCCTGAAGGTAGCGCCGGATAGAGGAAGCGAGGATTAAGGAAGGAGGAAAAGATGGTGAAAGACTACCGTCTTGTAAGGGTTGTTCTTGTTGTGGTGGTTGCTATGATGTTGCTGGGTGCGGGATCGGCATCTCTTGCAAAGGCGCCACTGAAGGTGGCTATGGTGGCGGCCGGCGGGCTTGGTGACAGGTCGTTCTATGATTCGGGCTACGCAGGTCTTATGCGCGCACAAGAGGAACTGGGTGTCGTCACGAAAGTACTCGAGTGCAAGGATGACCCGTCGCTTTACTATGACCAGTTGCTCGCGGCAGCGCAAAACTACGATCTGGTGTTTGTGGTGCCCGGCTACCAAATGGATAAGGAGATCGAAGAGCTTGTGCCACAGTTTCCCAAGGTGACCTTCATTTACATCGACGGGACAATCGACGTGCCCGAGGTCGTCTGTGTGGACTACGCNNTCGGACATAAAAGGCATCGACCCGAATACGAAAGTCATCGGTATGGTAGGTGGCATGGATATTCCTGTTATCAGAAACTTCCTCACCGGATACAAGCAGGGGGCTGCTGCAGTCGACCCGTCTGTTAAGGTTGAGGTGCTCTACGCCGGCACGTTTGGTGACCCTGCCAAGGGAAAGGAGCTAACTTTCGCACTCCATGATGTGGGCGCAGACATTGTCTACCAGGTCGCGGCAAAGACAGGTGAAGGCGTCCTATTCGCATCGCAGGAGGCAGGGCGCTACGCTATTGGCGTGGACTCGGACCAGTGCTATATCGTTCCCAATAACACAATCGGCAGCATGATGAAGCGAGTCGATAACTCCGTCTATCAGACGATCAAGTATGCCATGGAAGGAACGCTCAATAAGGGCACCGTCTACCATCACGGCATCAAGGAGAATGGTGTTGGCTTGTGCTTCTGTGAAATTATGGAGAAGGCCGTCCCCAGTGACATCATAGAGAAGCTCAAGAGCCTGGAAGAGCAGATTCGCTCCGGTAAGATCCAGGTTCAGGAGGCCGATTAACGGGTAGGCCTTAGGAACGGAGCGTAAGCCTGGCCCCGCCGCCTTGGTTACTCCAGGCGGCTGGGGCCGCCGGTTCCGGCCCTGTGTATTCCATACGATCCGATAAGCGTGAGTCTTGGACGAACTCGGGCAAATCGGGACGGGCAAGAACGCATCAAGGTGAACCGGCATGGGCACAGCGCCCCTAACCGAAACAGGAGGAGAGGCAAGACATGCCAGGTATGATGAATCCCGAGTGTGTCATTGAAATGAAAGGTATTACAAAGCAGTTCCCCGGCGTGCTTGCTAACGATCGCGTCGACTTTGCAGCATGTAGAGGTCGTATCCACGCCCTCGTGGGCGAAAACGGCGCCGGAAAAACTACCCTCATGAGTATTCTGTATGGGCTTACCAGACCTGACAAGGGTACCATACGCATCGGTGGCAGGCCCGTCTCTTTCGGCAGTGCAAAGGACGCCATCAACTGCGGCATAGGTATGGTCCACCAGCACTTCATGCTGGTGCCGTCCTATACCGTCGCTGAGAATATCATCCTCGGCCAAGAGCCGACAAGGCATCGTGTCTTCGTAGATCTGAAGACCGCCAGGATGCAGGTGGAGCAGATCTCAGAACGTTACGGCCTCGCCGTCGATCCTGACGCACGCGTCCGCGACCTGTCAGTAGGAGTGAGGCAGCGCGTAGAGATCCTTAAGCTGCTTTACCGTGGGCTGGACATCCTCATTCTGGACGAGCCTACTGCGGTGCTCACACCGCAGGAGGCCGAGAGTCTTTTTATGACGGTACGTGCTCTCGCTGCGGACGGCAAGACCATCATCTTCATTACCCACAAGCTTCCTGAGGTCCTCGCAGTCTCCGATGAGGTGACAGTCCTTCGAAGAGGAAAGGTTGTCGGAAACGTCAGGACCGCCGACGTCACGATGAATGACCTCGCCACGATGATGGTGGGCAGAGAGATCTCGCTGACGATTGAGAAAACTGCGGCTGACCCGCGACGGGAAGTCCTTGAGCTCCGCGGCGTAACCGCACTGGATAATAGAGGCATAGAAGCGTTGAAAGACGTGTCCCTCCGAGTGCGAGCAGGGGAGATCACGACCATAGCAGGGGTTGAGGGGAACGGCCAGACCGAGCTTGCTCAGGTTATTGCAGGCCTGCGCCCACTTGCATCAGGCCAGGTTCTCATGGAGGGGCGTGACGTATCGAGGCTTTCTCCGAAGAAACGCCGGGAGTTTGGTCTCGGATTCATACCCGAGGACAGGATAAAGACGGGACTCGCTCTGGAAGCCACTGTAGAAGAGAACTTAATCATGGGTCGCCACTATAATGAACCTTTCTCGCATCGGGGTCGCCTCAATTTTCACTATATTAGAGACTACGCTGTAAAACTTATCCGGGACTATGATATTCGGACCCCCGGGGCACAGGTTCGTGCAAAGACCCTGTCAGGCGGCAACCTTCAAAAAACTGTAGTAGCAAGGGAATTCTCGCGCAGCGCTATGTTTTACGTGGTGACTCAGCCTACACGAGGCTTGGACATCGGATCCCTTGAGTTCATACATCGCAGGATCGTGCACATGCGCGACCAGGGCGCAGGAATTCTGCTCATTTCGACAGACCTCGATGAAGTGTTCTCAATAAGCGATCGCATCCTTGTGTTGTACGGAGGAGAGCTCACAGGCGAGTTTACGCCTGATGCTACAAGCCGTGAGGAGATCGGCCTATACATGACAGGCACGAAACGAATGAATATGAAACCGTCTGCGAAGGGGGTGGCGTAATGGGGGCAGATTCCGTGAAAAACACACTAATCGATTTCTTGCGAGGAAGACTGCAGACTGCCGGGACCTTGGCTTTCGCGATAATACTGGCTTTCTTGGTCGGCGCAGTCATCATCGCGGTGAGTGGAGACAGCCCGATCAACGCCTACAGCGCCATGTTTCACGGCGCGTTCGGAGGCATCTCGAGGGTTGCCTCTACCCTCGCCAAGGCGACGCCGCTCATTATGACGGGCCTCTCCGTTGCGGTAGCGTTCAATGCCGGTATCTGGAACATCGGGTCGGAAGGCCAGTTCTTCCTGGGCGGATTCGCGGCGGCATGGGTAGGCTTCACCGTGAAGGGTCTGCCTTCGCCTCTCCACATCACGCTGTGCCTAGCTGCAGCAGCGCTGTTCGGAGCATTCTGGGCATTCATCCCAGGTCTGCTTAGGGTGAAGGGCAACACGAACGAAGTCGTCACGACGATTATGGCAAACCATGTTGCCACACTTTTCACCGCGTATCTGGTGAACTACCCCTTCAAAGTGCCGGGGTCGGCGCGGGGTGCCACGGTCTACATCGAGAAAACCGCCGAGTTCTTTCGGCCTATCCGATTTTCCCGGTTCTCGCTGGGGTTTTTCATAGCCGTCGGATTGGTCGTCTTCGTCTACTACCTGATGACTAGGACTACACTGGGGTACGAGTGGAAGATGGTGGGGCTCAACCAGGAATTCTCGCGATATGGAGGTATTTCCCCGGAAAGGGCTATGCTCACAGCCATGCTCGTAAGCGGGGCGCTCGCCGCGGTAGGGGGGGCGATAGAAGTCATGGGAGTCCACCAGAGATTCATCGACAATATCTCGCCCGGCTACGGGTTTGACGGGATCCTCATCGCTCTTATAGCGGGCAATAATCCCATAGGCGTCCTTCTCGTGGCCATCATCTTCGGCGCTCTACGCACAGGTTCCATCGGCATGGAGCAGGCTACCACGATACCGTCGGAGCTCAGCAGCGTGATTCAGTCGCTTATAATCCTTGCAGTCGCGGCCCAGGTAGGATTCAAGGTCCTACTCGCGCGAATGAGGACGAAAAGGAGGCAGGCAACGTGTTAGGCAACTTCTTCTCGCTTGCACTGGCACGCGCATCTATCCGCATGGCCACGCCGCTCACCCTCGCGGCGCTGGGGGGAGCCGTCACGATGCAGGCGGACATTCTCAACATTGCTCTCGAAGGCATGATGCTTGTCGGCGCCTTCTTTTCGGTCGCAGCAAGCCACCTCTTTTCCAACGCATGGCTGGGCCTTGTCGCGGGAGTGATTGCTTCCACCCTGATCGGGCTACTTTATGCGTTCTTTGTGGTTGACCTGAAAGGCGACACGTTCGTGATCGGTGTTGCTCTTAATATCTTTGCGGCCGGTGGTACAGTCTACCTGCTGCGATCCATGTTTGGAGTCAAGGGGGCTTTTGTGTCGGAGCGCATAAGGACCCTGCCTGATATATCCATTGGGCTTGCGAGCGTGTCCGGTCCAATTGCAGAAGTCCTCGATGGCCACTCGATTCTTACGTACATGAGCTGGGCTCTGGTAGTCGTCTTCTCCATACTGTTCTACCGGACGACGTTCGGGCTCCGGCTTCGGGCGGCGGGCGAGCATCCTGTGGCTCTTGAAACCGTTGGAGTCAGCACCCGGCGCATGAGGTACCTTGCGTACCTGGGGTCCGGTGTCCTGTGCGGGCTTGGCGGCGCGCATCTGGCACTGGGCTACCTGAATCAGTTTGCCGAGAATATGGTGGCAGGGCGCGGATTCATTGCGCTTGCTGCGACAATCTTCGGGCAAGGACGGCCTCTCCCGGTTTTCCTGGCGTGCGTCCTTTTTGGTGCGGCTGATTCAGTCGCCATTCGGTTTCAGAGTCTCGGTATCCCGCCCCAGTTCGCACTTATGACGCCTTACGTAGTGACTACGCTGGCTCTCTGGCTGGTATCAAGGCCGCAGGCGCCGAAGGTAAAGAAAGCAACTACACATACAAGCCAAAAGGAGGTAGATGCAAGATGACATTAGAACGCGGCAGCTACAACAATGCAAGGCCCGTTATTCTCGATTGTGACCCAGGTCATGACGACGCCCTGGCAATACTGCTGGCAGCGGCGTCGCCGGAATTGAAAGTGCTCGGGATCACTACTGTGTGTGGCAACACCACAATTTCCAACTCCACAAGAAACGCTCTGCGTCTTGTGAGTTTCGCAAATCTCGACATACCGGTTGCGCGAGGTGCGGCAAAGCCTCTTCTTCGAGAGCCGTCTCTTGACGTGCCAAGGATCGTACATGGGGAGTCGGGGCTTGATGGTCCCGAAATTCCGGAGAGCCCTGAGGGACCGTTGGACCAATCGGCGACAGAGTTCATCGCCACGATTCTGCGCGAGTCCGACCGGAAGGTCACGCTCATCCCCACAGGCCCGCTTACAAACATCGCCACGTTGCTCCTTGCCTATCCTGACGTGAAGGACAACGTTGAAGAGATTGTGCTCATGGGTGGCGCACTTCTGCACGCGGGGAACATTACCTCGGCTGCAGAGTTCAACATCTACGCCGACCCGGAGGCTGCTAAGATCGTATTCGGTTCCGGGATTCCCATCACCATGGTTGGTCTGGATGCCACCATGAAGTGCGTAGTTACCGACGACATCATCGCTGAGATACGAGGGATCGGAACCCCGGTACCCATGCTTGCCGCAGACCTTCTGGACTTCTATAACTCTACTATTAAGCAGCACTATTCTGAGCCAGGCGGGTCGCTTCACGATCCCCTTGCAGTGGCGGTGGTCTTGGAGAGGACACTTGTGGAAACCCGCCTCATGTATGTAGATGTGGAGACACATAGTGAACTCACTCGTGGGGAGACTGTGGGCGATGTCTGGGGTGTAACGGGCCATGAGCCCAATGTGAAGGTCTGCCTCGATGCAGACGGGGATCGCTTTTTCAAGCTGCTCATAGCAAGACTTCGGAAAAAGTGGGGGCAGAAGTAGCAGCAACATCTGGCAAAAGGCTCGCTGAGGCCGTCGCCTCGAGGCTTCCTCTGTGCGCTGAGTCTTTGCGGAGACGGTGATCAGGCGAATCCATAAACCAAAGGCGCCACGCTTCGAGGAGATTCTACAGCCTGTGTTGTCTGTCAGGGATTCCACCGTAGAAAGGAGAGGAGCTTCAGCGTGAGTATAGTAGTTGTGGGAAGTCTCAACATGGACCACATATTGCAGGTTCCGAGTTTTCCCAAGACGGGAGAGACAGTTTTTGCTGCCGGATATTCCACTGCTCCGGGCGGGAAAGGGGCAAACCAGGCGGTTGCGTCCAAGCGGTTGGGATCTCGTGTATATATGGTGGGTCGTGTAGGGACAGATGCGGCAGGGCGTGCCTTGGTTGAGTGCCTGGAAGAGGCAGGTGTTGATGTTTCGTCGGTGAAGTTTGATTCAAGAGAATCAACCGGCTCTGCTTACATAACCGTAGCTCCTGACGGGACGAACACTATCGTCGTAAATAGGGGCGCTAACTTTGCGCTGGAGCCTTCGCATGTATTGGATGTCAGAAGTAGAATCGAAGAGGCGAATGTTGTCGTAGTACAGCTTGAGACCCCGACGGAAGTTGTTTACCG
>MTKW01003332.1_pt1 | contig 10124 bp, 7 predicted proteins | sample 1042761 | NCBI WGS metagenome assembly MTKW01 (sample SAMN06205366, study PRJNA360243) | anaerobic digester metagenome | biome: Wastewater treatment plant; feature: Anaerobic digester sludge; material: sludge; isolation source: anaerobic digester fed with sludge from wastewater treatment plant ... | reverse complement strand
CCTTTGTCGTCACTGGACGTCTCCGTGCAGGCACAGATAATCAATCTCCTGCAAGAGCTGCAAGAAGAATACGGCCTAACATATCTTTTTATCACGCACGACCTCCGTGTCGCGTACCATATGAGCCATCGGATAGCTGTGATGTACTTGGGACAGGCGGTGGAATCAGCAGACACCGATATACTCTACGACAATCCTTTGCACCCTTATACACAGGCGCTCCTTTCTGCAATTCCCTCTGTTGATGCGTCTCGCAGAGCAAGCAGGATTCTTCTTGAAGGGACAGTGCCGACACCTATTGATCCTCCGAAAGGATGTCGCTTCCATCCAAGATGCAGGCACCGTATGCCTATCTGTGAGCAAGAGGAGCCAAACCTTGTGCCGGTGCAAACGCCTATGCAAACCGGAGTAGCACAGAGAAACGCCAAGAGAATGGGTGACGAAGTAGTAAACATAGTCGTAGACGAAGTAGTAAGCAAAGTAGTACGTCGTACAGAAAGAACCAACATGCATGGGAGGAATAAGGAACACTTAGTTCGTTGCCACCTGCATACGGGCTAAGCAGCAACCGTCAGAGTGTGGATGGATATGTTGAGTCACAACGTATGGACTTAGTCATGAAGTGGAGGTTATGTCGTAAATGCTAACTTAATCTTGCTTTACCCCGTTTCGAAGCTACACCAAGTGTTTACGACTGCTCGTCGGGTACTCATGGAGTACTCCCAAGGTATTTGTCATATGCCCACCCATGTGTTCACCGGTTATTCATATGCATTCACGAACATAGATCCAAGCAAATCTCATGACCCCGCCACAGAGCATAAGCGACGAAACCCGCCCCTGTCGCCAAGGCTAATCCGGTTTTCGCAATACCTGTCACAGGATCTATGCTCTCTGAAACCAAGCCTCCGTCCATAGGCGCAGTAGTCAGGAGCCTTAATGCTTCCTTCACAGCCCGGGTATCACATACCCCGCAAGCCTCATACTCGGCTACTTCAGCTAGAATTGTGTTTGCTGCAGCCATAGGCCAAGGATGCGGTGAATGCGCAGACCCCGGTCCGCCGAACTCGCCGTCGAAGAAATACCGGTTGTGCTGAGAACGGATCCAACGCTGCGTGTTCCTGAGGATTTTGGAAGTCTCCTCGTCATGAGGAAACCCATAGTGCCGGATCAGTTCCAGGCTGCCCGGGGGGTTGTCGTAGGTTTCGTAATTTACACGGCTGATGAGTTCCTTGCCGTAATCACGGTGTCCACGCGTAAGGCTATGAGAGGTAGGATGATTGCAGGCAGGGTCTTCGCAGGCAGACCCATCGCAAGCAGAATCGCGACTAGTAGCGTTATCGCCGGCAGGAATATCGCCGGTGGAGCTATTACAGGTAAAGCCACCGGAACTCCTGAGCTCATCTCTTTTTATGGATTTCAGGTCTACAGCCCAGGCATACATCGGTCCGAGAGGACCGTCCACCACACAATAACGACGTATAGCTTCTTCCAATGCTTTAGCGTCCCTTAGCAACTCATCCGCCACATGCGCATAATCACCGCCAAGACTCTTGAACACAGACGACGCTATCATCCAGGCTTTCCAAAGCAGGACATTGGAATAGGTCAAGAAAGGAAACTCCACAGGATCGTCAGACGGGTCCAAGAAAGTCCTGCACAGGACCGGCTTTCCGGAATTATCCCGGAGGAGCCATTTCTCTATCGCAGCCAAAGTCCTTTCAATACCCTCGGGCATACCAGGCTCGTTAAGGACTGTACAGTCTCCTGTAGCTTCCAAGTAAGTCCCCAGCCCGATGATATGAGCAGCAGCCTCATCCAGCTCAAACCCGGGATAAAGCGCTGTCCCGTCCATGTAGAGGGCGTGGTCCCCGACGTTCCGCGTACCTATTCGCGTCGAGTAGAGAAGTACGTCCCTTGCCCTCCCTGCATCAGTCAATACCAGGGCAGGCATGGACCATAGAAGTACATCCCGCGCCCAAAACGCTGCGCTCACATAGTACCTGGGACTTCTTGAAGTTACGGCGACTGAAGACTCAGAGTCCAAGGTCTTGCCTGTTGCGAAGAAGTAGTTAAAGAGCAGGTTCCTGTTGATTACACTCTCCACATTACCGAGGAGTTCGTCGTTGCCTGCGATTTCGTGGGGATTCTCAAGCCTGCATCCATTGGAGCATTTGTCCTGATTCTTGCTGCTGCTTATGCATCTCGCCTGAGGCAGAAAAGAGCGCCGGCGCATCCTGAGCCACGCATAGGTCCTTTCCTCGAGTTCTTTCCAACCCACTCGTTTCAGATGGACACCGGTAGTGCGAGCTCCGTCAGCTTCTCTATTGAACGCCACGTAGTAAGCGCAAGTCACCTTGTCGCCGGGAGCAAGCTCCCTGTCCTGCGAAACCCTTATCCTGCAAGGATCGTCTGCTGACTCCTCTATGTATATGCTGTCAAAGTCCAAAGATGAGTTAAGAGAAAAACCGAATAGCGGTAAAGGCCCCATAGCCTCAGCGACTACGCTTTGAGTCCACCTGTCATACCTGCATGAGCGCGTGCAAGGTATGGGACGGGATGTGAATACCCGAAATATGCTGGAACCCCATGTGCATACGAGGCCTATCTTTGCCCGGGTTTTCGTTGTTCCCGATTCGTCTTGTCTGTCGGGCTCTATAATACGGCTTATGGCTAGGATATCACGTCCGTCTGTACCATCTACTCCCGTTATGCCGCTATTTTCGGCGGTATCGCTCTTTCCGGTCATACCGTTTGCTCCGGCCATACTCCTATTCACAGTAGTGCAGGTTACTTCGGCTGTATGATCCAATCCGGCTGTCCTTTGTGCCGTTGTGTCTACATCCGAATGAAACCCGAGCCTTTCCAACTCAAGGGTGTAGCAGAAACCCTTCTCGTCAGGCGGTGCCACAATACGCAAACCAAGCCTGATAGGGCCACCCGAGACGTCAGGCAAATCCCAAGTGAAACTCGGCACCCAGTCCCATTTCAGCTCTACCTTAGGACACACTCCTCTAAGGTCTACTTGCATCCCATCCCACTCCAGAAGAGGCCTAATAAAGGAGACTTGCCGACCCTCGCGTCCGGTGGGATCAGACGTTGTGACAGTCTCAGGCGTTGTGGTACTCTCAGATGTTGGGATAACCTCAGACGTCACGGCAGGCTCAGGCGCAGTTCCTCTCACTCCAAACAGCGACGCATGAGCCTGGTGCAAGAAGGTTACACTCATCACCCTCCCACACTCATCAATCTCAGGTAAGGATATGTAATCATTCCCGGTAACGATAACCGGCCTATGGTCTTTGACAGGCTCCGGAACGGTCTTGATGCGCTTTGCCACAGTCTCATTTGCCATAGCCTCAACCTCGCCCCTTGAAAAGCAGTTTCTCCATTGCCACCCACCTGCCCTGAAGATCGCGGGTTATGCCTATTTCGCTGAAGCCCTCAGTTCTATACAATTCATAGGCTGCCGTGTTTTCAGGTCTGACTTCGAGCCTCACAACCTGAACACCTTCATCAGCCAAACACTGCAAGGCACGTCGCAGCAGGTCCCGGCCAAGCCCTTGTCCCCTCGCTCCTTTGTGAACAGCAATGGACATAAGCCTCCCGAAGCCTGTCCCTTTGGGAAGCGCAAGAGAAGACGCAGCCATAACCATCCCGTTTGCCGCGAGCTTCAACACCTCTGTGAAGCGTATGGCAATCTTGCCTGTAAATAGAGCCCTTGCAGCACCAAGCGCATGCCCGTGTCGGATAACTGCCTTGTGGAGTCGAGCGTCATCCAAAGCTACTATAGAATAGCCACAGAGATTGCCCAGGGAATCCTTGGCTACAAAGAATTTGCAGCCTGCATCCAACAAGATACCAAAACCCAAAGCAATGATTGGCAAAATTCTATCACCTGCATCTCTCCGAAAGAAGAACTCCACACTCTCGGGGAAAGCTTCCAGATAGATCTTGGCTATGCTCTGGATGTTTTCTTCATTACCGCTAATGATATTCATGTTACTCAGGAATTTCGACTACCGGGAACTCCTCGCCGAACTCTTCTTCGAGGAGCTCTCCCAGGGGAACAATCTCAAGGCCTTTCTGTCTCAACCCCTCAATGACCAGAGGCAAGGCACGAACTGTGGCGGAACGGTCTCCACCTTCATTTCTGACCAGGGCCCCGCTATCATGGAACAGGATTATGTCTCCACCTTTCGCTTGAGACACCGCCCTTCTCACTATCGCTTGGGTGCTTGTGCCGTACCGCCAGTCACGAGTAGATATAGTCCAAAGGACTATCTTCTGTCCTAGGACGTGTGAGAGTCTACGGAATCTTGCATCGTACACTCCTCTGGGAGGCCGGATATACTTCGGATATTCGCCGGTTGTTTGCGCTATCACCCTGGTAGCCTTGATAACCTCTTCATAGAGAGCCTTATTTGACGCAGTCGGCACAGTGATATGCCCGTACGTATGATTGCCGATTCCGTGACCTTCTTCAGCTATTCTGCGAGCAATATCCGGGTATCGTTCCGCGTGAATCCCTACTAGAAAGAATGTGGCAGGCACATCGTATTCTTTAAGAATATCAAGAACAAGAGGGGTGAACTCCTGGCTCGGCCCGTCGTCAAATGTAAGCGCTACCTGACGAGTCTTAGGATTGCCGGTGCGGTATATATCCGGCTGATAGTCCAGTCCGTTATACACGTAAAAGTGCACCGCCAAGAAAATTGTCACCGTTGTCAAAAGGGTCGAAATAACGGCCATGAGGACGCGATCTCTACTAGACACCGGCACCCAGTCAAACAGCCTGGACGCAACACTCCCTGCAAATCGGCGAATACAGATATAGATGACACTTGCGCTTATCAACAGCATAACAAGGCGTATCAAGTAGCTTACTTCAAGCAAATCGCTCATCCCCAGCTTCAATAACATTGCTTCGATTCTACCATCTAAGCAACCTAACGGGAAGATGTAACAAGTGTCAAGAGATTTCTCATCTTATTATCATATGTGGGATGATCGTAAAGGGAAGCTGTATCATTTTGCGCCTACTGCATCAACGAGTCTTGATCGTGCAGCGAAGCAGTTTGCCTCCGTGTTCGCTAAGTCTATCTCTGCATCACAGAGAGCTGCAATCGCAAGAGTGACATCCTGGTGAGTGGCAGCACCTGCCTTGTATTGGGTTTCACGGACACTCCGAGTGGCAGCGGCTTTCTCCAATGCGGACTTTGCCAGATCAAGATAAGCCTCTGCCTCAAGCAACGCATGGTACGCACCGGTAACCTCCATGACTATTGCCTCTTTGGTTGCCGAAAGGTTGTACCGAGCTGTAACTACCGCGTTCTCAGCAGTCTTCACGCTAAGCTCAGCTGCATAGTCCTTTGGCAGGACTTTTGATAGATCAACACCAATACTCCATGACCCGTCATCAGAGAGACTTCCCCTGAATGATACCTGGGGAAGCAGGCCGGAACGGGCCTTATCCAGCTCAATTTCAGCATTGACCAAGTTGTCCTCGAGCAAGGCCGGTTCTTGCCGGTGACGAAGCGCAAGACTGATGTACTCGTCCAATGGTGATAGAGGCTTTTTCACATACTCGCCCACCGGCTCCAAGGCAAGCGGCCCACTAAGGTCTCGTCCAATGAGTCGATTGAGAGACATCTTTGACAGTTCTAAGGCATGGCTTGCAGCGTCGACTGCTATCTCAGCAGATTTCACACCTTGCTCTGCGTCAATAAGATCCAGATCTCCTGCGTTTCCCTGGGCGTGCCTGGCTTCTACAATAGCAAAGTGCTGTTTCATTCTGTCAAGGTTCATCCTGGCAGCCTCCAGCTTGCCTATATCCCGGATCACACCATGATACGCTGTCTCAAGGCTTGTTCTTGCTTTGGCTATTGCCCTATTCAGTTCAAACTCGGCGTTTCTTACTGCAGTCTTTGCTAACCTCACCTGATCCTTGTAAGAACCTCCTCCTGTCCCTGTTGCCCCGGCCAACCCCATGCTCCCTGTGGAAACCGAGCTTTTCCCTAGGATAGGCAAGGAAATGTTAATTCGCCAGCCATTGTCCCAGACAGGATCCTGGGAATCGACCTTCGAATATGAACCCTCCATATTGAATGAAACATTCCCATCCCCAATAGGGAGAGTGGTACCAAGTCCTATGCCGGAAGAGACGAGCTTGCGTCCGGTATCCCCGGTTATCGATGGACGAGGCGGAGTCCAACTTGCTTGCACAGGAGATGCACCTAGAGTAAACAAAGGAAAACGCAAAGACTCTGCAGCAACAAGCCGGAGATTCGCTACCTCAAGAGCGTTTCTTGCAGACACAACACCCGGGTCGCAGGCCAAGGCCAGGCGCAAAGCCTCATCGAGAGTCATGATGTTCGCATCTGCTGCAAATACGTGGAAGGGATGAAATGCTTTTGTCGGATGGCATGACTGCAATGGATGAAATGCCTGCAGTAGATAAAATGCCTGCGTTGGAGGGAACAACGATATGAGTATGGACGTGAGCACGACCAGGAGAACCCGCCTCTTGATTTTGAAATGTCTATCAGTAGTGTCGCTATGTACTGGCTTCACAGCCTTGAATATCCGCGTCATTGGAATCCTCCTACTTTGCCTCATCTGTCTCAGCCACCGGATAGTCCACATAGTTCTTGTAGCGCAGCCAGGCCATCTCATAATTCATGACAGCCTGAAGCTCCGCAAGCTTAGCCTCGGTCAAGTTAACCTGTGCGCCTAAGAGGGTATTGGCTATCTCCATACCATACTCATACCGGATCTTCATGATCTTGTAGTTCTCCTCGGCTTGGACAGCCACAGCCTGCGCGACTTCGATTCCTCTCTCGGCATTTTGGACCGCAAGATAAAGACGACGTGCTTCTATTTGTACACCTTGTTTCACCTGGTCAAATTGGAGCCGGATTTTCTCCAGAGTATTGCGGTAAAGTCTCTTGGCTAACTCAGGCGTATAGTCATTATCTGAAAACTCGACTTCAAGCTCTGCAATTTCCAATGCATCTCTTATCTCCACAATCTCAGGACGGTTCGTAAGGACTCTTGCCAGATCCTCATCGAAGTCGATTTCTTCCCTGTCTTCCGCAATTGACTCGGGAGCACCAAGGGCTACGACTTTCGTATCGAGGCTAAGGCCTAGCATCTGCTTAAAAGTAAGGGCAGAAAGCTCCACATCCCCCTCAGCGGACATGGCCTCAGAACTTGCCCGTTGAAGCTGTATCTCAGTTGAAATTACCTCAACCTTGCTTGCAAGCCCGGCATCATACTTGAGTGTCACGATTCTTAACGCATCTTTTGCCTGTTCTTCTGCCTTCTTCCTGATATCCAAACGCATTTGCGCTGATAGCAGTGAATAGTATGCGCTATCCACGTCCAGCACGAGAGCCTGTTCTTTTGCCACAAGAGCTCTGGCCGTATTCTTCCTGGCGTTTTCCGCCTTTTTCACCGCGACCACAGAAGGCCTCATGAGTGCATCCGCTTGTGATATCTCGAATTGTATCTCGGCAGCGTCAAAATCAAGCTTCGCCATAGAATATGAGGCGTTCCCCGAACGGGCCAGCTTCCGTGCATCATCGAGGCTCAGCGCCAGCTCATCCTCGCCGGCACAAACAGGCAAGGCCAGGAAACTCCCTGCTACACATACTAACATGACAATCAGCAATAGCACTGTCCTCTTTACCACGCTATGTGTCTTTCCGCGCAACTCTCGTCCCCTCCAAGTCTATTACATACAGCCTAAGCTGCGGCTAATTATGCTCTTCTTTCTAAGCTGTGGTCAATTATCCTTTTCTCTCAAACCTCTCCCTATGCACAATCCTCAGACAGCCTTTTCGTAATCTTCCCGTTATCTTCTCGTAGTGCTTCCTCAATCGCTCCGCTATCTTTTCGTAGTATTTCCTCAATTACTTCGCTATCTTCTATTGTTCTCCTAAGCAGCCTATCTTCCTGCTAATCGCACCTCGTCTTTGACCCACTCTAGGAAAGCCTCATGCCTACGTTCAAGATGTGATATTGTCACCCTATGACGCGTCTGAGATAACGCCACCCTTCTAAGCGGTTCAGCGAAATGCTCAGCTTCAAGTGAGGAAAGGGAGAGCCATGCCGGCGTCGATCCCGCAGAATGCCCGGCTTCGTGGAACGTATTCGGCACATGTCTTGGAAGCACGCCTGAGAGCGTCACAGACACAACCATCCTACAGGAGTCAAGTGGGAGCCTCTCCCGTGTCTCTCGCGCAGGTGGCCGATTCTCGACCACATTTTTCGTTTCAGTGCCTGATTCTCGACCACGTTTTCGGAGGCGAGCTTTGGAGTGCCTGAAATCCGACCACTTGAAGCGGGTTCGGTGTATGATTTTCAGGCACTCTCTCGGAAAACGTGCCTGGTTTTCCGCCACGTCGTGCAGAAAATTGCACGCTCCTAAGCGACTCCTGGGGCTCACTGCCTGGAAACCTGCCACTTTTTTCGCAAAGGTGCCTGTTTTTCTGTCACCATTTTAAGATGTGTGGTCGAGAATCATGCACCCCGAGAGTCCCGAAAAAAACCGTGCCTGGATTTCTACCACCGATCAGGGTTTCAGTGGTCGAAACTCGACCACCTCCACTGAAAATTTGCGCCTTTTTCGCTTGTTGTAAAAAATTAGGCGGCAGTTATTCTGCCATCTCAGGACGGTCAAAAGAAAACGTGCCTTCTTTTCGACCACGTTTTCAAAACATGTGGTCGAGAATCATACACCTTGAGAGGTCCGAAACAACACGTGCCTTCTTTTCGACCACCGATCGGGGCTTAAGCCGTCGAAAACAGGACGGCGCCGCCGAAATCCTGAGAGGTTTGCTCCAAATGGAGTCTTCACCGAGAATGAGAAGCTGACCACACGCAAAAGGCTCCCCACGAATGAGGAGTCCGTAACGAAAGCGGGTCTTACAGTAGGCGAAAGGCTCGGCATGAACACAGATATCACAATTCTCAGTAGCCCACTACGCGTCTACCTCTGATTTGGCCCTTCTGTAAGCTTCATCAAAGTATACGTCATCGATTTCGAACCCGATAAACGCGACTCCCAGCCTCACGCAGGCAATTGCAGTATTGCCTAAGCCCATGAAGGGGTCAAGAACGAGCTTAACCTTGTCCAAACCATGCAGCATTATACACATTTCAGGAAGACGGGGCGGGAAAGTTGCAGGGTGAGGACGGTCTTTGATTCTACTCTGAATGGTCTCGTAAGGAATAAACCATGTGTTGCCACGGCACCGCAAGTCTTCTTTCGCAGCTTTCCATCGCTTGATATTAGACTTATCTTGATACGGCACACCAACGGCAAGCCTGTCTAGGGACACATTCCCCGACTTCGTGAAGTGAAAGATATATTCGTGACAATCATTAACAAAGCGTCGGCTGTTTATCGGTTTGTAGTGACCGATTGCCACATCAGACTCAATAGCGCCGTAATCACCGACATCTTCCTTGGCTACAGCAATAGACTTAACCCAATGGATGACATTCTGCAGCTGGAAAACAGACCTCAAGACCTCCGCTACCTCGAAAGGAACCCATGGATCCGTAGGTTTAGAGCCGATGTTGAGGAACAACGACCCCCCGTCAGACAGGGCGTCTTTCACAACCTCCGCCCACTTGATTGTCCATGCCAGGTACTCATCCCTGGAGACGGTATCATCGTAAGCCCCGTACTCAATGCCAAGATTATAAGGAGGTGAAGTAACAACTACGTCGACACTCCCTGGCCTGACACGCCTTTTTATTCCTGGGATGCAGTCCTCCAGGAAAAAATCCAGCACTACGCAGGATCCGGGATTGGATTTAGCCGACCGGCGATTGCACTTAGCGGATTCAGGATTAGAGCTCACTAATCGGGGATCGCACTTAGCAGATCCTGACTTGGATTCACCGGCCCCAAGATCAGACGTCACACCTGATGCACCCGATATTCTTATAGATCTGTGCAAAGAGTTGTCTGGCATTGTTCCTTAAGTAGGGCGCCGCTAATTCACGCTGCTTTCCGTGACAGGTTCAGGGGAGTCAGACGAACGCCACCGACTTCCCCTCATACACTAGTTGTGCATGGAAAAGCAGCGCGAATTCTTGGCAACCGACTAAAT
>MTKW01007689.1_pt1 | contig 10127 bp, 9 predicted proteins | sample 1042761 | NCBI WGS metagenome assembly MTKW01 (sample SAMN06205366, study PRJNA360243) | anaerobic digester metagenome | biome: Wastewater treatment plant; feature: Anaerobic digester sludge; material: sludge; isolation source: anaerobic digester fed with sludge from wastewater treatment plant ... | reverse complement strand
TCATGGCAGTGGATGCAGAGTTTATGGGGAGCTTCTGCAAGGATTTCGGATATGACTGCGTGGATCTCAAGCGGGGTGAGGTACCCGACCGTATCAGCAAAGCTGAGCAGATCGGCACCGCACTCAGCACCCCGGTTATACATATCCACGAGGAATGCCGGGTCGGTTCGTGAGGCATCTTCGGCCGCAAACCGCACCTTCACGCCGTGGTCAGAGGCGTACTCAACCATATCAAGGGCATCCTCGAGCACCTCCTCCCGGGGCTTGCGGTACTTATGCTTGATGTGCAGGTCTGAGGTCGCGATGAAGATGCTGACGATATCCACATCGCAGTCGAGCGCCGCCTCGACATCGGGCCGCAGGGCCCGGGCAAGGCAGCAGACCCGTGCATCAAGGCCGCTCCGCGCTATAGCGGTGACGCATTCCTTCTCCGCCTGAGATACAACCGGGAAGCCAGCTTCTATCACCTCTACGCCGATCTCATCGAGCATCAGCGCGATCGCCATCTTCTCATCATAGGTAAACGAGACGCCGGGAGTCTGCTCCCCGTCTCGCAGTGTTACATCACAGATCTCAATATTCCAGGGTTTCATGGTGTGCACCTTCGGGACAGGTTCCCTCGATCACCACCGTGCAGGGCTCGTGCCGGGGAATCAAGGTCCGGCGAAGCGTGCCCTCGTCGCTTGCGCTGCAGACGATCGGATCTGCCCAGGTGATGTAGCGAAGGATATCAGGGACAGGGTGACCTCCGGTCATACCCATCCGGTTGTTTACAAGGACGATACAGAGGAGCGGAAGTCGCCGTTCATAGACATCGATGAGGGCGTTCAGCCCTGAATGAAGGAGCGCGTAGTCGCCGGTGAGTGCCACCCCTGTGCTGGTCGCCGCCACCGCGATCGATGAACCGAGGCCGTAGGTAGCGATACCGATACGGTAGGGCGGATTCATCGCAAGGATCGCACACCCGGCGTCGCATATGGCCTGCATGCCCCGATCGCGTAGGATGGCAAAGGCCGGATGGAACGGACAGTCGCGGCAGAATGTCCGGCTGTAGCCCCGGGCAGAGAACCTCTCGGGCTCCCCGGCGATCTCCGGAGGCGTAAACAGCCTGTGCTCACCGAGGAAGGGGCGGCCGATCTCCTGGATCCGGGTGAACACCTCGGGGTCAGCAGGCGGCGGGTAGACCGTGACCACCCGGGTTGCTCCATCTGCAGGACCGGTCCCGACAGAACCGCCGGAGAGCCGGTTGAGGGGCGACGACCGCGACCAGGCAAACATCGCCCGGACCCGCTGATCGCTCGCCTGCGCCCGCCCGGCCATCGTGAGCTCGGGGTCTGCAAGGCACCCCTTCCGGTCGTTTCGGGGTGCAGAGGTCTCCGGGACGTCTGCATCCAGAAGGGCCGGGGTGACCCTGACGATAGCCACCCGGGAGAAGGTCTCGGAAGCCTCAAATGCCGCCTCGACCGTCGGTGCGATCACCTCACCATCCGGCTCCAGCACCGGAACCTGCGCAACCTCGCCATAGTAGCGGGAGTCCTGCGTGACGTCCGATGCGGCCGCGCGCATATCGTCGCCGACGACCACCACAACGCCGGCCCGGAGCCCCTGAGCGGTGGCGTGCACCAGTGGGTCGGCACAGGCGTTGAGGCCCACGTGCTTGACGATGAGGGCGACCCTGCGGCCTGAGATCGAGTCGCCGAGGGCGTACTCGAGAGCCACCTTCTCGTTTACGGTGATCGTGGCCCCGACTGCGGCGGCGAGCTCCGAGATCGGGTAGCCGGGGACGGTGTAGCAGCAGTCCGCCGACCGTTGGAGAGCGAGCGCCAGCGCCTCCACACCCTTCATCTCTCCCTCCCCGGCACAAGGTCACAGCCGGTGCATGCGGAGCACATCGTCAGCGCCCGGGCCGGATCGAGTCCGGCCTGCCTGAGGATATCCTCATGAACATCGTAGAGACGGAGCAGGCGGTCGGCGGACGGCCGGTGCCGGTCGGCAAGCGATCCCGCCGGGGTGAGCGGACGGAGGACCGGGATAACGCCGATCCCGGCGAGATCCCGCATGACTCGCTCCAGGTTTTCATCGGTCTCTCCGAGGCCGACGATGATGTTCGAGTAGACCCTTCCCCGTCCGAAGAGCGGCACGGACTTGCGGAGCGCCTCCCAGATCTCCTCCCAGGAGAGGCCGGGACACATGTCAGAGAAGAGCGTCTCCGTCGCCGCCTCGATGTTGAATTTGACCTCGATGACGCCGAGGGCGTGGAGCCGTGCCGCTGTCTCGGGCCCGGGATATATCGAGACGCCGATGGGGAGGGAGAACCGCCGGAGCGCCTCGACAACGTCGAGGACATACATCTCCTCTTCCTCGACCGATCTCGCAACGCCGCTCGTGATCGAGATTGCATCGACCCGGTCGGCCACACCCTCAACCATCCGGACGATCTCGTCGATCCCCTTCCGCCGCCCGGGGAGACCGGGCACGGAGCAGTAGCGGCAGTGGAAGATACAGGCCCCACTGGCCGTTATGTAGGCCTGGCGGGGGCAGTGGAGCGCAGCGGGCTCGAGCCGACCACGGACCTGTTCGCCTCCGATGAAGAGGTCCGCGCCCCCACCGCCCCGGTGGACGATCTCGATGGGGCTTGCCGTATCGATAGAGAGCCGGACCCTCCGGGTGCCTACAGAGAAGAAGAGTGAACCGGGGGTCCCCGCTGAGGGGCCGGCGGCAGAGTGGGATATGAACTGGTCTGCTGGTTCGCCGGAGAGGCGGGTGGAACCCACCTCGAGCAACCGGGCTTTCAGCCGGATCCATTCCATAGCGCCAGCGCCTCCTCAAACCTCGTATAGAACGGGATCGCCGCCACCGCCCCGATCACACCCCGACCATCCATGATGGTGGTGAGCCGTTCGTCGAGGGTGGCAAGGTTGTCGCGTGAGACCTCACCCATCTTCACGCGCCTGCCAAACTCCTCGAGGGGAGAGGGATCGAATCCCCGCCAGGCAGCCATCCCGGTATCCTCCGAGAGGGTGTACTCTTCCAGGTAGTCGTGGTAACGCCGGATCAGCCCGTCGGGGTCGGATGTAGCGAACTCGCAGGCGATGGAGACGCAGTTCTTGGTCCGGTAGGGGACCGGGTAGAGCTGCACGATGGTGTGGGTGAGGTAGCGGGATTGCTCATCCTCGACGGCCCGGGCGATGTTATGGGCCAACGTCCATGTGGCCCCCTCCTCCGGGGTATCGGTATCGTCGACGCCGATGATCACCCGTTCACGGCGTGGGAGCCAGATCGTCGAGCCAGCAAGCCGCCCGCCGCCGGAGGGATCGGTCTCATGACGGGTGATCCCGTGCGCTGAGGCGCGGCAGATGGATGCTCCAACACCTCCACCGCCGAGGCCACGGTAGGTGATGGCGATCTCGCGCTCATCGACGGCGACAGCAGCTATCCCTGCAGGGAAGGTCGAGCCCTCGAGAGCGAGATCAGCACTGCCGGTTGAGAGCATGTAGCGGTTGGTCGATCCCACGGTCCGGACGGAGTGGACGAGAGGGCTCTGCGCATAGTGACGTTTCACCCACATGGCGCCGCCGATGCAGTCGAAGAACTCGATGAGCTCCACACGCTCGCCGCCCTCATCGGCCACTGCCACGATCTGGGGATACCGTATCGTGTAGGGGTCAGAGAGTCTCTCCATAGAGACCTGCCGCCTCAACACCCTTATTCCCCCAGAGAACAGCGCCCAGCGCTCCAATCCGGCCTTTCCGGGCATTTGAATCGATGAACTGGATCCCCATCCGTGCGGCCTCGGCTTCGGCCTCATCGAGCGTCAGGATCTCGGTCTTGACCCTTCTTGCGTAGGACGATTCCTCTGGAAACTCAATCCCCCGGTAGACGGCTATACCAGCGTCATCGCTGACCGCATTGGACTCGACGAAGTCACGGACGTACTCGAGGAGCCCATCCACCCTCCCCGGGCGGACCGCGAAATTCAGGGCCGAGCCCACGCAGTTGGTCGTCTTCTTCGGCACGGCCGGGTTGAGCTGTATGAGACGCATATCCAGGTACTCCACCCCCTCGAGGGCACAGGTCTCAGCGCATTTGAGCGCGAGCACCCATGTTGCGCCCTCCTCGCGCGTATCGGTATCATCGATCCCGATCGTCACCTTCTCATAGAGGGGCGAGACGATCCGCACCCGGCAGGCCCGGGCGCCACCGATCCGGAGGTCATCCTCTGAAGGATACTCTGCTCTGATCACGCCCGGAGCCTGAGGCAGACAGGCCGCGACGCCGACGCCTGCCCCGGCAATGCCGGACCACTTCGTCACCACTTCGTCACCGTTGACCTCGACCCCTTCAAGCGCCTGCCCACCGATCTCTCTATCCGCGGCCCCGAATTTCGCCCGGGATTCCCCCAACCGGGCGAGCATCGTCATCGTCGTGCCCTCGATGTGGCAGGACTGAATGGCCCCTCCCGCCCGTACCCGGTTCGCCGCGTCCCACTCGATCGTCCCCCGAGCCCGGCAATGCTCCCGGATCTCAGCGAGTCCGGACTTCTGATCAACCATAACGAGGAATTTCATCGAGAACAGTGGCCCGAACCGAGCCCTGACCTCATCAGGTGTGAGTGTAATCATGATGTCACCGAAATTATCGTTAACAAAGATATCGGTGACAACGATATTTAAGAGGATCGATCGGGACGGTGTACGGGCTGGTGCGGGGTGATGGAGTAGATAGAGATGATGACGAGGGTGTTTGCGGACGATCCGGGATTCATTCCCCTGCTGATCACATCCTGTAGGGCACACTGGAGAGAGTACCTCACAAGGTACTGCAGTCTGCTCCGGTCTCTTGAACCAGACGCTGTGGCGGTCTCATGACAGCAACTGATCGGTCGCACTCCCATGTAAAATCCTGCACGCCCATGCCCCCTCAGGCCCGGTCAACCGGAGCAGGTGTGGGAGACCGAAAAAGAAGAGGTTTAGAGATATTCAGCCAGGACGTCTTTTAGTTCAAACTTGAACGGTCCGAGGCTACCTCCGAAGTTCCCGGCGCTGATGAGCTTCACGCCCGGCACCTTGGTTGCGGCCCTGATCCCCTCAGCCATCGCGGCACTGATCGCATCCTCATCGACACCATCGATGACGATCTCGTAGATCGCTTTCACACCTTCGGGCACCTTGCTCCCCTCGACCTTATCTCTCAGCGTCGGGCAGTAGGCCTCGTTTGTGCTTGCGTCCATGAACTTGTACTTCTTGCTCCCGACCTTTGAACCGCTCGCGACGATGCCGCCGGGGAAAGGCGTGATGACTCCGGGAACGCCGCTGATGGCATCGACTGCTGCCTGAGCGGCCATAAGGGCTGCCATCTGATTCTCGCCCATGATGAAGAAGTTGCCGCCGGCAACGCCCTTGACGGCGCCGAACTCCTCTTCACCGATGTACTCACCCTCCATGATCGGGATAGCCCATACCGCCCTGCCGCCGACCTCGCGCTTCTCCTCATACCCATCACCGAAGAAGTGGAGCTTGACCGGAAGCTTCTCCTGGACTTCGGCGACGACGTCAGCGAGACCGTCGAAGACCGCCGTTGTCGGCGCGGTGAGGATGCACTCAGCGAGGCGCTCAACCACCTGGTCTTTAAGCTTCTTCTTGCTGGCACAGATCATGATCGCATACCCGGGGCGCCCATCAGGGGTATCGTCGGGGGAGACGAAACAGTCGATGCCTGCTTCTGCCGGGCACCCTATGGTGGATGTGGCAAACCCAACGGCCTCCACTGCTGCCTTGTATGCCCATTCTTCAGTGACGGCGGTGATAATTGGCCGTGCAACCCAGGTCGGGAACGCCTCTGCATAGGTATCATCGATAGGAACACCATTCAACTCCATGAATAGAATACACCTCGTTTGCTACAATGTCACAACACGGACAGAATAAGGTTTCTTTTTCTCTTCGTCCGGATGGTCCTCCTCTATGGGTCCCACCCGGTGCCTGGACTGGAGAAGATCCCCGGTGCGCGGATGGGAGGCGAGGTGCCTGCACAACCCAGCGCCCCCGATCAGATAGAGGGTCTTCGGCGCGTACCCATCGATTGATAGCATCGCCTGATCGCTTGCGCCTCCTTGTTTCCCCTGGGCTCTTGATCCGGAACTTTTCCGGCATGCCGGCATGGACACACCAAATAGAGCAAGAAAATTCATTGAAAAGAAGAATAGGTGATTATTATGCCGCGCAGTAAGTTCAGGGTTCAGGAGAGGGTACGAAAAGAGGTATCCTGGGCTTTAGAAGGGATCTGGCCCGATCGTATCACTACGTGGCTAGATTGGCCACCGTTTTTCTCCAAAAGAATCGTTTCAAGATTTAAGGGTTCCGGTTTGTCCTTCGTCGCGAGAGGGCATTTCAGGGAGGGCGTTTGCGGCATCGGATTACCACAACACCCTTTCTGAGTATAGGGATCGTCGGATAATCAGTGTTCTGGAATATAAGGCTACCGAATTTCAGAAAGTTTATGTATATTCTTTGACAACTCTGTTTATATCGATTTTTAATCGATCAGATCTGGTGCGTGATAACCATGGCATTTGCATTGCACATCAATATGGAACGATGTACAGGCTGCAACAACTGCGTGGTAGCATGTCCGGTCGACGCGCTCGAGCTCCATACCGAAGATCCGGTAACTACGGAGAAGATTTACAAAGTCAAAGATGGCAAAGCTGTTATCCTTGACTTTAATTCCGAGCTCTGCGCCGGTTGCGGCGTATGCGTCGAGGCATGCCCCTATGATGTCATTAAGCTTGTAGGACCGTGGGAGAGCCGGGCGAAGGCCCGAAAAGTGGAAGCCTAGGAGTGATACTAAAACATGGCACTGTTTCCAAAGTATTCCAAGACGCGGGAAGGACAGAACGTCATCATGGAGCAGAAGCTCCTGAAGGCGGTCAATAATCTGATCCTGAACGCGGAGACCTGCACGGGTTGCGGCATCTGTGTCGACGCCTGCCCCGAAGAGGCAATCGTGCTCGGGCCGGTTGGTGCGACGCGCCGTGGGGCGATCGACTACGCCGACCCTGTTGATATCGACCCTGAGAAATGTTCGTACTGTGGCGTCTGCGTCATCATGTGCCCCTTCAATGCGATGACGCTCAAGATCGACGGAGAGGAACGACTCCCGATCCTTGAACAGGAAGGATTCCCCACATACGACATGGTCACCGTCATCGACGAGGAGAAGTGCACCCGGTGCACTACCTGTGAGGAAGTCTGCCCGAGAGACGCCATCATTCGTGACGTCCCTGCGTTTGAGGGCGGTGATGAGGTGGCTGGTAAGCCGAGGCAGTCTGCGCTGGAGACCAAGACCACATTCACAGTCGATACAGAGAAGTGCAACTACTGCGGTATCTGCGGCGAGCTCTGTCCGAGCATCACCGTCGTCCGCAAACCCACAACCCCGGAGACGGCTACGGTCGAGGGGGACGTTCTGTGGGAGGAGAGCACATGCGACGGCTGCATGATCTGTGTTGAGGCCTGCCCGGAGGATGCGATCACCCTCGAGCGTGAGTTCATCAGCGATAAACTCCCGGGTAAGGTGGACATCCACCAGGACGACTGCTGCACCTGCACGTGGTGCGTTGAGACCTGCCCGGAGGAGGCAATCACCGTCGAGAAGATCTTTGAGGGAGATATCGAGATCTATCCCGAGAAATGCCCCGGAGGCTGCTCGACCTGTGTGGAAGTCTGCCCCTGCAATGCGCTCTACCTGCCCTCTCCGCTCCCTGCAAAGGATATGAAGGGTGTAATTGAGCCAAACATCGCCATCAACAAGGACTTCTGTATCTTCTGCGGTGCCTGCGTCAACGCCTGCCCGAGTGANNTGCTCACCACGAGGACATCGAAGGTGAAAGAGACCTCCCCTGGAGAAGTTGAGATCAAGGTCCTGGGGAAAGCGGAAACGGCGTGAGGGATAGCCAATGGCAGTAAAGAAAGACTACAAAGATCAGGTACTCGTTGAAAAGCTCCGGGACAGGAAGTACTACATTCCTGACAGCAACCCTGAGTTCATCAAGGAAGTTGAGAAGATCGGGCTGACGCCTGCCCACATGTGCTACCAGTGTGGCACCTGCACCGGCTCGTGCCCCTCGGCACCCCGGAGTTCGTACCGTATTCGGCTGTTCATGCGCAAGGCAATCCTTGGCCTTGAGGATGAGATCCTCACCGACCCGGATCTCTGGCTCTGCACCACCTGTTACAGCTGCACCGACCGATGTCCCCGTGATCTCGCACCGACCGATGTGATCATGGCGATGAGGAATCTCGCGGCTCGCCGCGACATCGTCCCGCGCAACTTCCTCAAGACCACCCAGCTGATCTACAATACCGGCCACGGTGTCCCGAACAACGACGCGAACCGGGTTGCACGTCTAAAGCTCGGCCTCGAGGCGGATCCCGAGACGACACACAAGTACCCTGAGTTCCTGGTCGGTATCAGGAAGCTCCTGGATCACTATGGACTCAAGGAAAAGGCCGATAGAATCCTCGCGGAGGGAGAGTGAAACCATGAGTAACCACAAGTATGCATTCTTCCTCGGGTGCATCGCCCCGAACCGATACCCCGGCATCGAGGCGTCAGCCATCAAGACCAGTGAGAAAGTCGGCATCGAGCTCTTGCCCCTGAAGGGTGCAAGCTGCTGCCCGGCACCGGGTGCATTCGGCGCGATCGACTTAAACATCTGGTATGCGATGGCAGCCCGAAACGTCGTGCTCGCCGAGCAGATGGGCGTGGATATCACCCTGATCTGCAACGGGTGCTACAAATCGATCTACGAAGTCAACGAGAAACTGAAACACAACGATGAACTCCGCGATGGAGTGAACGAGGTTCTCAAAGAGATCGATATGGAGTTCAAGGGAACCATCGACGTCTGGCACCTCGCCGAGCTCTACTACGATCCGAAGATAGTGGGCCTGAAGAAGATCGCGGATAGCGTCACGCGCCCTCTGTCCGGTGTGAAGATAGCCGTTCACTACGGTTGCCACCTGATGAAGCCCGGCAAAGAGCGACATTTTGGGGACACCGAGAACCCGATGTGGATAGAAGAACTCGTCGNNCTGGATATTACGAACGAGAAGATGATCAACCTGCAGGAAGTCGGTGCTGATGCGCTGACCGAGGTCTGTCCATTCTGCCAGCTCCAGTATGACAGAGGACAGATCGAGATCGAGGATAAGTTTGGCATCACCTGGGGACTCCCGGTACTGCACTACAACGAGCTCCTGGGTCTGGCACAGGGCATGAGTCCGGACGAGCTTGCACTTGACCTCCATGCTGTCAACGTTGAGCCATTCCTGAAGAAGATCCTGTGAGGTGCAAGATATGGCAGAACTCAAAAAGAAAGAAGAGCCAAAAATTGGCGTTTTTGTGTGCCACTGCGGCACCAATATCGCGGGCTCGATCGACATCAAGGCGGTGATGGAGTATGCAAAGACACTCCCCAATGTCGCCATCGCTGATGACTACCAGTACATGTGCTCGACTCCCGGCCAGAATAAAGTCGTTGAGGCCATCGAGGAGCACAAACTCACCGGAGTTGTCGTGGCGGCCTGTTCGCCCCGCCTGCACGAGCCCACGTTCCGTGGCGCAACCAAGTTGGGTGGCTTAAACCCCTTCAGGTTCGAGATGGCTAACATCCGCGAGCAGAACTCGTGGGTGCACATGCACCAGCCCGAAGAGGCCACCGAGAAGGCAAAGGACGCAGTCCGAATCGCTGTAGCAAAGGCGTCCCTCCTCGAGGATCTCATTCCAAAGAGTGTCCCCGTGGAACAGGCGGCGATGGTCGTCGGCGGTGGTGTCGGTGGCATGCAGGCTGCGCTCGACCTTGCGAATGCAGGGATCAAGACCTACCTCGTCGAGAAAGAGCCCTCCATCGGCGGCAGGATGTCCCAGCTCGACAAGACTTTCCCGACGCTGGACTGTTCGCAGTGTATCCTGACACCGAAGATGGTGGATGTCGCTCGCAACGAGAACATCGAACTCCTCACCTACACCGAGGTGGAGGCTGTCGAGGGCTACATCGGCAACTTCGATGTGACCCTCCGGAAGAAGGCGCGCGGCGTCCTCACCACTGAGGAGGCAGAAGCCCG
>MTKW01015738.1_pt1 | contig 10129 bp, 10 predicted proteins | sample 1042761 | NCBI WGS metagenome assembly MTKW01 (sample SAMN06205366, study PRJNA360243) | anaerobic digester metagenome | biome: Wastewater treatment plant; feature: Anaerobic digester sludge; material: sludge; isolation source: anaerobic digester fed with sludge from wastewater treatment plant ... | reverse complement strand
GGATAAAGGAGCAAAAATGTAAATTTAAAGATCTTAAAGTTTTTGCCTAATATTTTTTTATAAGTTTTACTTCCTATTGAAAGCTTATAATACTCATCAATTAAATCATCAGTGAAACTGTAAAACAATTTATGTTTATATTTATTATATATTCCAAGAAATGCAAATTCTAATGTTATAAAAATAAATAAAATGATTATTATGAATTTTCGATATGAATCAGTCTGAGGAATGAATAGCATTAATAAAAAATAAAATGCGATTTTAATTGAAAATCTAAACCAATATATTAATAATCCCAACGACTTGGTAGGTATTACCTTATAATTATTCAACGTCAAAGAATATATTAGCAATAATAAAACGGATATAAACACCCCCATTGTCAGCAAGATCGAAGCGCTTTGATAAAACTGTAATTCTCTTAGAATATAGACTAGTAGATAATAGAAAGCAACAAAATAAGTTTGATTATTTTCAAGTTCATATGAATAGAGTTTTTTCATTATGATGCTCCTTAAAATACGCTATGTTATTCTTTAATAAGGTTTTCTTTTCTTATATAATTTAATCCTATATATGTAAAACCTAAATTCCACGTGTGTTTTTTATTAGCTTCAAAAATCACTATTTCACGAAGAATTTAGACTGCTTCTCACACATTGTAACATTATTTACAACCACCTTTCAATCATTTTTGATAAATCATTGATTTCATCTTTGCTGCAATGATACTTAATAAACTCTGCAAGATATCCACAGAGCAACACTCAATTTTATTGATGATATTCTTATTATACCAGACATTTTTCATACACTCCCTTGTACGGATAGTTTTCCGACAACTTCATGATTACATATCTTGCGGTTTTGATTATTTTTGCTGCAAGAAATACATACTTCAAACGAAAGGTCTTTATTTGCTGTCTGTATTCTGAAGAGTCCAAGGAATCAAACTTGAACAACAAAAATAGGTTATATGAAAGCATCATCATTTGAAACACGGCTTCATTCGCCCAAAATGACTTTAGCAAGAGATGACCCACCGCCATGTCGTATTTGGCTTCTTTGATATAGTTTTCAGCATTACCACGCTTTTCATAGTATATAACTACTTTTTCAGAAAGCAAGGTAGTATTTGTTACAAAGAAAAAGTAGTCGTATTCGGAACCTTCTAAAAGTGATAATTGTGCTCTTTCTTTTTCTGGTTTCAGTACGCGAGATACGACAAATCTTCTGTCTTTTTCCCATTTAACTAATTTTGTATACAGTTCTGTAGTTTCTCTACCTTCTTCTCCTTTAACGAATACAATTGATGAATTGGTTGCTTGTGAGGTGAGTGTAGAATAACTTTTGGCTTTAATTAAATATTTGCATCCAAGAGATTCTATCGTTTCGATAATTTTTTCATCAAAGTAGCCACTATCCATTCGAAATAAAATTTCTAAATCGTCTGATTTGATGTTAGCAACAATTTCTTTGATCATTTCCGCAGCACCGTTTGCAGTGTAAGTATTGCCACTTCTTACAAATCCGGTAACATATGCTTTTAATTCGTCGCAAAATGCAAATTGGATATTGTAGCATCGGTTTCCCAGTTTCTTAGGATTATATCCTTTTGACGCACCTTCTTGATGACCTTCTACGTTAATTACACTACTATCAATATCAATCGTAATGGATGTCAATTTACTTTTAGTGAGCAGTTTTTTAAAGACTTTAAAATTAATGTCTCTAAACATTTGGGTTGTCTTGAAGTTGAAGTTTCCTAGAAACCGTGACACTGTTTCAGGTTCTTTTACGGAAATATCAAACTCGTTGACGAGGGGATCATTTTGAAGTAGCTTTAGACGTTCTAACTTATCAATGCCAATGAAGTGACCGCAGAGCATGGTCTTTATATGATTCATCTTGATTTTATTTGTTGAGTCATTATCAAATACGAGGTCATTTTCAATAAAATCAAAAATCCCATTGCTTTTTGCATTCTCAAGGAGCAGAAAAAGACCTGCATTTGATGTTAGATTCTTAGCTTTGAAATCAATTTTATTAATCATAATTAGAACCCCTTTTTACTACTTTTCTTACTATTATTTTACCATATATCGAGTCATAAAAGCTGATAATTTAACATATTTTTGAGCACTTTTCTTTCACCCAATGGGTGAAAGCTGAATTTCGAAGGAACGCATATTTATCAAGGCTTTGATTATGCTTTTTGAAGTACTGACGTAGAATCTAGGTATTAAGTATAGGTTAAAGAATCCAATAATACAAGATGTTAAGAGATGTGAAAATTAATTAAATTATCCATTAAATAAAGTATTATAATAGACAGAAAATAAAGTTCTAAATAAAGCTTAAAAGTTGATTGACAAAAAATAATAATGATGTATAATAGGTGTATACATGTATGAAAGGTTTATGACTCATTGGTAAAAAATATTTAGGAGGTATAAGATTGGAACTTACTAGAGAACAACGCGCCATGTTAGATGGAGAGTATGGAGAAGGGACTCAATTAGCAATGAAGATACAATATGCTATAGGTGAATCTTTTGGTGCAAAAAGAATGGTACCAATTACTAGAGCACATGTTGCATTGAGTAATCAAGAAGCAGACTTGTGGTTTGCAGAGAAATTGCTGAAGATGGGAGGCAAATGTAGAGTTGCTCCAACAGTAAACCCGGGTTTTTGTTTATCGTATTTTAAAGAGAAAGATATGGTATCACCTGAATATGCAGATTTAATGCAAAGGACACATAATGCATACAAGAGTTTAGGAGCAATACTTAGTTACAATTGTACACCTTATATCGATACAAATGTTCCAAACTATGGTGAGGTAACAGCTTTCTCAGAATCCAGCGCAACTCCATATGTTAATGGTGTATGGGGAGCAAGAAGTAATAGAGAAGGTGCTAACAGTGCTCTATGTGCAGCTATTACCGGTTATGTACCGGAGTATGGACTTTTGTTAGACGAAAACAGGTATGCTGACATTTTGGTCAGGGTAGAAGCAGATATGAAGACTGATTATGATTATCACATTCTTGGCATGTGTGGTAAAAAAATTGGAAGTGGGATTCCTGCTTTTGTAGGTTTACCGAAACATGTTTCTAAAGAAGCTTTGCGTAATTTATGTGCTCAATTAAATACTTCCGGAGCATATGGAATGTTTCATATTGTTGGGACTACACCAGAAGCTCCTGACATAGAAACAGCACTTGGAGGCAAGGAACCTAAAAGAGAAGTTGTAATAACAAATGAAGATTTTGAAAAGGTGTTATCTGAGATTTCGCTTGAAGGCAATAGAGAGATTGACTTTGCGATGTTTGGTTGCCCACACTTTACTCTAGAAGAAGTGGAGCATATTGCAAGACGTGTTGAAGGGAAAACTCTAGCTAAAGAAATGTGGATACTTACTTCGTCTCATGTTAAAGAGATGTCTGTGAGAATGGGATTGGATGATATAATTTCTAAAGCCGGAGGTCAAATTATACCTGATACATGTCCTGATCAACCATGTTGGAGACATTTAGACGGTAAAATTGGGATTACAGAATCACCAAAATGTGCATATTATCCACAAAGACGTGGCATGCACTTTGTCATAAGAGATTTGGATACTTGCATAGATGCAGCGATAACTGGGGAGGTAAAATAATGGCAAAAAGAGAATTTAAGTGTCATAAAATTTCTGAAGGTATAGCAGAAGGTGAAGTAATTATATCTAAGGACAATATAATGTTTTACCTAATTAAACCTGAAACCGGAGAGGTTATTGAACCTGCTCATGATTTGGAAGGAAAAAGCATTGCTAATAAAATCTTGATTTTCCCGGAAGGAAAAGGAAGCTCCGTTGTTCAGGCAGATGGACTTTATCAACTGACTATGAAAGGAAATGCACCAAAAGGGATGATAATTCAGTATCCGGAAACCGTATTGGTATCATCTGCTATAATTTTCGAAATACCTTTAGTAGATAGAGTAGATCCGGAATTTTATGAAGTTGTAAAGGACGGAGATTTTATTAGAATAGATGCTGACAAAGAAGTTATTTCAATATTATAAGCTTTAAATTAAATATCAAATATTCCATATTACAAGGGAGACAATCATGAAAAAAATTTTAATTTGCATAATTATGCTGCTTTTATTAACGGCATGTGGTCAAAAGAACCAGGACGTGAATAATACTGATACAAAAGGGACTGAGAGTTCAGGAGATAGTATAGTAATAAAAGTTGGACATGTAGAACCTGAGGATAGATCGACACATAAAGCATTAGTTGAGTTCAAAAAGGGAATCGAAGAAAGAAGTGAAGGAAAATTAAAAGTTGAAATTTATCCGAATGGAGCATTAGGTGGAGACGTTCAATTAACAGAGTCAGTTGCAATGGGAACACTTGATGCTGCGTTGCCATCTACGTCTGTACTTACTACTTATTCTGAGAAATTTGGTATTTTAGATATGCCTTATATTTTCCAAAGCTCTGAAGCAGCTTTTAATGCTATGGATGGAGAAGTGGGCGAGTATTTCAATAAGAGCTTACAAGAACAAGGAATTGAGAATTTAGGATATTCGTATAATGGTCCAAGAAGTACTACCACTAATACCGGAGCAATTGAAAAACCTGAAGATTTGAAGGGTGTTAAGATGAGAGTTATGGAAAGTCCAATTTTTATAGATTACTATAAAACACTGGGAGCGAATCCAACTCCTATGAGCTTTACAGAACTATATACAGGATTGCAACAAGGAACGGTTCAAGCTCAAGAAAATCCACCATCATTGATTTATGCAAATAAATTCTATGAAGTACAAAAGTATCTAAGCGTTGATGAACATGTTCATAATTTCTTGGCTTTCATTTTTAATAAGGCCAAGTATGATGGCTTAAGTGCTGATTTACAAAACATATTGAAAGAAGAAGCAAAAAAATATGTTGATACGCAAAGAGAAATGGAATTAAAAGACAATCAGGAAGCAATTGAAAAATTAGCCAGCGAAGGGGGATTGTCTGTAAACACATTAAGCGAAGAACAAAAGAAGGTCTTTGCTGATGCTCTTAAACCTATGTATGAAAAGTATGAAAAGACATTTGGACCGGAGTTATTCGAAATGTGTGAGAAATTTAACAAATAAGGGGTTTTACAACCCCTTTCCTTTCTTGGGAGGTAAGTCATGAGAGAGATACTAAATAAATATAATAAACTGGAAGAGAGGATACTCGTTCTAAGTTTGGTGATAAATGTATTGATTGTCTTTTTTCAAATTATTATGAGGTCTGTGTTTAATGCCTCAATATCATGGTCTGAAGAGTTGTCTAGGTACATATTCATTTGGCAAATATGGTTGGGTTCAAGTATTGCATATGCAGAAAGTCAACATATAAAAGTTGATTTGATTTATTCCGTATTTAAATCCGAAAAGGCACACAAAATAATAAAACTATTGGTAGATTTAATTTGGTTTGCATTTAATATATTCCTAGTGGTTGTAGGTATAAAACTCCTTGTATCAATGAACGCCAGAGGAGCTTTATCTTCAGGCATGAGACTTCCACTGATTTATGTTTATGCTGCACTTCCTATTGCATCTTTTATGCTATTAGTTAGAATTGCCGTTGATTTGTACGATCAAATAAGACATATTACAAAGAACGAAGTAAAGGAGAATTAATATATGGATGCTTTAGTATTATTTGGTGTATTTTTTGTTTTATTACTTTTAAGCGTACCGATTGGATATGCTATAGGAATAGCAACACTAATCACTATGATTAATTTCACTTCGATGCCAACACTCATGATAGCACAAAATGCTATCACCGGTGTAGATTCATTTCCATTACTTGCAATACCATTTTTTATGTTAGCAGGCAATCTGATGAGCAGTGGTGGAATTGCAAGAAGGTTGGTGAACTTTTTTGAAAGTTTCATAGGGCATATAACCGGAGGTCTTGGAATGGTAACAGTAGTAGTATGTATGTTTTTTGCTGCTATATCAGGTTCTGCAGTAGCTACTGTATCTGCGGTTGGAGCTTTTATGATTCCTCAAATGGTCAAACATGGTTATGATAAAGGATTTTCAGCTGCTTTGACGGCTGCGGCAGGCACTATAGGTGTAATAATACCACCAAGTGTGCCTTTTGTAATATATGGTGTTGTTTCGGGTTCTTCAATTACCGATATGTTTACTGCAGGCTTTTTACCCGGGATACTTATGGGAGTTGCCCTGATGATCGTATGTTACATAGTTTCTAAAAAAAAGGGCTATAAAGGCAATGACGAGAGGAAGAGTCTGTCTGAAATTTGGAAGGCTTTTATAGATGCTTTTTGGGCAATATTATCACCCGTAATAATTTTAGGAGGAATATACTGAGGGAAATTCACACCAACCGAAGCTGCAGTTGTCTCGGTTGTATATTCGTTTATAATTGGAGTGTTCGTATATAAAGAATTGGATCTTAAAGGAGCATATGAAGCACTAAAGGGTGCAATAGTAGTTAATGGAGCAACTACATTTATGGTCGGACTTTCAACAGCTTTTGCAGCATTATTAACCATGGAACAAATACCTTTAAAAATTGCTATGATAATTACAAGTTTAAGCGACAATGGCATAATCATACTAATTATGATAAATCTGTTTTTACTTATAGTTGGAATGTTTATAGATAATATTCCGGCGACAATTATTTTAACTCCTATTCTGCTTCCAATTGTGATAAAATTTGGAATGAGTCCGATAACTTTTGGTATTATGCTAACTATGAATCTTGCTATAGGATTTTGCACACCTCCTTATGGAATCAACTTGTTTGTAGCTGCAGCAATTTCAAAAGTCAAAATGGAAGAACTATCACATAAAATAATGTTATTCATCTTTTCTTTAATTTGTATTTTGCTTTTGGTAACTTTTTTTCCACCTTTAACAACGCCACTATAAGGAGACTTTATGTTAATTTGGATTTTGGACAATGAATGGAATGATTATGATATAGAATTTAGAATGTTAAGAGAGGTTTTTCCTGAGGTAAATATAGTAGTATCAAAAAATAATTTTATACAAAAGGCTCGTGAAATTGGAGAAAGTGTTGACGGAATAATCTGTCAGGTGGATATACCAATTCATTATGAGTTTTTAGAACTGGTGCCTAATTGTAGAGGTATTTCAGTTTATGGCTCAGGCTATGAAAATATTGATTTAATGGAGTGTAAAAAGAGAAATATTATCGTTACAAATGTTAGAAATTATTGCAATGACGATATTGCGGATTATACTATGGCTGCGATATACTACGCTTACAAACAAATAGTTCAATATGCTGATAATATTAAAAATTCAATATCTGAAAGTAGATGGGGAGCAGAAGCCATTACAGAACTACCAAAGAGAATAAGTAACCAAGTGCTCTTTATAATTGGATTAGGTAATATTGGAAAGGCCATAGCCAAAAAAGCCGGATTATTAGGATTAAAAATCCTGGCATACGATGAGTTTTTAAGTTATGACCAAATTAAAGCTACCGGTGTTATACCAACAACTTGGGAAGAAGGATTTAGAAGTGCAGATTATGTAAGTATTAATCTACTTGGAATAGAAGAAAATAGGTATAAAATAAACATAAAAGAGTTCAATATGATGAAAAAATCAGCCTTTATCATTAATACTTCCCGCGGGTTTATACTTAATGAAGTTGATCTTTTGTATGCAGTCAAAAACAGAATAATAGGTGGTGCGATACTTGATGTATTGGAAAATGAACCGCCTGATATTAATAATCCAATATTATCTCAAAAGAATATATTGGTAACTCCCCACATATCATATGCTTCAAGAGAGTCATTAACTGAACTAAGAGCACTGGCTACACAAAATATTATAGATATAATAATGAACAAGGATTTGATATCTAGGGTTATTTAAAACAAGATAAGCTAATAGGATAAGGAGGACAGATATGCCAATACTATTAGAATCTGATATGAACATAAAAATACCAAAACTCTACAAGGTAAAACAAGAATTTGACGGTAAAAAACTTGATGATATTAATGGTCATATGCTTAATGAATCAAAGAAACCGGAAATAAGATCGTCAATAAAACCAGGTCAGAAAATTGCAATTGCTGTTGGAAGTAGAGGTATAAGAAATCTAAAAGAGATTGTTGTGAACGTAATTGAGTATTTAAAGGAAATGGGCACAGAACCATTTGTTGTGTCTGCAATGGGAAGTCATGGTGGAGGAACTGAAGTTGGACAAAAACAGGTTTTGGATAGTTACGGTATTACTGAAGAAAATCTAGGAGTCAAAGTCATAACAAAAGTTGATGTTATAAAACTTGGTCAAACTAGTAACGGGTTTAGTATTTTTTTTGATAAAACAGCTTATGAGGCCGATGCAGTAATACCAATAAATAGAGTAAAACTTCATACTGATTTTGTTGATGAAATCCAAAGCGGTTTATGTAAAATGCTTGTAATAGGACTGGGGAACCACAAAGGATGTACTGCTATTCACGAAGAGGATTTTAATAAGTTTGGAAAAATTATTAGAGAATCAGCTGCCATTATAATGGATCGAGTTAATATTCCTTTTGGGGTAGCTATCATAGAAAATGCATACGATCAAACTGCGCATATTGAATTTGTGCCATCTTCAGAATTAATCTCCAGAGAAATAGAGTTAGTTAAAATTGCAAAAAAGAATATGCCGAGATTAATGATTCCAAAGATAGATATATTAATAGTTGAAGAAATAGGAAAGAACATCTCCGGAGCAGGATATGATCCTAATATTTTAGGGAAAAGTTATGTATTGAAAGAATTTGGGGCAGAGGTACCCCTAATTGATAAAATGATATTGCTTGACATAACAAATGAGTCTCATGGGAATGGAATTGGAATGGGTATTTTTGACATAATAACAAGAAATGTTTTTGAAAAATTAAACTTGGAAGCCATGTATGCTAATGCAATAGCTCCGAAAATACTTGAAGATTGTAAAATTCCATTAATTGCAAGCAATGAGGATGAAGCCATTAAGATAGCAATTAAAGTACTGAGAGGTGCGGATAAAGAAAATTTAAGAATTGTTAAGATAAAGAACACTTTAGAACTTGGAGAAATACAGGTTTCCAAAGCATTGTTACCACTTATTAAAGAAAATGAGAAACTTAGTTTAATAGAATAAGTTAAATAAAATAAGAATGTAAAAATTACAATAATTTACATTTAAGTATTTAAAGATTATAATGAATAGTGATAGCAATAATATTAAAACGAATGGTGGAATAAGAATTGCAAAAGGGGCTTAGATTAGAAGGCAGAAAAAATCTATCAAGTATTGCCTATGAAAAAATAAAAGAGATGATTTTGAATGGTGAGATAAAAGAAGGAGATGTCTTACTGGAAAATCAACTCGCTAATGCATTTGAAATGAGTAGAACACCAATTAGAGAGGCGATTAGAAAACTAGAAAATGAAGGAATACTAAAATCGATAGATGGAGTAGGAACTTTAGTAAAAAGTGTAACATTCAAAGATATATTGGACATCTATGAAGTTAGAGTCGCATTAGAAGTTAAAGCACTTCGAACTTCCATGTCCAATATAGATACTAAAGATCTACAAGAACTAAAACTCGAAATAGAAAAGGTAATAACAGAACTCGAGATTAATGAAAAAGAAACTCAAGCAATAAAGAAATTATATAATCTTGATACAAAACTTCATGAATTGATAGTAGATAAATCTGATAATGAGTATATTAAGCGAATAATGCATGATATAAACTATAAAATCAGAAGAAATAGAAAAACAGCTTATGATAATTATCATACTTCAAAAGCTAGTGCACTACAGCATTTAGAAATAGTCGAGAGAATCTTAGAAGGTGACTATGAAAGTGCATCACAAGCCCTTGAAATGCATATAAATTGGTCTCTAAGAACTTTAGAAAGATCGATGCTTAGAAGATAAAATAATAATAAAAACACCTTTAGGACGGTTTAAAACTAAAGGTGTTTTTTGTTTTTGAATATAAAATAAGTAATACTTTCTTCATAAATTGTACATATTTCCTGTTTATAATTCCATTAGAAAGAAGATGAATTTTCT
>MTKW01024331.1_pt1 | contig 10130 bp, 11 predicted proteins | sample 1042761 | NCBI WGS metagenome assembly MTKW01 (sample SAMN06205366, study PRJNA360243) | anaerobic digester metagenome | biome: Wastewater treatment plant; feature: Anaerobic digester sludge; material: sludge; isolation source: anaerobic digester fed with sludge from wastewater treatment plant ... | reverse complement strand
AGCTCTACTGCTTCCTTATAAACAGCAGAAAAATACGAGGCATCGGTTAGACCGTCCTCGCAAATTTCAAAACCTATATGGGTATTATTCGCATCCCCTCCAGCATGCCAACCACGATGATTCCAAGGCAATGTTTGGTATGTGGCAATGGAGCCATCTGCTAACTTACCAATAAAGGCATGGACACAAACTTGACGACCTCCGGGTTTATCCTGATTCCAATGATTGTTGTATTGGTTCTTTCCGAGCAAACCGTCATCTGGACCAACATATCTACGTAGATATGGATTGTTGGCACCGGTACTATGAACTATTATACCTTTCGGTATAATCTTTTTGCCAGCCTTATAACATGCATTTTCAGTTAGAATGAGTTTCCTCAGATTCATTATTCCTTACCTCCCTTGTTATGTAGCTGTGCAAGAATATCTTTTAACTTTTCTGGTATTGGCAGTCCTAATCGACCAGCATTTTCTAGCATGGATACGCTCTCATTGGAGCAGTAGAAAAATATAATAGCTGTCCGGAGCGCACTTCCATCTCCGATAAGGTTCGTATCAATCATATGCCCAACTCCAATTAAAATAAAAATGAGCACCTTCTTAAAGATGCCCTTAAATCCGATCTCACTGGATAGCTTCTTTTCTACAATGGCACACATAACTCCAGTAATGTAATCAGCTACCATCAGTGCCACTAATGCATATAAAAAACCATCAAAACCTCCTAAAAACCACCCCAGAAATCCTCCCAGAGCCGCGAGCATAATTTGAATCACATTCCATATATCCTTCATATAAGTTCCCCTCCAATTTTTTATATTATTACTAATAAAAAAAGCTACCCTTGCATAAAGCTAGAGCGCTTGTGTTTTAATACTATTATTTAATTTTATGGCTGAAACGGATCTACTCGCTGAATATTAAAGTCGTACTGTATCTTCATAGTATTAGTAGGTGTTTTCGTAACAGGACTTGGAAGTAAAGTCATTGCAGCTATAGGTTCCCATAGAATCCAGCTTTGCCCCCATCGGTAAATGTAGTTTCCTGATCGACTTACATACCAACGTTTAATTGCACTTCCTGGAGTATCTTCTAAAACACTACCATAATCAAAACTGAAGTCTCTATAGGCAATATCAATCACGTTGAAGTTATTATCTGTAATAAAGGTATAATTACCATTATATACAAACCATGTATCAGCATCCCTTGGCTGCAGTCTTAAGTTATAACCATTCAGTTGAGATGCACTAGATGAAAAAGGTCCTGCTGGAGTAGTTGCGGTACTTAAATCATATAGGGCTGTTTTTGTAAGATTCGCATCAGGGTTGCAAACTAAAATATATGTCTTGTACTCGCTACCATTATAATATCTGACTGGAATGTAGAGCTTTCCATTTTTACATCCTATAAGTCCATTTCTAAGTTCTGATACGAGAGTACTATCGTAACTGGAAGGTATATCTGGAATCTGTGATCTGATTAATGTAGTATAACTGCTTGTAAGCACTATCTCTGTCTTTGTATAATCATCAAGGTTCAATCTATGCAACCTGTTATTATATGAGTCATACATAATATAGACGTAGTTGTTTTCTTGAGCCATCAACCAATGTGATGGTCTAAAGCTAGAGCTTGTAAGTCCCATTGTTGTATAAAGATCCACCTCGTAATATTCTTCTGTATCAATATCAATTATCGCCATACATGCTCTCCCAGTATCCTTATTTACGCCAATCACATAAAGATTATTATTATACTTAAACACCCTGTAATATGTGGTAGGGTTTGAACCATAAGAACCTGGCGTAAAATTTGTATAAGCAGGTGTATTCGTATACTTACTACTATAGCTATCAAGTTTATAATTTCTAGATATTGGCCGAAGTCCGTAAATGGTCTCTTGCGTTGATGAATCATATGTCATCTCACACCACCATAACTTTTGAAACGTACCGTTTGCAACACTTGTTGGAAAATCAAATACAAAGTGCAAATTGCTTTCAGTAAAAAGAGATTCGCTAAGATTAATTGTACCTTTAACAGTACTTGATCCTGCATAGGGCCTTGATTTATCTGCCCAACCTATGATGTTCCCTTTAACTGCTCTGGCAAAACTCTCTTCTGGTGAGGTATCATCCGTAAGAAAAAAATGTCTGAATGGTGCTGTAAAATAAGAATAACCACTTCCATTAGTATCCTCTTTATAATTTGAATCCTTGTTCGCTTGGGTGCTACCTACCTCGCTATCATTATATTCCCATTGTCTTCCCCATGGATTTCCCCGTATCCTACAACAGAAATAATCCATAAAGGCCATCCTTGCAATCGAATCAGTGATGCGATTTTCTGTCTTTACTTCACGCTCCAACTTGCCGTTTTCATCAAATAGCTGGATTGTAACTACACCCTTTATCTCAACATCTGGTTTCATCTTTAAATGCTCTTTAATTGTTCCATCTATAAAGCTTTTATCGTAGCCTTTAACTTCACGCATCTGCCCTCACTCCTCCCATGATAAAATTACATTCACAACCTCTGCTAATCGCCCTTCACTCACGTCAGCATATATAAGTTCTTCAGAACATGCTGAGATAACTGGCATATTTGATTGAACCAAATAATTAAGTGTTACTCTGTTTGCACTTAAATCCAAATACTTCACTTCTTCTCTTACTTCTGCATGGGGGATTTCAGAGCTTAATCCTCCTGTTAGATTCCGGCCATCTATGGCAAGCTGTAAGCCATTTGGCATAATAGTAATAGAACCTGTATCAAGGCTTAGCTTTACACTTAAATAGTGACCCCCCTCAGGGATAGCAACTAATGCCATAGGTATAGCTATTAAGTTATCTCCAATCTGCAATTTTTGTTTCAAATTTGTTGGAATGATGCTGTTATCAAGGCTATACTTAACAGTTAAAGTAGAAACAGAAGTCGCATGCACGCTTAATATTAGATAAGACATTATATTAGTATTTCGTACGGTACCAATAGGCATATAAATTACTTCTCTATCAGCTGCCCCAACAATAATTGTACTTGGATTTGTAAAATACAACATTGAACTTAATGCTTGAGAGATAGTGCTAGCCAATACTTCACTATTTCTTGAGATTTCAGCAAAATACTGACCGAGTGTACTCAGGGGCTGTCCAAGTTCGACTTTCGTATTCTTTGCACTTAAGATGTCTTTCTCAAGACTTATGACCTTAACTTTAATATCAATGCCGAGGATACTATGCTTCACCGTTACAATATCGCCTACTTCGACATGCTCAAGCACTTTATAATTTTTATACTCCTCGGTCTGCCCAAGCAAAATAAAGTCAACCTTGTAATTTACTTCTGGAATTGCATGGGCATCCAGATACTTTTGTGCTTCCAATCGCAGCAATCCTTCACTGTTTGCCTCTCTGAACTCTACAATTTTAACAAGGGCAAAGTCAGGATAATCAGAGTCCTGCCATTGTGGATTTAAGAGGTATTTTTCCGGCAATGTGATCCCATCCATGCCAACGGGATATATCCAGGTCGCCACATTATCGCAATTAAGTTTTTCACTGATACCGATGATATTCTTTCCGTACCGGATGTGAACCCCTCTGTCTGCGCCTTTGTTTTTATAGATTCCAATTTTAAAGTTATCCCGTTCCAACTCTCCTTGCCATTCATTTACAAGGAGAAAAACAGACTCTACTCCATTTTTCTTAACAAGGTATTGTGTAGCTGTTTCTACAATATCTGATTCCGAAGTATACACTCCTGTAAGTTCTAGTTCGTCCAAAATAATATCTAATGCTTCCTTACAGGTTTTATTTTCCGCTCGTCTATCCTGAATAACGTAATTTAAAAGGTCATAAAAAATATGCCGGGCATATGCGGTCACCAACCCTGCTTTACTGTCTTTGTTAGTGTTATAAATTCTGAATAGCTGCCCATCAGCCTTGATAACATTAAAGGGCTGAATATACTGCGCCTTTTTCGAATACAGGGGATAGGATATCACCAACTCATATTCATTATTAAGCTTTTCAATTATCTTACATTCCACTGCCTCATTTAAAACAGCAAGACCATTTTTATCAAAGTTCTTCTCTTTTTTTTCATAAATCACAATCATTACAACCACCGCCAATTAGGAATGATTTCTAATTTTGTTACTCCTCCGTTAAAAGTGACTATGTTATTTCCAACATCAAGTATAGGAAACACACCCGCCATGTTGTTGTTGGCATTCAATAGAACTCCGCCTTCAATAAAATATGCTTCCTCAAGTTCACTATCTATGACAACAAAAGTATTGTCTATATCAGTCAATTCAACCTTGCGGCCATTAATAGTAAAGCTTCCACTTCCAGTGCAATACACTTTGATTACTGGCCTGCTTTCAACAGTACCTCTATTTAAAACAGAAGTTCCCATACCCGAAGTAATATCAATAATCTCATTTATTGCTGAATATTTAAAAGGTCTGCAATTAAATATAATCACAAACCTCGAGGAAATTTTCAGGATTATCTCAAAATCAATACTGTTCACAACCTGTGCGATGTACTTTTTATCACTCTGATAGCTAAAAATAAGCTCACTCTCTCCAGAGCCAATGAGCCATGCTTTAATATCGTCTATTCTGTTTTGTATATTACCAACTGCAGCGCACTCAACGGATAATGTTATATCCTCATAAGTTTCCTCATCATATTTTAGGCTTGAGTTTCTTCCAGGAATGTTTATGTATGAAACCCTTCGCTTTGGAGATGGCACGTTAGGTCGTTTCTCAATTAGTATTCCATAGTCTTTATAGCTATCTTTTCCGTTAAATGTAAAACTAAGCACTATGCACCACCCCTTGCCAAGGATAAACGCTGCCTGTAGAACTCAAATTCGTATGCAAGCTGCTCTATATCCTTATCTGTATTGTTATAGAAGTTTTCTATATGAAGTGTAAATCCGCTACCACTGTTGGCACTTTTCCCAAAGATATTTGATTGTCCAACATTTATACCCTCATTTATATCAAAGTCAGTTGGGATAGCATTTTGCATATCTTTGCTGACACTATTCATTGCTTTTTCAAATCCTACACCGATACCTTCACCCATATTCGCACCAAGTCCGGCAAATAAGGTAGATGGTGAATGAATACCAAAGAAATCTTTAATTTTATCAACAATTCCGCCAAAGAAACCTGAAATTTTACTCCATAGCCATGCTCCAGCATCTGAAATCCCCTGCCATAATCCCTTGATGAGGTTGCCACCGACTTGAACCATCTGTCCTATCGAACTAGAGAAAGCCCTAACTAAGGCTGCAATGATCTGAGGCACCGCTTTAACGATTTCAATGATGATTGTCGGCAGATTTTTAATCAAAGACACCAAAAGCTGTATTCCTGTTTGTACTATTTGAGGGATACTGCCAATGATAGCTTTAACTAGTGAGGTAATAATCTGCGGTATTGCTGCCACCACGGTAGTAATTATATGTGGTAGGTTCTGAATTAAGGCAATCAAGAGATTGATACCAGCGTCTACCAATTGCGGTATTGAGGCGAGTATCGCTGTCACTAAGCCATCAATTATTTTGGGAATAGCAGCAACAATGGCCTTGATGATTTCTGGTAAAGCTTTAACAAGAGAAACCAGCAACTTAATCCCTGCATCTATTATCTGGGGTATTGCATTGATGATAAAATCTACGATACCTGAGATAATTGTAGGCAAAGCAGCAATCAACTGAGGAAGAGCATCAAGTAGTCCTTGTGCTAATCCCTCGATAAGCTGCAAAGCAGCATCTAATAACATCGACAGATTTTCAACTAGTCCTTGCACAATTGTCATAACTGCAGTCACTGCAGCTGGAATCAACTGAGGTAATGCAGATCCTATTCCTTCTACAAGTGCTGTTACAAGTTGTACCGCTGCAGCAATGAGCAGCGGTAGGTTATCAATCAGTGCTCCAACTATCGTCATGATAGCATCTACAGCGGCTGGAATAAGCTCCGGTAAAAGTCTCAGGATTGTGTTTAGTACCTGCGAAAACAGCTCCGTCACAGTTTTAAGAAGCGTAGGGAGCAGGTCGCCTATAGCTTGTAGTATTGCGCTCGTAGCAGTCGGCAAAGCAGTAACTATATTCTCTAATATAGGCACGATATTTTTAACTACTGCCTGAAAAGCATCCACAAGATTTTGCGTCAAATTTGTCATGTCAGCATTTGCATTGCCAAGGCCAGCTGTAAAAGAGCCAAGCGCTGCTTGCAGCAATCCAATGGAGCCGGTAATAGTCTGGGTTGACTCACGTGCAAAGTTTCCGGCATACTGCTCCGTCTTTTCAAAGAACATCTGCATGGCAATTTCGGCTTTTTCAGCATTTGTTGCCGATGCCCAAGCAAAGTCTAGGCCTTTGGCGAGGGCATACGCTTCGATATTGGTAGCATTCATCGCAACTCCTAGATTATCCATCATTGTGAAGTTACCCTTCGCTGCACCTGCTACAGAATCAAGTGCTGTCTGCATGTCAATACCCATTACAGATGCCATATCCGCTGCCCGTTGCATAGCCTTTTCGGTCAGTTCAAGACTTTTTCTCTGCTCTACGCCAGAGCCCTGAAAAAGGGCACCCATTTTGTTAGCTGTAGCCAGGTACTCACTTTGTGATACACCAAGGTTTTTATAGGCTTCTTCACCGGCTTTCTGAATAGAAGCAGCATATTTACCGAAAACAGCCTCCGAGCCTCCGAGGTTCTGTTCCAACTCTCCAAATTGCTGAACAACCTCTTTGCCTAACTTTATAGCTGCTGCTCCGGCGGCGACTGCTACAGTCCCCATAGCCGCACCGATGCCTTTGAGGACACCTCCCAACTTACCGAACTTTGCACCAGACTTTTCTGCTTCATCTCCAGTTTCCCTAAGTTCATCTCCAAGTTCATCTGTGGCTCTAGCGGACTCCTCTAACTCCCGCTCCATACCATTAAGTTCAGCTTTGGCATTATTAAGCTGGATTGTCCAATTTTGTGTACGTCTATCGTTCTCACCAAAACTCTCGGAAGCATTTTTTAGAGCCGCTTCCAATGTTGAGATTTTCTCCTTCTGAGCCTCAATAGACTTGTTAAGGATTTCATTACGAGCAGTTATCGCTTGAATGCTTTTATCATTTTTATCAAATTCCGAGGATACGAGTTTCATCTCACTGCCCAGTACTTTAAAGGATTGATTGATATCACGGAGGGCGTTTTTAAATTCCTTTTCACCCTCTACACCAATCTTAAGTCCAAAATTGTCTGCCACGATTAACGCCCTCCTCTCTAATACAATCCTGCCGGAATTACATCATCAATGCAGAGTTTCCGCTTCGGTTTCGCGAGGCCCAAGAATTGGCGATGACATTCCCACAAATCCATGAGAAACCCTAATGGTGTGAGCCACGTTTCTTCCTCCGTACGGTTTAGATGCACCGTTCCGTAGTAAAGAAGCCGAGTAAACAATTCATCATCGCTTACTCGGCCTCCGTGTTTTTTTGGCTATCTTCACTTTCAATTTCCCTCTTTGTACCTTTTAACATTGCTTCCGTAATGGCACTTTTATAAGTTCCAAGTTCAAGAGGAGAGGTCAGAAGCTCCACTTCATCCTCGGTAAGTATATCTTTAGGCGCGTCCTTGTTTTTTAGATTGTAAATCAATATCGACTGATTTGCCAAAAGCGTAATCAGCCACACAATCTCGTCAAGTGCCATCTCGAAGTTCTCTGACTTCATTAGTTTCTCACCAAGGTTCTCCAAGCCACCATAGCGATGGGCGATTTCCTTTGTGGCACGGGTTGTTAAAATGAGTTCGTATTCCTGCCCGCCAATATTGATACTTGCACTTCGTTCTTTATCCATGTCAATCCCCCTTACTCTCCAGTTCCACTAGCAGCTGCGAATGTGGGCTCATACACTTCGCTGAACCAGCTATTAATAACCGTTGAAGTTACCCCTTCATCACCTTCATTAACTTCCGCCTTCCATGGATGCTTGCCTAGACCGTCCAGCTTATTTCTACGAAGTACTGTTCCTTCTATTGTAGGAGTTGAAAAAGTGATACTGTCACCTTTTGTCGCTAGGTTTGTTGCAGGAATACCAAATTTCACACGATACAGCCAAAAGTATCGGTATTTACCGTTTGCTTTTTGTGCTCTAAAGCCAATTGCAACAGGGGTTCCTCCATCCTCACTGGTTGAAATTAGCACATGATTGTCATCAATGGTGGCTCCTGTTAAATCTCCTGCTGCTGCTACACCTATATCATCAATACCAAGAGTAAGGGTACCGCTTTTAAATTCTTTTACAATCTCAGCAGCACCATCATCAGCATATAGGGTTGCCTCAGCAAGCTCAACAGAAAGTTCTGCACTGATTGCTTTTGCCAGTGGTTTCGGTGTATCATAGGTCTCATCACCGTTTACATCTTCGGTGATTTTTGCATAATAAAGTCTATCAAGACCAATTGTAGCCATTGCTTATTCCTCCTTTTCTAATTGGTATTCATATGATTTAGCTACATCTATGGCATAATGGTGATAACCGGTATCATCCTCATGTCCAATGTACCGACGATCTGTAATCGTAAAATCCGCACCCAGAAGAGTGCGGACAATAGTGTTTTTAATAGTTGTATAATTACCTTTTACAAATAAGGAAAGCCTAGCTTCCTGTACTTCATATTCTGGTACATTATCAGCATGAATTTCGAACAAATCAATAAGCGGTGTAATTACAAGATAAATATCAGGAGGAACACCAGAAAACATTCCTGTTTCTACCGGGATATTGCACATATCTGCAATGAGATTGAGTTCATTTAATATGCTCATAAATTTTCTACCTCCTGATCAAATCTACTCTTCATAGCTTCAATGCAAGCTTTTCTAGAAGCAGATCTAGCTGGCTTTAAAAATGGTTTTGGTGGTTGACCAGATTTTCCATACTCAATGATATTAGCAATCTTAGCATTGCTTTCACCACTTCTTCGTGGCTCCTTAAATCCTACCTTCACATTGAAATTACCCTTCCTATCCACCTTTGCAGGAGATAGACCTAATGAATCCACAAGCTCACCTGTAGATCGACTTTTTTCTTTTGTTCCGCTACCAACTACTGCTTTTAAATTGGATTTCACCTTTTCTAGAACAATCTCTCCACCTGATTCAAGTACCTTAGGAATGATTTCATCAGTTTTTTCTCCAAGTCTAGAGAGCTTTAAAAGAAACTCCTCAGGCATTTTCACTTGTACCTTAGCCACTTGACCCCACCACCTTTTTAGCCATGGCTTCAATGTACATGCCTCGGCCCTTTACATCTTCAATATTTGTAATCTCATATCGGCCATCCCTACAAACAATTACCATATTATTAGACACCTCAATATCAGGTATCCTACGAAAGCAAAACAGAGCAGTTGCCTCAGAGAATACTGCTCGATTGGCCCATTTTTCATTACCATGACGATCTTCCTTATATGCCCAAACAGAGGCGAGGATGCTATCATTAGGTTTGCCAAAGCCTTCACTGTCTTTACTTGTTTCAACTGATATTATGTCAATAAAGGTATTCATTTTCCCAAAACTCATAATTTACACCTTCCAATCCCGGTCTAGTCTAAGAAGTAGGTTCACTGTGTTCCAAACCTGCTGCCCCGCTTGTACGCTATCGGCGAAGAAACCAGCCGTCGAGCCATCTCTGCTTTCGTAGAAATGACTCGACAGCATGATTACTGCCTGTTCAGTTGTTGGGGGCATGATGTTTTCAGTGTAATAACCCTCAGCAACATGCTGATAACTTTCCGCATAAGAGACGGCGGCTTTGATGTAATGCAGCAGAAGTCCATCGTCTGCGTCATGCGTCAGGATCAGATTTGCTTTTACTTTAGGGAGAAGATTATCAGTTGTCATGCCGTCCGCCTCCTTCCGGTCATTCTTCGTCTGCAGCCATTAACCCAGCCGCTTTTAGTTTAGCGAGCAGAGCATTAAAATCCGTGACAAGAGTGGCTGTATCCTCGGCTATGCTGTCGGCTTGATTAGCAGCCATTTTTACCAGCCCAGAGACTGACTCCGTAGCATCGGTAGGATATGTTGGAGCATACAGCTTACC
>MTKW01046024.1_pt1 | contig 10135 bp, 9 predicted proteins | sample 1042761 | NCBI WGS metagenome assembly MTKW01 (sample SAMN06205366, study PRJNA360243) | anaerobic digester metagenome | biome: Wastewater treatment plant; feature: Anaerobic digester sludge; material: sludge; isolation source: anaerobic digester fed with sludge from wastewater treatment plant ... | reverse complement strand
GCGCCATTCCACCCAACTCATACAGCAGGCCCTGACTCATCCGCTCGCTGCCGTGACGGGCCACCGCATGGGCGATTTCATGAGCCAACACCACCGCCAATCCCGCATCGTCCCGGGCGACCGGCAAAATCCCCGTATAAACCACCACTTTGCCGCCGGGCATACACCAGGCATTGACGGTTGAATCGTCCTCAATAACATTAAACTCCCAGGAAAAGCCCTGAATCGCATCGGTCATTCCATTCTCCCGGCAGTATCGTTCGACCGCTTCAACCAGCCGATAGCCGACGCGCTTAACCTGATCAATCTTGACCGGATCGGTGCAAGGGGTGTTTTCCTTTAAAAAACTGTTGTACTCTTGCAGCGACATCGAATTGACGATGGAATCCGGCACAAGATTAAACTGCGTTCGACCGGTGATGGGCACCTCCCCGCAACCGGCCAGCACCGGCAAAAGCAGCGCCCCTGTCACAAGGATTGTTCGAAAGGAAAACCCGATAGATGCTGAAACCAAACCCGATCGCTTTTGTCTTGATTTCATAGGAACTCCTGATAGTCCTTTTGTATAAGCCTGAACATATCGCAGCCGGGCGGCGAAGTCAACAATTGTTTTGACACCAGACAACAGCCGAGCCGCGCAAGCGGCCGGATAAGACCGCGTCCTGGCCAACGCGCCCCTATATCCGCATCCCTTATCAGGCATCCTTGCGCCGAAGGGTCAACAGGGCAACCTCGCCGGGACAATTAAAGCGAACCGGCACTCCCGAGGCCCCCGCCCCGCTGCTGGTGTAGCCGAGCATCCGCTCATGCCGCCACACCCCGCGGATGCACTTGCGCGGCGCCGCAGCCGAATAGACCACCGCCCGGCCCCCCGGCAAACAGATTTGCCCGCCGTGAGTATGACCGGTCAGATACAGATCGATCCCTTTGGCCGCGGCCTGCGCATACAACTCCGGCGAATGCACCAGCAATATCTTAAACTCCTGCCCATTGACCCCCTGCATGGCCAGTTCCAGATCGTGCGCCATAAAATAATGACAGTCATCCACGCCGATAAGCCAAATCCGCTGCCCATCACGGTCGATAACGGCGTTTTCGTTCAGCAGCACCACCACCCCCACCCTGCGCAACACCTCGGCCAGCGGCGAATAATCGTGATTCCCGAAAATGGCATACACCGGACTTTTTTCCAGCAGCATCCCGCTCAGTCGCTCGGCCCGCTCGATTGCCTTGTCGGTCAGATGATGATCAAAACAAAAATCACCGCCCAATACAGTCATATCCCGCTCAAGATCAGCGGTTAGCTCCAGCACACGCTCGGCCAACCCATCAATCCGGTCAAAATGCAGATCGGATATCCACAAAATACGAAACCCGTCAAACCCCTCCGGCAGCCGCTCAAAAGCGAATGCCTGACGGGTCAGCGAGACATTCAGCACATTGTCAGCCCCTTGTCCGTACAACCCGAAGACCTTCAGCATCGCCGCCAACACCGGCTCCATAAAGGACAGATTTTCCCATCGTAGCCACCACAACCGCCCCCGACGAATCGCCCGTTTGCGATCTTGACGTTCCACCGCCAAACGTTTTTCAGATACAGGATTCACTGACTTCTCCGTTGTTTTTTTTAGAGAACGCATTATACTGATAGGCACGTGAAATACCAGACGAATACGCCGGAAAAACGGCGCAGGGGCGCCCCTTGCCTCTTGTCCCGATCGTCCAGACCCTTTACTTGTTCGCTTTTGTCAATGTCAGGGCAGCCACACCGGTATGCCCGTGTGTGGATTATGGAATTGAAAAAAATACACCTGAAAAGTTTCGGCTGTCAAATGAACAAGCTGGATTCGTCGCTGGTAACCGCAGCGCTGGCCGAGCGGGGCTTTGTGCTGACGGACAAAGCGACCGAGGCAGATGTCGTGCTGATTAACACCTGTTCGGTGCGGGAGCACGCCGAGCAACGGGTGCTCTCGCATCTGGGGCACCTGAGCCATTTGAAAAAATCGCGTCCCAACGTACTGGTGGCGGTCATCGGCTGTATGGCCCAGCGAATGGGGGAACACCTGCTGGCCCACGAAGCGGTAGACATCGTCGCCGGGCCGGGACAGCTTCACGACGTGCCGGATCTGATCGAACAGGCCCTGACCAACCGACAAAAGCACCTCCGCGTTTTGGACAATATCCGTCAACCGGCCGAGAGTGAAACCATCCGCACCCTCAGCGACCGACTGGACAAATTCGAGCTGGCCTACGATTCGGACGCCGACCCCATCAAATCGCAGGCCTTCATCCGGGCAATGCGAGGGTGCAACAACTTCTGCTCCTATTGCATCGTGCCGTATGTCCGCGGGCCGGAGGTCTCCCGGTCGCCGCAGGCCATCGTCGAACAGACCAAAAAACTAGCCGACCGGGGCATCCGTCAAATCACCCTGCTCGGCCAGTCCATCAACGCCTATCGCTATACCGCCGGCCAAAAAACCTATACCCTGGCGGATTTGCTCGAATTGGTCAGCGCCATTGACGGCGTGCGATGGGTGCGATTTATCACCAGCCATCCGGGGCGATTCGACCCTTCCATTTTGCAGGTTATGGCCGCTCTGCCCAAGGTCTGCCCTTATCTGCACATCCCCGCCCAAAGCGGCTCAGATCGCATCCTCAAGGCGATGCACCGCGGCTACACCGCCGCCGGCTATCTCGACCTGATCGAGCAAGCCAAAGCAACCGTACCGGAATTGGCCCTGGCCGGAGATTTTATCGTCGGCTTTCCCGGCGAGACCGAGGCCGATTTTGAGGCCACCGAGGCGATGATCCGTCGCGTGCGATACAAAAACTGCTTTGTTTTCAAATACTCCCCCCGACCCGGCACCCATGCCGATAAAAAACTGGCCGACGACATCCCGGCCGATGTCAAACAGCAGCGCAATGCACGATTGCTGGAGGTCATTAACGCCATCGCCGAGGAGGATAACCGCGCATTTCTCGGCAGAACACTCGAGGTCTTGGTCGAAGGCCCTAGCAAAAAGCCCCACCTGAACAAAGCCGAGCATCAAGACAACCCCCAGCTCATCGGCCGCACGGCCAACGATTACATTGTCGTCTTCAACGGCCCGCAATCTCTGACCGGCCAATTCGCCACCGTCCGCGTCACCAAAACCGCCGCACTGACCCTCTTTGCCGAACTGACCTGAATATCCCAGAGCGTTCACACGGAGATGATTTATCGTTGAATGACAGCCGGTTTTGCAGTAAACTCTTCGGGCATGATGAAATCCGACGTTGTAACTATTCAATCCCCAGACGATCGTGAGGCGATTCGGCGTATCGGACGGCTCCTGCGGGATGGAGCCATCGTCGCCCTTCCGACCGAAACGGTCTATGGCTTGGCCGCCAAGGCTGAAAAAGAGGTTGTCGATCGACTTGACCGCCTTAAAGGACGCCCCGCCGACAAACGCTATACCCTGCATATCGGCCGCTGCGAGGAACTGACGCTCTACGTCCCCCGCCCATCGCTTCAGGCCAGAAAACTGATGCACCATTTTTGGCCGGGACCCTTGACTATTGTCTTTGAATTGGACAAAAAATCGCTTGAACAGACCCAAAACGCCCTGCCTGACCAGACTTATGAAATCTTGTACCGCGACGGCACGCTGGGGATACGCTGTCCAGCTCATCCGGTCACATCCGCCCTTTTAACCGAGGCACTGGCCCCAATAGTCGCGCCCAGTGCCAACCCGAGCCACCAGCCGCCGGCCGTCAGTGCAGCCCAGGCGGCTGCCTACTTTGACGGCCGAATCGACGCAATCATTGACAGCCCGGGTGCCTGCACCTATCGCAAACCCAGTACCGTCGTTCGTTCCGGCAGTCGCGGCCTGGAGGTCCTGCGCGAAGGGGTCTTTACGCAGCAGGATATCCTCCACGCCGGCACGGTAAATCTCCTTTTCGTCTGCACAGGAAACACCTGCCGCAGCCCGATGGCCGAGGCCCTGTGCCGAAAATATTTAGCCGACAAATTCAACTGCAACCTTGACGACCTGCCAAAACTCGGCTATAGTATCGAGTCCGCTGGTATCGCGGCTTTTGAAGCCATGCCCGCCAGTCGCCACTCGTTGGAGATCAGCCGAGAAAGGCACGCACCGCTGGATTCTCATCGCAGCAGACAATTGACCGATGAGTTGATTGCACGGGCGGATTTGATTTTTGTGATGACCCCCATGCACCGGCAAATGGTCATTCAGGCGGCTCCGCAGGCAAAAGACAAGTGTTTTTTGCTGGATCCATCAGCGGAAATACCCGACCCGATCGGTCAGGACAGCAGCGTCTATCGGGCCTGTGCGGAACATATTGAACGGTGTTTATCAGAGAGGATGAACGAATTGTTATGAAAAGAGTAGCGGTCGCAAATGATCACAGGGGGCACAATGCGATTGAGGAAATTCGGGCGATCATTTCCCAGCTGGAAATGACCTGCGTGGATTATTCCATTCCCGGCGATCAGCCGGCAGACTACCCGGACAGAGCCTATGTCGCCGGGCGGGCCGTGGCCGACAACGAAGCCGACATTGCGATTTTGGTCTGCGGCACCGGCATCGGGATGAGCATTGCCGCCAACAAGATCAAAGGCATACGAGCGGCCTTATGTTTTGACGAATTGTCCGCACGACTGGCACGCCAGCACAACGACGCCAACGTCCTGTGCCTGTCCGGCGATCTGATCGGCTCGAACACCCTGCGAAAAATCGTGGAAACTTTTCTGACAACCGACTTTATCAATGGACGCCATCGGCGCCGTGTCCGCAAGATTCAGGCTATAGAAGAAGGTAAAGACCCTCGGGAAATTACGGATTAAATCATAAAAATCCATCGTTCAGGGCAGGACCCGAAGGTGGAGCGTTTACCGGAGCCGGGGGTCAGTAATCCTGTTCGGAACCGCCGAAGATCACTTTAATGGTATTAAAATTAGGGATGACCGGCATCATCGTAGGACGCGGACGAAACGCCTGGGCCCAATAAACCAGCACCCCTTTGCCCATCATATACTCACGCGGCACAACCCCCTGCCGATACCGAACGCCGTGATTGCCGCGGCCTTCGACCATCCATAAACGGCTGTCCAGACTGTTGGGCGAATTGTCCCCGCACACAAAAAACTCGTCTTTGAATAATTGGAACGGCTCACGGGCTGTCGCGCGAATCCCGGTATCCATATAATAAATATCGCGGTACAGCCCCACATCACGCACCTCCAGCCGCCCTGTACCGGTCAGGTGAACCTGCGGGACACCCTGCTGCAGCCGCCCAATCGGCAGGTCCTCATCGCCAGTCAAATCAAACGCCAGCCGCTTTTGACCCCATCGCAGCACAAGTTGGCGATCCACATTGGCAAATTCAAACCTCTCAAACACCCCGGGATAGATGCCGTCGGTCAAGACACGACGCAGTTCCACCCACCGGCCGTTTTGATATTTCAAAAATTCCATCGCCCCAAGCAACTCCACCCGGGCTGCATACAAAGCGCCGTATTTTTCCAGCACCGCCGTAATGCTGGTTTTTGCATCATCCCCTTTGACGGAGAATCGGATCATCAAATCGCTGCACATCGGCATCATCGAAAATGAACCGCTGTCGTTGTACCCGTAAGTCGCCCGAAAGCTCTCGGGACGGCCGTTATCAAACACCAGCGTATGCGCCGCCCCATCGGAGGCCTCCAGCACAAACCGAGCGGGCCGGTCCGCATCAAAGACCCATGCCGATCCCGCAGCGTTCTCAAATGGCTGCTTCCAGGACGCCTGCCGAATGCCGTCAGCACGGGAGGCCGATGCCGGTCCTGCCGGCGGCTGATACCGCTGAAGATAAACAGGCATCCACAATTCCTCCTGAACATTCAACGGCTTGCGAACGATGCGCCCGTTGATATAAATATCTCCCTCAATAATCTGGACGCTCTCGCCCGGCAGCCCGATGAGCCGTTTGATGTAATTATCCTTGGGGTTCAGCGGGTTCTTAAAGACCACCACATCCCACCGTTGCGGCTCAAAAAACTGATAAATACATTTCAGCACAAAGATCCGGTCGCCGTTAACCAGCGGCCCAATGAAATGACTCGGCTGAAGGTAACCGCAATTGGGACACTGCGGCAAATCCAGCGACAATGAATCCGACCCCGTATCAAAGGCATAGCCGCATTGCACACACCGCATCCGATAATGGTCCCCCCGCAGCGTCTCGGCCATGCTGCCGGTGGGAATTTGAAACGCCTGAATGGCAAAGGCCTGAAACACCAACGCCAAAATAAACGCCACCAGCAGCCAATCCAGCAGCGTCACCACTCCCTCAACCGATGAGTGGTGCCGTCGCTCAAAGCCAATGTCAAACGGCGACGGGCGAACCTGCTCTGTCTGTCTGACGTTCTGCGGTGTCGTGTGCTCCGTTGTCATTGACTGTTAATTTCCGCCGTAAATCACTTTCATTCCATCCGGACAGGGAATCCATCGCAGCGGCTCCTTTTTCAAACGCCACCCGCCAGGCCAATGCACAAAAAACGCCTTGCCGACCAGAAAATCCCGCGGCACGATTCCCTCCCGATAGTTCCGCCCATTGTTGCCCCTGCCCGGCTTGTCCCACAAGCGAGAATCAAAACTGTAAGGACTGTTGTCGCCGCACACAAAAAACTCATCCGGCCCAAGGGTCAACGGCTCGGCCTCGGTCGCACGTCGGATATTATCCGTAATATAATGAATATCGCGGAACACCCCGATATGGTCAAGCCAAACCTTGCCGACCCCGGCCAATTCTACCTCCGGCGGGATATCGCGATGCGTCCCGGCCGCGTCCGGCTCCACACCCAGATCAAAATGCAAATCAAATGCCCCGTACTCCAGCCGCAGCAGATGATCGGCGTTGGCAAAGCGAAACAACACCGGCCCCTCGGCCGCATCGCATTTGCCCTCGGCCAACACCTCCGTCGTGCCGTCAGGATGGATGCGAATAATCTCCGCCCGACCGTCGGCGTAAATCCACCCCTCATAGCCGATGCCATACTTGCCCAGATGAGCCCCAAACGCCGAGTCATCCCCGATCCGGACATAGCATCGCACCATCAGATCACTGCACACCGGCATCAACGGATATTTGTCAGGCTCATCATAGGCATAAGTCGCCCGGAAATCATTGCCGATATGGGGATTGTACCTGACCCGATGAACCGCCCCGTCATCGGCATTCAGGGCAAACACCGACAAATGATTCGTCTGAAGCTCCCAGCGGCTTTGCGGCCGATTTTCAAAGGGCTGCCGCCAGGCGTGCCCGTTAAAACGTGGCTCTTCGGGACGAATCGGACGAAAATCATTGTCGTATATCGGCATCCACAGTTCATCTTGCACCGCCGCCGGTTTTCGCTGGATGTGCCCATCAATATAGACATCGCCGTCGATAAGTTGAACCGTCTGGCCGGGGCCGGCAATCAGTCGCTTGATATAATTGATTTTGGGCTCAAGGGGATTTTTGAACACTACCACATCCCACCGTTTCGGCTCAAAAAACTGATATATGCACTTCAGCACAAAGATCTGATCACCCTTGTACACGGTGTGCAGCTGACCCGGAAGCACCCGTTCGCCCTGACGCACATACGCCTTGCCGCCGGAAATCTGAATCTGCGGCTCAAGATAACCGCAACTGGGGCATCGCGGCGGCGTGGGCAATAGCGGCAATTGGTCGCGCGGTGTCACATTCTCGCCCGCCCGATACACATCCTGTCGAAAATCGTAGTCAAACCGATACCCGCACTGCCGACAGCGAAGCCGAAAATGAGCACCCCGAAGGGTCTCGGCCATACTGCCGGTCGGAATCCGATACACCTGCATAATAAAAAAAATAAACACAAGCGTCCCGGCAAAGGCCGTGATCAACCATTCCAGGGTATGATAAAAGCTGTCCGCTTTGGCGTTGCCGCTGAGTATCCGGCTCTCTGTGTCCGTTTTTTTATGCACTGTCTGGCTCCGGAAATTAGAAAAAGCCCTATTATGGGAAAAACCTACACCCAGGTCAAGCATTACTTTTTACAAATATATACACTCCGATATGTCCTGATAAAAAATCTTGCGGTCTCTATCAAAATCAGCCAAAAAAGGATTGCCGTTTCGAAGTCTTTTGTGTATAGTGATTTGTGGTTGGCTTTTTGGTGGCTTTTGCCGCCCCCGGCCGCCTTTTGCAGCGATAGCACAGGTCTTTCACTTTTCATTTTAAGAGGGTAAGCGATGGCAACCGTCACAAAGAAAGAACTTATCGACCGTATTGCCGAGTCCACTCAAGCAAAACGGGTCGTCGTCAAACGGATTATTCAGTCGTTTTTGGATGAGATCATTTCGGAGTTGGCAGCAGATAACCGACTTGAATTTCGCGATTTCGGGGTCTTTGAAACCCGCTCCCGCAACGCACGGGTGGCCCAGAATCCCCGCACGCTCGAACGGGTCAAAGTTCCCTCAAAACGCAGTGTGAAATTTAAAATGGGACGGCTGATGAAAGAAAAACTCTCCGAGGTCTCGCCTGTCTCCGAACAGGCCTGACCGACGGTCTGTGCCAGGGCCCGGGATTCCGGTTGACAGCGGGAAAAAAACGCGCTACAATTCATACCGATAGGTTTGAGTTGCACTGAGCGAAGGTAAGTGAAGATGAGTACAGGTAAAGTGAAGTGGTACGATACGAAAAAAGGCTATGGGTTCATAGCCGAGGAAAACGGTGCCGACATCTTTGTCCATTACACCAGTTTTTCCGATCCGTCTCTGCGAGCGCTCACCGAGGGGCAGGTAGTGACCTTTGAGGTCGTTCAGGGTGAAAAGGGTCCCCGAGCGCAAAATCTGAGTATCAAAGCGAACTGATCGCTTTTCGACCCTTTAGACGGCAAGATCGCCGGGGGGTTACACTCAGCGCAGCAGTACACTAAACAGAGTCATCCGCCGGCAAGCGGCGGCGATGCCGGCGGAAAGAAGGGGCGATGCCGCAACGTTTTGGGAATGTAAAACAATGCAAACAGCCCAGATCCATAGCGGCTTGGAGTGTCATGTCCTTGTGCTGAACAAGCATTATATGGCCCTGCGCATTATCGGCGCACGCCGGGCGTTTTCGCTGTTGTGTCGGGAACAGGCCGAAGTCATCGCCTGCGAAGAAGGCACCTATGCCAATTATGATTTTCGGACTTGGCAGCAGGTCAGTCAGGCCGAACGCTCCTTTGAGGCCCACAAATACGATTGGGTCTCCACAGTGCATTTGGACATCGCCGTGCCCCGCATCATCCGCCTGTTGTTTTATGACCGCCTGCCGCGTCAGTCCGTCAAGTTCAACCGGCGCAATATCTTTGCGCGGGATGGCAGTCGCTGTCAATATTGCGGCAAAAAATTCCCCACCTCCGAGTTGTCGCTCGATCATGTCGTGCCGCGTACCCTCGGGGGCAAAAGCACCTGGACCAATATCGTGTGCGCCTGTACCGCCTGCAATGTAAAAAAAGGCGGCAGAACCCCCGAACAGGCCCATATGAAACTCATCCAAAAACCCGAAAAACCCAAACGCAACCCCATAATCGGCCTGCATCTCAGCGCCGACCGATACAAAAGCTGGAAACAATTCCTCGACCATGCCTACTGGTCCGTAGAATTGACCTAACCCCAATCCCGACCGCCCCATTGTCATTCCGAGCGCCCCATTGTCATTCCGAGCGCCCCATTGTCATTCCGAGCGCAGCGAGGAATCTATTAAAACTCCATCCCGCGTTGTCATTCTTCACCCCCAAACAACGTGGCCGCACCCGTCATTCCGAACCCCCGAGCGTAGCAAGGGGGTGAGGAATCTATTGTTTCACCAAAATTCGACCTTTAACATTGAGGGGGGATGGAATTTTACTTAAATAAACAGGCCCCTCGTCGGCCGTTGGCCTCCTCGGGGTGACAGGATAGCTAAGCGTCCCTCGGGGTGACGGTGTGGGGAAACGCTCGGCGGCGAGAACGTACAATATCTTTCGCACTTTAAAAAGTAGATAAAAAGAGTCCTTTCTTTGGTCGATGGTAGATGAGCAATTAAACACCATACTAACCCAAGAAAGGACAGAGTTATGCAGAACAGTGATTCGGCACAATCGGACAAA
>MTKW01000661.1_pt1 | contig 10137 bp, 8 predicted proteins | sample 1042761 | NCBI WGS metagenome assembly MTKW01 (sample SAMN06205366, study PRJNA360243) | anaerobic digester metagenome | biome: Wastewater treatment plant; feature: Anaerobic digester sludge; material: sludge; isolation source: anaerobic digester fed with sludge from wastewater treatment plant ... | reverse complement strand
GCCGGCCCTTTTACATACACTTCATCCTGGAAAAGAAGGGCTTTGCCCAAAGGTTCTTCCCCAAGATACGCGCTTGGCACATGGAGAATCAGCCTGTCCTCCTCCAGACTCCAGCCCAGCCCTGTCCACTCCAGAAAGTGTTCCAGGGGCAGGTAGTGTTCTTCGCCCCACTTGACTGTGGCAGCTGCAGTCTCGTCCCTGGGATCAAAGGGCAAGTCGTAGGGGAGGTAGAACTTCCCGTTCCACTCCGCCGCGACCAGCCCTGCCAGCATAAGTTCCCCCTCCCTGTCATCGAGTGCCAGGGGTCTTTCCCAGGCCAGGGGCGAAGGCTCTCCAGTAGGGGCTCTTAATAGCGTGCTTAAGGCAGGTAGAAACACTCCGTCCCAGCCCAGCCTGGCCAGCTCCTCTTCGAGCTGGGCCGCGCTGACCCCCTGCTTGTAGACATCGGGGTAGACTGTAATTGACTTGGTATGCAGGAGGGGGTCTTCCTGGACCAAGACGGTTTGGTAAATAAGCTTCACGGGCGTTCCGATTTGCACTAAATCAGTCAGTTCTTCCACATCCTCATTGAGCATGCGGATGCAGCCTGATGAGGCAGGCGATCCGATGGAGGCAGGATTGTTGGTGCCGTGGATGCCGTAGCCCTTGAAACCAAGACCTAACCAGCGGGTGCCGACAGGGTTTTCCGTGCCCGGCGGAATGGGCTCACCGCCCTGGGGCGGGTAGTAAGTAGGGTTTTCCACCTTGTTGATAATCGTAGTCTCCCCCAGCACTGAAGGATTGAGCTCGGTGCCGATGCTGACGGGATAATCTCTGATGGGCACACCGTCATCATAAACATAAAGCGTGAAGGCTGGAATATTAATCACTACCATGCGCTCAGCCTGGGCTGAGAAACTGGCTAGCAAGACTAAAAAGAAGCTGAAAGCAAAAAATACCTTTCTGGCCAAAAAAATCTCCTCCTCCGCTTCAGTATCTCAAGCGAAGGAGGAGATTATTCCTTACTTAGCTGCAGCGGCTGAATCCGCACTCCAGACAGGTCGCACAGCCGCTCTCTTCCACCATGTTCCCGCTGCACTCGGGGCAGGTGCTGCCGGTAAAGGGAGTAGCAGCCCTCGAAGCGCCTTCCCGTGCGGCAGCTGCTTCAGCCATGCCGCTTGCCATGCCGTTGCTCTGCAGGTACTCCTCCAGCACATGGGCAATGGCATCGGGGCAGGAGAGAATCTGCTTGCCGTCCTGCCAGATCGGATGGGGACAGCGGATGCCCTTCAGCTGCTTCACCACCTGCCTGGGATCTACGCCTGAGCGCAGCGCCAGGGAGATGATTCTGGCAGTAGCTTCCGAGAAGGACCCGGCACAGCCGCCTGCTTTGCCGATGGTGGTGAATACTTCACAAATACCCTGATCATCGGCATTAATAGTCACATAAAGGGTTCCGCAGCCGGTTTTGATCCGGATGGTCTGCCCTGTTGTCACCCTGGGCCGCTTGCGGGGAGTCGGCCGGATGATTTCCTGGGCAGCGGCTTCTTCGGACTCGGCCTTCTTATGGCCTACGGTGAGCACTTCACCTTCCCGGGAACCTGCCCGGTACACAGTGACGCCCTTGCAGCCGAGCTTGTAGGCGAGCTCATAGACCCTGCGGATGTCTTCAACAGTGGCTTCCTTGGGGAAGTTCACAGTCTTGCTCACCGCATTGTCGGTAAACTCCTGGAAGGCCGCCTGCATGCGGATATGCCATTCGGGGCTGGTTTCGTAGGCGGTGACGAACACTTTGCGCAGCTTCTCAGGAATGGCTTCAATGCCGCGTACATTGCCCGTTTTGGCCACTTCTCTGATCAGTTCCGGAGAGTAGAGCCCCTCCTCTTTGAGAATATGTTCGAACTGGGCATTGACCTCAATCAGCTGGTCGTTGTCCAGGACGTTGCGGGTGAAGGCCAAGGCAAAAACTGGTTCAATACCGCTGGAACATCCGGCAATAATAGAAATAGTACCGGTTGGTGCAATGGTAGTTACAGTTGCGTTGCGCATCGGCCTGCCGCTCTTGGCGAAGATGCTGCCTTCGTAGTTGGGGAAGGATCCCCGCTCTTCAGCGAGTTTCGAGGAGGCGTCGTGGCCCTTAGTCTGGATGAAGCGCATGATCTCACGGCCGAGCTCGACCCCTTCATCGCTGTTGTAAGGCACGCCAAGGCGCATCAGCAGATCTGCAAAGCCCATCACGCCAAGGCCGATCTTGCGGTTGGCATAGGTCATTTCCCTAATGGCCGGAATGGGGTAATTGTTGACGTCGATCACATTGTCCAAAAAGCGGACGCCGATCTCCACCACTTCCTGCAGGCGGTCCCAGTTGACTGTCCACTTATCCCCTTCTTTTACTGCCATCTTGGCCAGGTTGATGGAGCCGAGGTTGCAGCTCTCATTAGGGAGTAGCGGCTGCTCGCCGCAGGGATTGGTCGCTTCGATTTCGCCTACCTGGGGAGTTGGGTTGGCACGGTTGATGCGGTCAAGGAAGATGATTCCAGGTTCTCCGTTTTTCCAGGCCATTTCCACAATCAGCTCAAAGACTTCCTGGGCGTTGAGCTGGCCCACGACTTCTTTAGAGCGGGGATTGACAAGATCGTACTTCTCGCCGGCGAAGGCCGCCTGCATAAACTCTTCAGTCAGCCCCACCGATATGTTGAAGTTGGTGATCTCGTTGGTATCTGCCTTGCACTGGATAAAGTCCAGGATATCGGGGTGGTCTACCCGCAAAATCCCCATATTGGCGCCGCGGCGGGTTCCCCCCTGCTTGATGGCGTCGGTGGTGGCGTTATAGGCCTTCATAAAGGACACAGGTCCGCTGGCCACGCCCCCTGTGGTGCTCACCACATCGGCACTGGGCCTCAGGCGCGAAAAGCTGAAGCCTGTTCCTCCGCCGGATTTCTGAATCAAAGCGGTGTTTTTGAGGGTATCGAAAATTCCTTCCATGGAGTCCTCAATAGGAAGAACAAAACAAGCGGATAATTGCTGTAAATGCCGCCCAGCATTCATCAGTGTGGGGCTGTTCGGCAGGAACTCCAGGCTGTCCATAACTTCAAAGAAACGCTCTTCCCAAATGGGATCTTCTTCCAATTGGGCGATGTTCTTGGCAACTCTGCGCAGCATTTCTTCAGGTGTTTCTACAATTTCGTTGTTCTCTTTTGCCAGATAACGCCGTTCCAGGACCGTTCGGGCATTTTCAGATAATTGCATTCACTTCTCCTCCCTGACCACTATAAATTGTGTTGATGCCTGTCCATTATACTATATGTGGTAAGTATTGTCTATGGGAGAACACAAAAAAACTGAGCGCCAAATCGACGCTCAGACCAAAATCTCTGCAATCTATCAGTTGACGTGACTCTTGGATTCTTCACGGGAACAATCCGGGCAGATGCCGTGGAATTCCAAGCGGTGGGCACTAACCTGATAGTCACCGATCTTCTCTACCTTTTTCTCAAGTTCCGGCATGCAGTCCATGTCCAGATCTTCAATGGAGCCGCAATTCTCGCAGATGAAATGGTAATGGCAATCTGCATTGGCGTCAAAGCGCGAGTGATTGCTGCCGTAGGACAGCTCTAGAATTTCCCCGTTCTCACTGAGAGTTCGTAGGTTGCGATAAATAGTTCCTAGGCTGACGTGGGGCATTTCCTTGCGGACCTCCTGGTAGACCCAGTCCGCGGTGGGATGGCTCTTCGTCGAACGCAATACTTCCAAGATAGCCTCCCTCTGCCTTGTACGTCTGATAAATCCCTTGGGCTTCACTGCGATTCCTCCAGATCTTTAATGAGAATTCCACTTATTATTCTACCACGCAGGGGTCCAATGTCAAGGCAAAATCCCAGGCAGCCCATTCCTGCGCCTAACACCAAAAACCTATTACACTGTACAAACAGCTATTATCAGTTAGTTTCAGCCAATTGCCGCCAACAGAAAACTTATTTTCCCAAGGCAATGCTGTAAAATTTTCTCAGAGAAGTGCCGCTCACTGAAGCGTATTGACCAAAAAAGTGGTTGCAAAAAACCCGAGTTCATGGTAGCATTATTGATGTTACAGGATAAAACACGCCGAAGTGGTGGAATTGGCATACACGTACGACTCAAAATCGTATGGGCTTGTCCCGTGTGGGTTCGACTCCCACCTTCGGCACCATAAAGAAATTAACCCCAGTTGAGCTGGGGTTTTGCTTGTTTTCGGAAGAAATTGACCATCAATTGCCCATCACCCATAATATGGTAAACAATATGACTTGTCTTAGTCTGGCGGAGATATGAAACTAAGAGACACCGCTTCTCTAGCAGCCCTGAAGAGAAACCCACGCGCCTTCTTCGTATACAGTTTCATTGAAAAATCTAGTCTTCATCACTTCTGGCAATCTGCTCGAATCCGGGAGCATCTTCCCACGAAAAGTCTCGATTCCTCCTCACTGAGGACACCCTTGCGCTTGGCTAATGGTCGGCAACTGCCCGCGGTCTTAAGAGAACCCCATCAGCGGATTTTCACCACCAAATTATGCGCCATGCGTGGCACACGATCAAACAAGCCCAATTCCGAAGTTTTTGCGGGATTGGGCTTGAAGAGTTTAAGGTGTACTAAAGGGTTGTTGTACTCCTTGAGAGCGAAATATTTCTTTGTATTCGCGACCATCTGAACAGGTTACTTGGACAAATAAACATTCATTGCGTTCAAAGCTTGGGCCTTGGATAGAGGCGTAAGTATCAAATAGAGTCCAGCCTTCGAACAATCCTAGATTATCTTCCATATTGGGGTTAAGCATGCGTTCGTTTTCATAAACTCCTAAAATCCAGGCTCGTCTAGGGGATGATGTGCCAGTTGCATCACTCCACCACCAGGTCGAACCTTTGTTCCCCTGATTATCAGATGTCCAGACCCGAATACTCTCAACATTGGTGGCAGTGGGAAAATAAATCATGACCTGCATATGTTCATCGGGAGCACCATCGGGTGTGGTCATATCCCAGGATCCGACCTTATCAGCGGTGCGTCCAAGGTATCTAACTTGCATTTCTACCTCAACTGGCATAGAGCTGTAAGCAGGACCTGTATTACTTAGTTCATGTTCATAACTTTGAAATTCAAGTATGAGATTTTCTAAATCATTGATAAAGTCAGGATGTGCAGCTTTGCTATCGTTAGCTTTTGTAACCATTTCGGATAGTCTTGTAATTAAATTCATTAGTTTGCCGTCGCTGCCTTCATCTTCAGGGATCCATGCATCATAGGCGAAGGCATGTGTTGTTGCAAGGGAAAAGTAGACTGTTACCAACAGGACGAAAATAACAATTACCCGCTCCTTATTTTTACTCAACATAAACTCACCCTCCTTGTTTTCCTGATCACTAATTCTCCCCTACATTGTTATTTCCTTCGACCCTAGACAAATTAGAGAAAAAGTCAGTAGATCCGTAAGATAGAGCCTGCTTAAGAGGTGTTTTTGGTGAAAAACAGAATCTGTAAACAAACTTCATGAAGGGGTGTCATTTTTGTGAAGAGCGTTGTTTGGAAAGGCTTAGTTTGTCTGGTAGTAATTGCTACTTTGACAATGGGCTTAACTTTCGTCACTTTGGCCATTTGAGTTTGCAGATCCTTGGTTTGAAGAACTAGTGCGTAAAGACCTTAATCAAATTCAGAGAGAATTGACTGAAGATGATTTAGAGTCTGTCACCTCCTTGGCGGAATCAGGTTATGGTCGAGATTTAGAAATCGAACTCGGGGGTATCGAAAATCTATCAAAAGGTTCCCAATCCAAGCTCTATTTTTCCCGGCCAAACAGTCTGTGTGCCAAACGTATGATAGCTGGTCGGACGCCAGAGGAACTGGAACAGGAAATCAGAGAGAAATGTAGGCGTCGGGGGATGAGCCAAAAGGAAATTGAGGAATGGATTCGGTGCTTTTTCTAAGGATCGTGCTCAAAGCAGCCTAAGGGGGCGTCCTCACGTTCTGGGTGTTCCGTTAGTTAGGCCTTAGAAATATCCGCGCCATCTACCCTTCACACATGCGTCCGTAGAGTTTCTCATTCCATCTTCAACACAGGCTCGTTCTCCATCATTTTAGGAGGAGTTATTTGTTTTATGCAGAAAAGTTAACAATAATTCAATCCATCAACACAGGGGGTCTTGACAATGAAAATAGCGTCTGGCATCTTGGCGCTGGTATTAAGCGTAGTGATTTTCCTGCAATCCTGTACTGTGAGCCTGGGAGGAAGTATCTCACGGAAGAAGCAACTCAACAAGGTGGTTCAGTCGGCATCTTTGTTGCTCTCTTGTTTCTAGTTGGCGGTGCCTTTGCCTTTGGAGTGCCAAAAGTGTCCTTTGTCATAATGCTCCTGGCCGGGTTTTTTGGCATAGCCGCTGGTTCCTACTCCTTACAAAGACATGACGATATGGGGAGTCATAGCCTTTGTCTTAGCAATAATGAGTCTGATCGGTAGCAGGAAACGCAAAAACTCCGGTTCGCAATTGGAATCATGAGTCAACGACAGCAGCAATGAGGACCACTGCTTTCTCTTCCAGGTCCATGCGACTGTTTTATTAAACTTGCCCATTTCCTGCTCATGCGATTTTCATAACAGGGCAACACTGGCCGGACATAGAGACACCCACAAATGAAAAAACGCCCGCTAAACGGGCATATCAGCACTAGACAACACTAGAGAATATTCGTTCTGTCGACTCCCACCTTCGGCACCATCATATGAAGTTGACCCCAGACTCGCTGGGGTTTTGTTGTTTCTAAAACAATTTGACCATCAATTGAACATCATCATCGTTCCACTCTCTCTACACGCCCCTAGTTCCAAAATCTATACTAATTAGTTGCCTTGTAACGTTCGAATAGGCAGATTTTTCGAGGCTCTTGTTCCATCAGCATTAATGGATTTCATTGACAACAATTGTGCTATTGGTTGTAATGAGACGAACGACCGGCTCTACGCTTTTCTCAACGCTTATTCCGATTGAACCACTATAGATGTCATCGCCAAGCTGAAAATCTATTGCTCCTCGGGTACTGCTTAAGTAAAAGGTACCGAGTGTATTTTGCGGCACCTTTAGCTCAATTGGAGCATTGGTTGTCTTAAACAGAAAGGAACCTTGCGGGGGAAAAGAAACCACGCCAGAGATTGCACCATGATCTGTTTGCACTTGACTAGAGAAGGCCAGATCCAGTTCTCCCAGCATGATAGGGGCATGAGTTGTCTGCAAGTTGACTGCACCGCGACCAGAGTGTAGAGTGATCGGGGCGTTATGATTAATCAAGGTAAGTTCAGCATTAAACTTGCTGACTATTTCGATGGGTCTTTGGGCAGTTTGTGCTTTGAACTGTCGAAATTGCCCGGGTGGGGCATAGACTGTGTAGTTGGCCTCCACATAGTCCACACCTGCGGGAAGTGCTGGCCTGCGGGCTTCTAAGAGAATAGACGATGGGCGAATATTCTCTACGATACGCACCTGAAGAAGGGCGTTTCTAACACCAGTCTGGGAAACTCCATCAGCTACAACCTCTACAATAATCCGAGCTTGTTCTTGGCTTGTTATCGGAATCCATTTGATCGAGCCAAGAAATGAGGAAAGTTCAATTGTCGTAACCCTAGGTTGAATATTATACTCTTTTACCCTTGCCATCTGTGCCCATGCCGATCCAGTCAAAGCTGAGACCAGTACGTAGATTATGGTGATGCAAATCAAGATCCTTTTCATAGCCGCCCTCACGCTCTCTAGTGTTAAATAAACCACGAGTGGGTGCAACCTTCACTGGTATTATATCAGTCCAAGCATCGGTGTGGCACCCAATTCTCAAGCAGCTGCGTTACTGGCCGTGAATTAGTATAATCATCTGTACATTTACCAAAAGAAGAGCGGCAAGGCACCTTCTTGCTTCCGATCCAACACACCGCAAATCAGTATTATGACGTACTTATGAATCAGACAGATACGGGATTAGGTCAGCTTGTACCGGTCAGTGCACGTTCCCCCCAAAATCTTCTTTCTGAGCTCTTTGATGGATGGGCTGTATGTGCCTGAAGTGTCAACATGGAATGTAGGTACGTCGAGGCGAGGTTCTTCGTAGGGGTTCATCGTCATGTCGACTCCCTTGTCCCCGTGGAAGTACTCTCTAAGCGGGTTGTCCAACCCCCGCCTGACAAACCTGTTGAGAGCGACCTCATCGTCAACCTGGCAGACCAATAGATAGATCCGCGCCTTTCCCATGAACTGTTTAAGCCCGGTCGCCCATACCCCATGCTGAAACGCGGCTTCAGCGATTACCGACACCTTATTTTCTAACAGCCCCGTGAGCGTTGCAAAGAAAACGTCGGTAGCTGCTTTATTGGCTCCTTCTGGAAGCTCAGAATGCCTCTTGCCGAAGGTGTGCACATACCCTTCCTTTATCTGATCCCGGCTGATCATCGGCATACAAAACTCATTGCTAAGCTCTTTCGCGAAGGTAGTCTTCCCCGCCCCGGGCCTTCCGGTTACCACTAATAAATACGGCAGATCCATACACTTCACCGCCTGTTGTGAAATGGGAACCCCGCGGATCGCGGGGTTAATGTCGTATGCCATGGAAGCATCATGGTTTTAAGCCCTGGCCGTCATCTTCCCTGCCCTCACCTCAGCAGCCAGGCAGAGGCTGAACAGGATTTCGACACCGACCATTGCCATTGCCAGTACGTAAGGCTGGAAATAGATGCCGAGAAGCAGTGACAGGAAAGGTATCAGGATGGCAAACACCATATAGGATTTCGATTGATAGAGCCAGCTGAAGGGCAGCAGGTGTGCTCCGAAAATCATGGCAATAATCATCACCATTTTGTCAGGCACTGTGGGATAAATCCACATGGCAATCAGCAGATAGAGAACTTGGCCCGCTGAAAGGAAGATCCCCAAATTAGTCAGGGGGTTTCCCTTATTCTGAAAGTCAACTCCAATCAGTTTAGATATTAGAAAAGCCAAAGGCATCAGCGGCGCAGTGGCACAGAATGTAAAAAAGTTCTTTGTCATAATCGGCCATGAAGTCAAGTGGATAGCCATCACTAGGAGCCAAATGATTACTGAGGCCAGGATGAAATGCAATCCCCTTTTCTGCTTGACGGCGCAGTCATTCCGCAGTTCCTCTAAACCCATGCTTAGTCCTCCCTGGTTGCAGGATCACCCTTTTAGGGCTGCTTGTTTTAGACGTTACACTTTAAATTCTACGATCATTGCGGTCTCTTCATGTCCGCGAATTACCCGGAAACCACCCCCGCATAGTTTCCCTCTTCCGGAGAGACACTAAAGAAGCGAAATAGAAAGGGATGATTCTATTGGCAAAAATCGGCATTGTTGTCGGCAGTCTCCGCAAGGAGTCCTATTCCAAGAAAATAGCCAAGAATGTGGCGGAGCTGCTGCCTCACAACTGTACAGCTGAGCTCATCGAAATAGGCGGACTGCCTTTGTACAGTGAAGAGTACGACGACAACCCTCCAGCTGAGTACAGAACCTTTCGGACACAGGTTAAAGGCTGTGACGCTATCTTGTTCGTCACCCCGGAGTACAACCGCTCGATACCGGGTGTCCTGAAAAATGCTCTAGATGTGGGCTCCAGGCCCTACGGCCAAAGTGTATGGGCAGGCAAACCGGCTGCCATCATCAGCCAGTCTGTAGGCAACTTGGGCGGCTTCGGCTCGAACCACCATTTGCGCCAAGTGCTTACTTTCCTGGATATGCCCGCCCTGCAGCAGCCCGAAGCATACCTCGCCGATTCATCTTCTCTCTTCGACGGCAGCGGGCGCATCAAGAACCAGGATACAGTCCAATATCTCCAAGGATTTGTGAACGCTTTTTTAGAGCTGATCGAAAGATATCAGCTTGACAAGGTCCCAGTATACTAGAGCGGCTGGTGCAGCCGCTCTGTTTCTTCCATCAGTCGAGTTCACCTAGGATGATTATGGAGTTGTACTCGGTGAGAGCAAGCTGATCACCTTGAGGCGACCAGGCCAGGGACTGCAGGCCCACGATCCGGCCGGGGTATTTATAGAGAGTTTCCCCAGTGCTGACATCCCAGATGCGTACAGTGCCGTTATGGCTGCCTCCTGCCAGATAACGGCCGCAAGGGGACCACTC
>MTKW01001873.1_pt1 | contig 10140 bp, 13 predicted proteins | sample 1042761 | NCBI WGS metagenome assembly MTKW01 (sample SAMN06205366, study PRJNA360243) | anaerobic digester metagenome | biome: Wastewater treatment plant; feature: Anaerobic digester sludge; material: sludge; isolation source: anaerobic digester fed with sludge from wastewater treatment plant ... | reverse complement strand
CTATAGTAAAAAGCTCAGCCAAATACCTTGGAATAATCCTTCTTGTATTTATTAGTATGCAGCTTGCTTTACCCTATTCACTCAGCCAGGGCCCCATACTAAGTAGCTACTATGAGCACTTAAGTTTAGGTCATACCATCTCCTATCTGGACCTAAACCCACTAGTAGACTATAGTCCAAGGGTTAACCTATTTAACAGCCTATCGCTTTTAGCCCTTGGCCTAATAATTTGCATTATATATTGGACCTTGGAAAGGACTATCTTAAATACTTTTATAAAAATGAAAACACCTGGTGGCAGAGAGCTAGCAGGCTAAATCCAAATCTTAGTAAATAGCTATTAGCTATATTCATTTTCTAGGTCTACAGATAGGTCAGTAGATCTATCAGCCTATCTGCAACAATGTCAGGTTTTATATCACTAATTGCAAGGTCCCTTAGGTTAGTTACGCCGGTTAAAACTAGGGCACTTGTAACCCCGTGCTTTGAACCCATCGCTATATCAGTTTCGAGCCTGTCACCTACAAAGACTAGGTCCTTTTTTGTAAGGCCAGTAACCTCTAGGATATAGTCAACAGTTTCTATGTTTGGCTTGCCAAGATATTTAGGTTCCTTGTCAGTAGAGGCTGTTATTGCAGCACAGATAGCACCACAGTCTGGTATTAAGCCGCCTTCAATAGGGCAGTTTTTATCCGGATGGGTGGCAAGAAAGGGTACACCTTGTCTGATTAGCTTGCAGGCCTTGTCTAGTTTTTCATAAACCAGGTTGGTATCAAAGCCTACTACAACAGCATCAGGATCCTTGTCCGTCAGCCTTATCCCATTCTCCTTAAAATAGGCCTCCAGCATGGGAGTGCCAAGGAGGTAGATTTTTGGATTTTCAAAACGACTTTTTAGATAGCCAAGACTTACTATGGCGGATGTAAGTAGCTGGTCCTGCCTAATATTTAGGCCCATGGAGGCTAGCTTTTCTATGTAAAAGTTAGGTGACTTGGAGGTATTGTTTGTATAAAATAAAAAATCGAGCCCCTTGTTCTTTAAGCTATCAATAAAATCCAAGGACCCCTCTAAGAGCCTGTCTCCTAAGTAAAAGGTACCATCCATATCTAAAACAAATAATTTCTTTTCCGAAAGTAGCCTGGCCTTCATTATTACCCCCATATTAATATGCTGGATTCTCTATTGAAAAAACTGTAATAGAACTTGCCTATAGTCTACCATTTATAGCTAGCTGACTCAAGGGATAAGGGTCAGCCGAATAGGACATTACATATAAAAAAGCAAAGTAAAAGAGCCCCTGAGGTATATGGGACTCTTTTATGTAAGGGGTTTGGGGGTTTGGGTAACTTACATTATTAAAGTAACCACTTTTACAAAAAATATAACAAGAAAGTTAAAAAAATTTTTATTCTTTAAGATATCTTTCTAAATTACAAAGATATTTAATTATTACATGGTAATATTTTGGATATGTTGTACAATATCTATAAAGTGAATTTGGTAAAATTATTTGGTTGCCTCCAATTCAATAACTATAGGCTACCTATTTATTGTTTTCTCCTGTGTAAATTTATCCTTTATGGCTTATCATATATTGATACATCTAAAGAATTAGGTCCTTCCCTTGTATTAAAGCCGGTACGGCTATTAATAAATAAAACTCCAATACGGAGAAACAAATTAAAGGGGGATAAAAATGCGAAAGAGAAACTTCAAGAAACTGGCTGCTTTATTTATCATAGCAGTCTATGCACTGTCGACCTTTGCTTTTGCATCTGCTGCAGAGGATCTAGGAGGATTCGAAGGCATACATGCGACAATTTCCAGGTCTGATGAGTATGCCAATGGCGGTAGCTATAGTATGAAGGTAGTGTTACCAGATGAGGCGCCTGATTACGCAAACTATGGGAGAATCGACCTATTAAAGTATCTAGAGTCCGGAAACGAGTATGAGATTAGTTTCTATGTATATCAGGATCAAGTTGAAACAGCAAAGGGTCTTACAACTACTCTCAACTACCAGCAAGCAGACGGTGATGAACAATGGCTCAACGAGGGCACTTATGGCAACTGGATCAATGAAAAGCAATGGTCACAAATCAAACGCCCAGTAGATTTAACTGAGGGTGGTGAATTAACAAAAGCAGCGCTTTACTTTGAGACAATAGAAGTTGATTTCTATATTGATGATTTTGTTGTTTATGACGTAACCAATGAAGTTGAGGTCTTAAAAATTGACTTTGAAGTTGAAGAAGATGAAAAGCCTGTTGATGAAGATGACAAGGAAGACGAAAAGCCTGTTGATGAAGATGATAAGGAAGACGAAAAGCCAGCAGACGAAGATGACAAGAACGATAATGAAAAGGATAAAGAACCTGAGAAACCAAAGAGCGTTAGCTTTACCTTTGAAGAAGACCTTCAAGGCTGGACCGGAATTGATCAAGCAGAAGTAGATGCCAATTATGATGATACTGTTGATGTTACTACTCTTTCACGTTCTGATGAACAAGCTGCTGATGGCAAATACTCATTAAAGGCAGTCTTTAAACCTGGAAATGTACATTATCAAGCTAGAATGCCAATTGACAATGTAAAACCTGGTCAGAAAGTAACCTTTAAAGTCTATATTCCCAAAGGCACAAACCTAAAGGGATACCAGATATTCTCACAGGGTGCCGAGGACTGGTCATACTGGGATGACAAATGGTTTGATGTAAAAGAAGAAGGAGTATGGTTAGAGGGAGAATATACAATACCTGAGAATATAAAAGATCCTATACAGCGTGTTGCCCTTCAATTTGTATTTGATAAAGCACTAGACAAAGAAGCCTTTGTATATATAGACTCTGTTGTCTTAGGTGCAGACGATGACGAAGTACCAGCAAAGACTGGTTATGCTAGCACTCTAGGCTATCTACTACTAGCTGCAGCTTCCGCTGGAGTAATAGCAAAGAAGAAAAGAAAATAGTACTAACTAGTTTTTAAGAAAGTGTATTAACTAAGATACCTCCAAGCAGGATATTCTAATAAAGATTATCTACTTGGAGGTATTTTTATGTTTCTATTAGGGTTTTTATTAGAGTTAAGCCAGGATTTAGGCTGTATGGTCTAAAGCTTTTCAACATCAAAGTCAAGGATTTGAGCGTCGGTGCTAGATAGTATAAAGTGGTATATTCCTTCCTGGGTCTTGCCTGCCTGTGCATTGTCGCTAGAGAGAAAGGCAATAGAGACTATAATGGTCTGGTGTATATCCTGGGCATCGCTTTCTATCACTGAAACATTAAACCTATTTTTAAGCTTTTGGCAGAGGCTTTTAACAAGCTTTCTTTTTTCCTTTAGGCTATGGATCCAGGGGGCGTAGAGCTTTACCCTTATGATGCTAACTATCATTTCTAGCTCCTTTGTTCACCTATAAAATCTTTTATTCGTCCTCGATTATCTCAATCTCTAGGGTGTCAAAGTATATTGTCTCTATAAAATTATCCTGGTTAAAGGAGGTAAGGCCTAATTTTTCAAGCTCCCTTTGGTTTTTGGGCAGCAGCATTGGTCTTTGTAGGTCAAACTCATTGCAAATCTGCTCAATACAGCTTGTAAGGCAGTCTTCCTTGGTGTGGTTATCAAGGTCACACTCTGCTACCATATCCCTAATATTTTTGTTGTCCTTGCGTAACCTTCCCCATACCTTGTACATTAGATCACCTTTGAATTTGTTTTGTACCATTATATCAGAAAAAGGGCATATTAGATAATAGAACAATTGCTAATTTTACAGATTGCTTTTGGAGTAGACTCAAATGCTTAGAATTTTCCGCTTTATAAAGGCCCTTTACAAGGCATATATAAAGGATGAGTTAGCTGGCCTAAGCGCCCAGGTAGCCTATTTCCTGCTTTTGTCCATTTTCCCCTTTTTGCTTTTTCTAATGACCCTAATAACAAAGAGCCCTCTACAGGATGTAGATATTTTAGGTCCCCTGGTTCATATCTTGCCCTATGACACCTTTAAATTTTTAAAGAATAATCTACTGAATCTAGCCCAAAGGAGAAAGCTAAAGCTGTTTTCTATAGGCCTTTTGGGGACCCTGTGGGCTGCTTCTAATGGGGTTGGAGCAATAATTGTAGGTCTTAACAAGGCCTATAATGTAAAGGAAAAGCGGTCTTTTATAAGGATAAAGCTGGTATCTATTGTCTTTACCCTGGCCCTGTCCTTTGTAGTTATCCTTTATTTCACCCTCCTGGTATTTGGTAAAAGGCTAGGGGTCTTTTTCACTAGCATTGGCCTGTCCCAAAACCTTAGAGCCATATGGGATATATTTAGGTTTGTAATACCTATTTCCATGATGGTAATTGTTTTTGCCTGCATATACAGGTTTACCCCCTGCTCACGCCTGGGCTGGAGGGAGGTCCTGCCTGGAGCTATCTTTACAACAGTTGGCTGGCTAGTAGCCTCTTTGGCCTTTTCCTACTACCTGGATAATATCTGGAACATTGAGCTGGTCTATGGTAGTATTGGTAGTTTTATAGCCCTATTGATTTGGCTTTATCTATCAGCCACCCTATTGCTTTTAGGTGGACAAGTAAATGCCCTCCTAGCTTTTAGTCAAAGGCCGGAGGGCATAAGGTTTTGTAAATAGTCTTCTATATTGGTCAAAGTGTTTCTACCTTTCACTTAGGGGCTTGTACTCGGAGATTTGATTTATGGTCTTGTAGGCAGGCCTTATTATCCTTGACCCGCTAATTAGCTCCTCCATGGCATGAGCGCACCAGCCAGGTACCCTGGCGATAGCAAAGAGGGGGGTATAAAGGTCAGCTGGAATACCTAACATCTCATATACAAAGCCTGAGTAAAAGTCTACATTGGCACTTAGCTCCTTGGAGTTGCCCTTGACCTTGCTGAAAAGCTCAGGTGATAGATTTTCTATTGTCTCAAGAAGCTTATACTCCCTTTGTAGGCCTTTCTTTTCTGCTAGCTTTTCTGCCTTTTCCTTTAAAAGCTCAGACCTGGGATCTGATAGGGTATAGACTGCATGCCCCATACCATAGATTAGGCCTGCACCGTCAAAGGCCTCCTTGTTCAATATCTTTACAAGATAATCAGCCAAGGCTCCCTCATCATCATAGTTGGGTACATTTTCCTTGATGTTTCTTATCATTTCGGCTACCTTTAGGTTTGCTCCACCGTGTTTTGGTCCCTTTAGGGATCCGATACCGGCAGCTATGGCTGAATAGATGTCAGTGCCTGTGGAGGTTACAACCCTGGTTGCAAAGGTGGAGTTATTTCCGCCACCGTGCTCTGCATGGAGGATAAGGGATAGGTCTAGGATCTCAGCCTCTTCTCTGGTAAATTCACTATCTGGCCTGATCATGTAGAGGATAGACTCAGCTGTACTTTGTCCGTCCTGGGGCAGGTGGATATGTAGACTCTCATCCTCATAATAATGTTTTTTGGTCTGGTAGGAATAGGCCATATAGGCGGGGAATTTGGCTATTAGATCAATACTCCTTGAAAGGACTGCAGCCATACTATTATCGTCAGGATTGTTATGGTCATAGGAATAGCTGGCCAGTACACAACGGGCCATCTTGTTCATGATATTTGGGCTAGGTGCCTTTAGGATCATGTCCTCAAAAAAGCCCTCGGGCATCCGCCTGTTTTCAGATAGTATCTTGTTAAAGGATTCAAGCTCGTCTTCGGTTGGTAGCTTGCCAAACAAGAGGAGAAAGCAGACCTCTTCAAAGCCAAAGCGGTTGTCAGCCTCGCAACCTCTTATTATATCTACTACATCTACTCCCCTGTAGTGTAGCCTACCTTGCTCTGGGATTTTGATGCCGTCTTTAACATCATAGCCATGGACATCGCCTATTTGGGTCAGCCCTACTAAGACTCCAGTACCGTCGTTGTTGCGTAGGCCCCTTTTTACCCCGTGCAGGTCAAAAAGGTGTGGTTCAATCCAGTTGTTTGCCTTGGCAAGCCTTTGTAGCTTGGATACAAACTCATCAATTTCTTCTGTTTTTGCATCAAAACCATTGTTAGTATTCAAATCCTTCACTCCTATTCCTTTTGACAATTGGACAAAATATCTTTTAAACCCTCTATACTATTTGTTTTGTGATTGGCAAGACACTTCCATCAATTCCATTCATTTTACTAAAATTATCAGCATTCTGCAAGAATTATTTGCGAAAGTTCATTTTTATTTTTTGCTTTGATATATAGGCCACTAGTTTATTGGTTCTTTTCAAAGGTCAAGGGTCATATTCTATAATATATTTAGCTGATATCATATATTTTAATTAATATTATGTTATAATTGTTTTAATCTATCCTATTAGGCGAGGAGGTTGGGTCTTATGACGGACATACTTGTAATAGCTGCAGGTGTTCTGGCCATATTTTTTGTACTAAAGATAGCCTTTAAGGCACTAAAGCTCGTGTTAACACTAGCTATAGCAGCTGCTATATTTTATTATTTGGTCAACTATGGTTTCCTTGAGGGCTTGTTTTAGTGGTTAAGTAGCAGTTTGCTCAAAGCTCCATATATACATAACCATGCACGGGCATATTAGGCCCCTTTGACCTTTTTACTATCATATGTAGGCAGATAGGAGTCTAGCACAGCCAAGCTAAAGCACTCATAAAGGACTAGTTTCTGGGACAGGCTGTTTCTTTTTCCAAAGGAGTTTTACTTAAAATCAGAGAATAATAATAATTAAAGAATATAATAGTAGGAGGCGTTTTAATGAAACTTGGTGTATTTACTGTTGTACTAGGCGAAAAAAGCCTAGAAGATGCATTAAAGTACTTAAAGGACTCTGGGGTCCAGGCAGTAGAGCTTGGAACTGGAGGCTTTCCGGGCACAGCCCATGTTAAAACTGATGAATTATTAGCCGACAAGGCAAAGGTCAAGGGCCTAAAGGACCTTGTTGACAAGTATGGTATGGAGATAAGTGCCCTATCCTGTCATGGTAACCCTGTACATCCCCAAAAGGAAGTAGCAGATGCCTATCATGCAGATTTTGAAAAGACAGTCCTATTGGCAGAGCAACTTGGTCTTGATAGGATAATAACCTTTTCAGGCTGTCCCGGCGATAGCCCTGGCTCAAAGTATCCAAACTGGGTAACCTGTCCCTGGCCAGAAGACTTTTTAAAGGTATTAGACTATCAGTGGAACGAGGTCCTTATTCCCTATTGGGAAAAGGCAGTTAAGTTTGCCAACGACCATGGAGTAAATAGGATCTGCCTAGAGATGCACCCAGGCTTTAATGTTTACAATCCAGAGACCCTCTTAAAGCTAAGGAAAGCAGTTGGCGATACCATCGGTGCTAACTATGACCCAAGCCATCTCTTCTGGCAGGGTATAGATCCAATTGCCTCTATCAGAGAGCTAGGCTCTGCTATTTACCACTTCCACGCAAAGGATACAAGGATAGATGCAATAAATACAGCTAAAAATGGGGTACTAGATACAAAGCACTATAGCGATGAGATTAACAGGTCATGGGTATTTAGGTCTGTAGGCTATGGCCACTCATACCAGGTATGGAAGGATATCGTAAGTAACTTAAGGATGGTCGGCTATGATGATGTCCTAAGCATTGAACATGAGGATAGCCTAATGTCTAGTAACGAGGGACTGCAAAAGGCCATCTCATTCTTAAAGGANNTAGATTATAGTTAAGGGCTAGATTAAGGCCCTGGCATACTAGCAAAAGAGGATAGGCATTTTTTAAATGCCTATCCTTTTATATGGCTGGGACATCTTTGTACATCGGGCATCCAATGTGGATAGGCTTTTTATTAAGGCCTATCCTTTTTTCATAGGCTAGGTCTATATTAAAAAGGGCAAAGCGAGGACAAGACTAGGGAAGTGCAGGCACTAAAGCCTATTTGTCATTGCAATTACTAGTATCCCTCTGATAAGATAGGCTAGAGAAAAAGCATAAAAGGATGATAATAGATGGCATATTTAGCTATTCTAATAGTCCCCTATGGACTATGGAGGATTGTTAAGAATTATAAAAAGGGGCTAGGCTACAAGGATGAGATTATCCTTCTTGTTATAAGCCTTGTAGGAATAGCTCTTTACTTTATCTTTAGGCCTAGTCTTACTAGCGACCTTAGCTTGATTGGCATAATTACTACTCTATGCTGGTATCTTATCCGTAGGTCAGGTTGGAGAAGGCCCGGTACAGAGGAAATGGAAGATAAAGAAAAGGACAACAAATAGCGAGCTTATCTGCCTCCTCCTATAGGAGGGGACCTAATAGCCTAGAAACAGACTCCTTTATCCTTGCTGTGACTGGGCTATTGTTATATAGGTCCTGGGTTAGCTCCTGACAATTAGTCATATCCTTTAGAAACTGTCCCTCAAGCCTTGTTACATTTGACCTATCATAGATAATGGCATTTAGCTCAAAATTCATCTTAAAGCTGCGCATATCAAAGTTGGCTGTACCAACTGAGGCGACTCTTCCGTCCACGGCAACAATCTTGCTATGTAAAAAGCCCTTTTGATAGCGGTAGACCCTGGCTCCAAATTTAAGTAGTTCAGAGGCAAAGGAGATAGAGGCCCAGTAGACAAAGTGGTGGTCTGGAAAGCTAGGTATCATTATCCTTACATCCACGCCTCCTAGGGCAGCTATCTTGAGTAGCTCTGTCAGACCCTGGTCTGGAATAAAGTAGGGGGTCTGAATGTAAATATTGGTCTTGGCCTTGGCAATTAGCTTGAAAAAACCCTGGTAGATGGCATCATATTTTGAGTCAGGACCAGAGGGGACTATTTGGATACCGCAATTGCCTAAGTCCTTTTTATCGGGAAAGAGCTCCTTGCTAAGGGCTAGCTTTTCTTTTGAGGCAAACTGCCAGTCATATAAAAACTGTAGCTGGAGAGAATCAACAGCCTCCCCCTCAATTAGAAAATGACTATCCCGCCAAATACCATACTTTTTAGTCTTGTGCAGGTACTCATCGCCAAGGTTAAAGCCACCTAAAAAGGCCTTTTGTCCATCTATAATTGTGATCTTTCTATGGTTTCTGTAGTTTAGCCTAATATTAATATGGGGAAGAAAGGGCGGGTAAAGGACACTGACCTGGCCACCCTTATCAAGCAGGGGCTTTGCATAGGACCTAGGTAGCCTGATAAACCCCATACCATCGTATAAGAGCCTGACTATAACCCCCTCGCCAGCCTTTTTAGCCAAGATATCCCTGATTCTTTTTCCAATACCATCATTTCTAATAATATAGTACTCCATATGTATATGGTGGCTAGCCTCCTCAAGGGTAGCCTCTAGGGCGGCAAACTTTTCTTTGCCACTTACTAGGTGGGTGATCCTATTGTTTTTTGTATAGGGTGACCCCGCATTTTGCCTATGAAGGTCTATCAAATCACCATCGGTATGAAAGGCCTCATCTAGTACCTCCTCCTCATCTAAAAGTGGCTTGTATTTTTTATTTAGGTCCTCAAAGTGGATTTGCTCAAGGGATGAAAAGACCTTGGCCCTCCTTAGGTCCTGACCAAGGAATAAATAAAGGATAAAGCCAAGAACAGGTATAAATACTAGGACCATGATCCATGCTAGGGTAGAGATGGGATTTCTCCGCTCCAAAAAAACTATAACAAAGGCCAGGCCTATGTTGGCAATTAGGATTATCGTATATACATTAAGGTCAAGCCCGAGCATAGGTCTATCTCCTTTTAATACCCTTATTATCAGCCCTCTTAATATAGGCTTAGTATTTCACTATTTATGTGTTTCATATACCAAAATTATGCTATACTATATAGGTTAATGTTTGGATAAAAGCGTTGGAGGTTGAAATATGTCTACACAAGCAAAACCAGTAGTAACACTGCAGCTAAAGGATAAGGGCCAGGTGAAGATTGAGCTTTATCCTGATATAGCACCAAATACAGTAAACAATTTTCTGTCCTTGGTAGGTAAAGGCTTTTATGATGGCCTTACCTTTCATAGGGTTATCTTAGGCTTTATGGTCCAGGGGGGAGATCCCAAGGGAATAGGGATCGGGGGCCCAGGCTATAGCATTAGGGGAGAGTTTGCGCAAAACGGCTTTGAAAATAAGTTAAAGCACAAGCGGGGAGTAATTTCTATGGCTAGATCTGCCCATCCTGATAGTGCAGG
>MTKW01000040.1_pt2 | contig 10141 bp, 11 predicted proteins | sample 1042761 | NCBI WGS metagenome assembly MTKW01 (sample SAMN06205366, study PRJNA360243) | anaerobic digester metagenome | biome: Wastewater treatment plant; feature: Anaerobic digester sludge; material: sludge; isolation source: anaerobic digester fed with sludge from wastewater treatment plant ... | reverse complement strand
TAATAAGGCAATTACTTTCTTACTTTTTTTTGTTTTCATTTCTTATTCCTCCTTAATTAATCATAAAAAAGAACGCCCTCCTTTCACATAGGTTGGCGCTCTAAGGCACTCTAATTATTATCTACTAATTTTCATTCGGGTTATATACCCAGGTATCTATAACTTCCCCTGTCTGGTGATCAACAATATTAGTTTTTACCGCTTGTTCAACATCGGGTACTGCATTAAACACCTGATACATTATTCCAGAAAATTCGTGACCTAATAAGGATAAATTATCAAACGCCGTATAATTCTCTATATCCACCTTTACCGTCAGCTCGGTGCAATCGCCGTTAAACGATATCTCCTTAAATATCCCCTCATCCTCGCTTAACATCTTTGCGATATTTTCATCCATGGTTTTTCTCAAATCTTCCAGTAATTTACGATGTTGACTTTTGCTCATTATGTAAGTAACGGAACCATCTTCATTAACTACAACATCATGTATCCCTTTCTCCGCAGCATCCTTCTTGACTTCACTCATGTCCTCATCCTCGAATAAAGATGCGGGAAGGTTGAGTCGCACATCGAACAACTCTTTTTCCACTTCAATACCTTTCTGCTCAGGTCTTTCTTCTGACGGAGTTGTGTTCTTTGGTTCAGAGTTCCCACAGGCAACCAAGGTCAAAACTAACAGAGTAATCAAGATCATGGATATAAGTTTTCTCATTCTTCTATCTCCTTTCTTTCACAAGATCACTTCTTTACTAAATTATACCATATTAATTTTCCTTTGCCAAAATTGCTTCGTGCTGCCCCTCGACCCACTTACCGTTTCCGTACTTGTACCAGCCCTCATAAGTCTTTCGGTTCGCAAGTATCGTCTGGATTGTAGATGTCCGGAATATCCCCCCACGATGAGTTATCAATCCCCTCTTGTTCATCTCATCTGCAATCGCCTGTAATGTTTCGCCCTCTGCTTGCATTTTGAACATATCTCGTACTGCCTCAGCTTCTTCCGGCACAACCACTAACTGCTTGTTTTCAACTTTGTAACCATAAGGGGCTTGCCCCCCGGCATATCCACCTTTACCAGCTTTTACATCACGTCCAAGAGAGGTTCTCTTATTAATATTCTCCCTTTCCATCTCAGCAACGCACATAGTAAAAGCTTCAAGCATATTGGAAAATACACCAAACTGTCCAAAGTCCTCACTGATACTGATAAGCTGGATATCCTTCTTTTTCAACATCATTTTGTAGTAAAAGTAGATGTTAATGTCCCTCGCTACACGGTCGTTCTTAGCAACGATGACACTCTCATAGGGAGGATTGGTAACATCGCCATATATGATTTTATCGAAAGCAGGGCGACTCTCCTTAACACCGCTGACTCCTTCGTCAATAAACCATTCTAATATTTCATAATCATTACGCTTTGCGTATTCTAATATTTGTTCTTTCTGAGAGTCAATACCGAATTTATCTTCTCCGACTTGACCATCCGTTGATACTCTGCAATATCCTACTGCTTTTTTCATACATAGCACCTCCTGTTCTTTACAATTACATTGTAGCGAAATTACAGTAACTTGTCAATAGTTTTATTGTAAAAAGGTGCTTTTTATTATTTTGGGTGGTAGCGGAGATGACGAACCCCCTCCTCAGCCGCCGCCTATACCCCCCGGTAGGGTGTAAAATAACAATATCAGGAAACCGGGGGACCTGGAAACCAGGAAACCAGGGGACCAGGAAACCAGGGGACCAGGGGACCAGGGGACCTGGTGAATAAAATAAAAAAAAATTTACAATTAATCTTAATTAATTAAATATAAACTTGGCAGAAAAGAAGATAAAGGCCACTATATATATAAACTCGGCCACAGCTCCATTAGGAAACAAGAACCCTAGGCCGAAGGATTTAGGAAAGGGCCAAAACAAGGGTACCCCCATTGGGGTAAAAGAATCTAATAATAAATGGGAACCGTACCCTATGGCCCAAGCAATTAATATAGATACACTACCGGTAAGATAAATTAATATACTTGTACCAATAAGACCTATTAGTGAATGAGTGAGGGTTCTGTGGCCTAAAACAGCATTTAAGGGTATTGAAATCGGAAAGAAAATTCGCCCTAAAACGCTTTTTGTATTATCTAAATCCGGTAGTAAGGCGGCTATGCTTGCTACAGCCAGCACTTTCCAGTCAAAACCGAAAAGCCCATAAGTAACAATACTAGCCGTTGCTACATGAGTTGGTGCCATCATATAAAACCCTCCTTCGTGCTTTTAAGATAAAAACAAGAAATAAAAAATGACCTTATAGGCCATTCTTAATAAAGATAATTATAATAAAGATAATAGAGTTAAAAATGGGTAGGCTTCGCCCACCCCCCAAGTCGCTATATTTTCTAGCACTTTTTCTTGTGCTATCTTTTCCTCCACAGCCTAAAGTGACCTTGTTGAGTAGCAATCACTTGGCCTTTTTTCGTGGTCTATACTGTTCTGCATAGTAGTATTTTTAAGACAATTCGTTTATATATAAATTTTCTTTATTTTGAAGTGTGTGGAAGCATTTTGTTTGGTAGAACAAGGGACTTTCTACACGCTGGACTTTCTTTTTATGTCCTGCTCCAGCTTCAGGACTGTCCCTTGTCTTTAAAATTATTTATATAGGTTTAGTTTTAAACCGTCAGTTTAATAATGGTATTACTCTTGGCTTTTTTACCCTTTCTAATATATTTGCTTCCGACACACTAATTAGCTTTAACAATTTATCATTTATTTTATTTATTGCTAGGTTAGTAGTTCGTTTGAGGTTTATACGCTGCAGCAGTTTTTTACAATTTTTTCTATACTGCTGTATTTTGATGAGCATAGCCTCTATTTCTTCATAACAAAAACAATGACCGAGGATTCTTACTACGCCTGCCTTTTTCAGCAAATGCCAGAAACAGGCGGGCATTTCCTTGCTCAATCTTACGATAATATAGCCGGGCAGTAATGGGACTTGCTTTTTCTTTCTGCCCTCAATTAACGGCACTAATATATTGACTTCGTTATAAATGATAGAGTTATCACTTGTATTAAGGAGGTATTCGATTTTTTGTTTTGTTTTTATTTCTTTACCTGTCATTACTTGTATGGCATAGGTAAAGTTTAGTGTTTCTTTTTTAGTTTCCACCCCATTATTCCCCCCTTAACTCTATACTTTTTACCTTTACTTCTGTGCTTGTTGTTTATGGTTACCTTTTTAACCAACTGGAAAATATCCCAAACATCTATATTAGGATCAATTTCTTGAGCCAAATGCAAAATATATAAACCGAGCCGTAAAGAGCAACCTGATGATTCTATTATCTTAGATATATGCTGTCTACTTGTTCCTACCTCTTTTGCTATTCTTGTCTTTGTTTTCCAACCCAAAGACCGAAATGTAGGTAGTATATTGTTTTTTAATATGTACTTTTTGTAAGACACTAATGTCACGCCTTTATTGCTTATTTGTATCCCATTTTATTACATAATATATAGAGTGTCAATTAAAGTATGCAATATCTTTGCTTCTATTTTTGTTTTTCCCCCGATAAGAACATATTGTAATATATACGCCTATATCTTGGCATAAACAGCTAAAGTTTTCAAGTCCTAAGTGTTTTTTACTATCCTGGTAAAGCAGGCCTTTTCTGGATATTATGTTTTTTTTATAGAAATTTTTTTAGTTTTTAAGAAATTAGCGTATAGTATTTAGATTTCTTTTGTCTCTTAGAGTAAGTTCGTGTGGTTTGTCATATTCGCTAAGGCCTAGTATTTTATTCAAATCCCGATTACCTACTGGGGCAATTCTTCTTTTTTGATTATTTCTGAAAGTTTCTTTTTTACCTTTTTTGTTGCTATAATAAGCCGCCATTGTTCTTGGAGCATTATATATTGTCGTCAATAAATAGGCTTTTATATTTTTAACATCACTTTCGTTTTTTTCTAAGCACTCAACTATGTACTTTATATGCTCTTGATTGATTAAGCTAAATACTTTCTGAACTTCGCCTGTGGGTTTGTCCTCTCCGGCTATTTTGATGGTGCTTTTTTGACAACAAGCAACATCAATCATTAAATCAAAGATATTATCGACAAGAGAACTAAGATTTTTAACATTGTTATAGTCTATTTGCTGGGTTATAATATCCCTGATTTTTTTAATTTCTTTTTGTGCTGCTGTTGTCCTATCATCCGGGATTGGCAGCTTCTTTTTTTGTGAGATTTCAATCCTATCAATCTCCTCCTTGCTTTTTAGGACAGAAGACTCTGTTTTTAAATAATCTTCTTTGATTGATAGATTATTATTACTATTATCAGTATTATTAATATTAGTATTATTAGATCGGAGATTTTCCGACTCCGGACACGGAGAATCTCCGACTCCTGGACACGGAGAATTTCCGTGTCCTTGTGTATCAAGGGATAGAGAGGTTAAATATATTTTATTCGGACGATTAAGACCCTGTTGTTCTTCTTCCAGTAGACCGAATTGCTTTAACTGTTCTACAGCATTTTTGACTGTTTTATCACTACGGCCTAACATTGTCTGCATATCTTTACGGGTATAGATAAGGTAAACTTCGTTATTTTCATTTATCCACCCATTTATTAAGCTCAAATTATGTCTATCTTTAAGAAGTGAATATAGTACCCTAGCGTCGTTAGAGAGTTTTATAAATTCACCTTCAAACAAAAATTTTGGCAATTGGTAGAAAGTTGATTTAGTAACATCGTTTACTGTATAGCGTGTTCTGCCCATTTAAAAAAACCTCGCTTATCATAAGTTATTATTATGTGGTATTTTTTAATGCTTTTCTCTTGCATTAATTCTTTAATTTTGATATACTTTTAGCCAAAGAAGGCAATAAAATGCTCGACCATCGAAAATATAATTTTTCTATGGTTTCTTTTTTAACTCTTTTTATTTTTTTAACTTTAACTCTTTTTACACTTAACTCTTTTTACTTTGTATCTGTTGGTTAAGGCTGCAACCTATACCAACAAAAAGGCTTAAAACTAAATCACTTCCTTTCGCTGGTGTCTGCAAACACCTGCAACTTCTAAAACAACGGTTCTTGCTTTTATAGTGGGAACCGTATTTTGTTTATAATTTATAATAACATAAAATTCTACANNATATTAAGAGGTTGAAAAACAACCCTGATAATTAAAAATTAAATATCCCCAAAACACCGAACTCCATGCAACCAACATGGGGTTCAACTCTTTCTAAGGGGTCCCAAGGAATGTGAAAAAAAATCCACTATACACTTAGTTTTATTCGGCAAATTTTCTTATTTCCCTTCTTAAAACATCTTGTTTTTTTATAAACAAAGCATGAAGTGCATATAAGTATTTACATTTCACTTGTATTTTAACACTGGTTTCGGCCCCAATAGGCCATCATCAGAACGGCTATTACTCCGTTTACCAGAGGAGGCTAGTTATTAACTAGCCTCCTTTTAGTTTTAAATAGCGAGGATTTCCCCGCTAACTTCGTCAGAAAATAAACTTTCTGACGAAATAACCTTGTTGCTAAAGGAAGCCAAGACTTTTTCGGCGTCGTTGTTTTTGTATCTTTCTAGGTAGATGGAAGTAATGTTTACCTTCGCTTTACCTTTGAAAGTATTAAAGTCTTTAAGCCATTCCTCATCAATGTCTGCCTCTCCGTCTGTTATAAAGATTACATCAGACGGCTTGAATACCTTGTCGGCCAGAATGAGCCTTTTTACTTCGTTTAACGGGGTCTGAAAACAAGTCCCCCCGTTTAAATAGGTTTCGGCAATTTCGATAATATCGTTTGCCTTAACCTTTTTGGGATCGTGGAAGTACCACGATTTTATTTGGTCCAAAGAGGAGAAATTTATAACCCCAAATGGTCTTTTTTGTCGCACGGCTATTTCTAGTAATGCTAGGGCTATCGACTTAGATTCTATGTCTTGCCTTTCCCCAATACTACCAGAAGTATCAAGACAAATAAGTATCGGCCCGTAACCTAAAGCCTCTTTACCCTCTTTGCTATATTGCAGCAAAGAAGATTCAGAAAATCTTTTTAAAAACTGCAATCTTGCGTGTTTCATGGAAAGTAGTTCTTGCGGAACGATCCGCTCAATAGCGTCCCCGTACTCTACGCTGCTTCTCTGGGTAGAAAACTTAGTTTTAGTTTTCTGTTTCCTGCTAGAGATGATTTTCGCTTTCCCTGTAAGGTTAGCGATTTTCTTTAATTTGTCATTTCCCTTTAGTTTTTCAGCTAATTTTAGCCGTTCTAAAGGACTAACAGCTTCGGGTTCGCCCGGCTTAGTTCCTGCCCCCATAGAAGGGATTAATCCCTCTACTTGTTTGGCAGTATCTTTTGCCGATTCCCCTGCTGCTTTAATGGCCTTCTCTAGCTTTTTCTCCCCTGAAGGAGAGTTGAATATATCGGCTAAAATTGCTTGAGCCTGTTCAACGGCACTTTGTCCGTTTTTCTCAGCGTTTTTTTCACGCCTGGCCGACTTTTTGGCCTTATCTGCCCAATCTTTTTTCTCGGCTTCGTCTTGGCTGGTTTCGGAAAGGTCTTGCTCTAACTCCCTTTCCTTCCTAGCCTGTTCAGCCTTTTCAAACTGTTTTTGGGCTTTTTTGAGTTGCTTTTGCAACTCATTCTTTTGCTCTTGGTCCATGTCTTGGATGATTTTTTGTATCTCATCACCAAAGGATATAGTACATAATCCTGACATGAACGGATCCAACTTGGAATGTTGTCGCAAACCCTGAAAATCAGGGTGCGACATTAACTTCTCCATTAAGGGCCGATGGTGTAAAACTTCTTTATCGGCCCCGTCTTTTTTAAGCTCGGGCATATTCTTGAACAATGCACTCCACACATCTCCCAATAAGTGCGGAAATGTAGGAAGTTGGGTATGGCCACTAGCCTCTAAATCTTGGAGGTTAGAGCTGATATTTCTCAGCTCTGTGTATTTCCTCCTGTCGAAAGAGTCCGTGTTTAAAACGCTTTTAAAGTTAAAGTCTTTATTCATAGTAGTACGGCCTCCTTTAAATATTTAGCCCAAGACAGTCTCTGTAAACTGCCCTGAGTTTTTCGTTGCCAATGGTTATATAACCATTGATTTGTTGCTCTTTGTCAGGATATTTTTGTAGCATCACCGACAAATCGCTGTTAATAGACTTAATCTTTATGGCAGCTTCTTGTCCTGCATTTGTGGCTGCCATTGAGTCGCCAGAGGCTGCTATATCGAGGGCAACTTTCGCTGCTTCCTCTATTTCCTTTCTATAAGCCTCCAGTTGGCTAGTAAACTGGTCTACTGTATGTTTCGTAACCTTTTCAAAGACCAGTTTTCTATCCTCTGGCCTAAGCCAGAGGATATGTTTCAGAACATCCAGATCGCCAACATCGGCGACTTGCTTGTTTTTGTAACAAGCATTAGCCTTAATAACCTTCAAGCTCTCTACCCATCTACGATCTGTTGGCCGGATGTTCTCGGACATTAGCTCTTCTTTTATGGCCGACATGGCCTCAATTACATCGTGAGGCACAACCACTTGGTCGGCTAAATTTTGGATTGCCTGTAGGTCTGCAAGGGTAATAGCCCCTTGCGGAATAGATTGAGGGTTAACAACATTCCCTAACATCTTCTCGAAGTTTTTTGTCTCCACGATGGGAGAAACCTCGAATCGGACAAGGAACCTGTCGTATAAGGCTCCAAGCCCCTCGTCTTCATCTGGATACTCATTTGAGGCCCCAAACAAAGACAATAAAGGAACTTGTATTGGTGTACCGTTGTTATGGTACACTCTTTCGTTAATCAAGGTTAATAGTGCATTGAGTATTGCACTATTCGCCTTGAATATTTCATCCAGAAAGGCGATATTCGCCTCTGGAAGTTTATGAGCGACATTACGCTCATAAATGCCCTGCTCCAATTTGGAGAGCAGGACAGGGCCAAAAATTTCCTCTGGGGTACTGAATTTAGTCAGTAACCACCAGAAGTAGTTGGACCCCATAACGCTTTCCGCTAGTTTTTGGATAACAGCAGATTTTGCAGTACCCGGACTACCGATCATTAAGAAGTGTTGTCTGGCAATCAGGGTAATAATTGCTGTTCTTATTATTTCTTCTCTCTCAACAAAAAGAGAGTTTAATTTTGTTTCAATATTTTTTAAATTTTTCATTTTTTATTCATCCTTTCTTTCTTTTTTAGGCCGTAGCCTTTTTTTGATTCTTGTTGCACCAACAAACTCTTTGCTTGTAATCGCTAGTCCACATCCACGGTTTTAGCCGAGGATCGTAAACAGTTAAAACGAGAACTGCGTCGGGTTTGTTGGTATAACAAATTACAACAATATGTACTGGTTCTTTGTTTATATGAAGAAGTAGAACCAGCACCGTTTTGCCGTGCGAGTCTTGCCTTTCTACCAGCCAGACCTGCTTTTTAAAAGCCTTTTTAATATCAAAAACATTAAGTTGTCTTTGGATAAGGCGTTCCGCAGCATGATCGGTTAATCGAAAGTAAACCCGTTTTTTCATTAATTCAGCAAGCTCTTTAAGACCTTTGTGATGGTTAATGAACTTGCTAAAACTGTGCCTTTTAAAGCTACATTTTTTACAATAAACCTCCCCGTTACTGGGGAGGTTAGGCTTGCCGTTTCTCATAGGCTCTCCTTTCCCCACCCTATTAGGGATGGTGTTTTTTTTATTTAGACTTTACTCAATCCGATCAAGCAGACATACCATCTGCTGTTGGATTAAATCCAGAGTAAAATCCATGTTCCTAAGTTCGTCATTCAGGGCCTCTTTGTAGTCCCTGAAATTTTCTAATACGAACTTGGCATTATTGAGAAGGATATTTGCTTTGCCCTTCTCAATTTTTTTTGGCTGCTTTAACATAACAGCCATCTCAGTTAAAGTATTGTTTAGGTGTTCAGCTATTTTAGCCTTAACCATGTCCCTCTGTTCCTCTGTGTTTATCAGAGGGATCGTATAGGCTTCTGTTCTTCCTTTCTCGAAACTAGAAAGGAAGTCTACTAGCCTTTTCAACTGTTCTTCGTACTGGAAGGGAACAAAATATATCCCTCCGCTTGGTCGAACAGAAATAGGGTTTAAGGACCACAAATACTTAGTGCAAATGCTTCGTAACGCCTGACTATCGTGGTTGTTCAAGAACAACTGGAAGTTGTCCTTGATCTGATCTACAATAGCCGTAGCTTGGTCACTACACTTTGCAACATCAATTGTGTTAGTGGTTTTGTCGAAGACTAGAACGGCCTCCTCGGAGTCGTATGACAATTCTTTATGCTCCTTGTCTAAAAATTCAAGGACAAGGTTTCTTTGCACATAATTTTTGCCACGGGCAACATCTCGTACAAGAACATTCAAGGAAATATGTTCATTCCAAGCAGGCAATACATCTTTACCCTCAACGGCAGAGCTTGCTTTACGAAAAGCGTCTGCCCCACTTATAGGGCGAGGCATATAGCCTTCGCCAATTCCTGCGTCAACGAGCCTCTGGCGAAGCTCATCTCTTGGAACAAACATCTCCGAGATACTGTACCAAACCAAGTGGCCTAGTATCCCGTTTTCTTGCTGCGAAACAGCAGCAACATTTTGTAAATTCAAATTTTTCATTTTTCATTCTCTCCTTTTTTTAGGCTTTTAAAAGCCTTTTTTAGATTAGTCCCTTTTCGGCAAAACTCGTGTACCTGTTTTTGCCAATAATTATATGGTCTACAACAGGTATTCCGAGTAATTCCCCTGCCTGGCAAATCTTTTTTGTCATTTCAATATCTGCCTTTGATGGCGTGGTGTCGCCTGATGGATGGTTATGGCTGATTATTATTTTGGCCGCCATATTTTTGACGGCCTCTTTAAAAACTTCTCGGGGTCCTACCAAAGTTGCGTCTATGACGCCAACTGAGGTTTGGTAGACCCCTATAAGATTTAGTTTGGTATCTAGAAGAACAACAGAAAACACTTCTCTGTCATACTTGCCCGTGTGGGCAAGTATTTTACTTATTGTTTCAGGGTTATCCAGTCTTAATTCCGTCTCTTCCTGTTCTTCTTCTTCATGCCATTGGCGACCTAAATCAAGTGCCGCCAAAAGCATTATTGCCTTTTCTTCTG
>MTKW01012683.1_pt2 | contig 10142 bp, 9 predicted proteins | sample 1042761 | NCBI WGS metagenome assembly MTKW01 (sample SAMN06205366, study PRJNA360243) | anaerobic digester metagenome | biome: Wastewater treatment plant; feature: Anaerobic digester sludge; material: sludge; isolation source: anaerobic digester fed with sludge from wastewater treatment plant ... | reverse complement strand
GGCATTACCTTGCAGGAAAGCGGAACTTATACCGACTTTGCCAATATAAACAGCGGTGGCCTTACCCGTGACGGCCGGGACGGGGTAAATGACGTAACATACCTGGTTCTCGAGGTTATAGACGAGATGCGGCTTTTGCAGCCAAGTTCCAACATACAGCTTAGTGCCAAGAACCCTGATAAGTTCCTGAAACGGGCTTTGGAAATCGTACGAAAGGGATGGGGACAGCCATCCGTATTTAACGCAGATACGGTGATACAGGAAATGCTCAGGCAAGGCAAATCCATAGAAGATGCAAGGTGCGGCGGTACCAGCGGGTGTGTTGAGACAGGTGCTTTTGGCAAGGAAGCATATATCCTTACAGGGTACTTCAACTTGACCAAAGTGCTTGAAATAACTTTGCACAACGGGATTGATCCCAGGACAGGCAAGAAATTGGGCCTTGAAACGGGAGGCCCCAGAAGCTTTGAATCGTACGGCTGTCTGATGGAAGCCTTCAAAGAGCAAATTAAGCATTTCACAGATATTAAGATTAGAGGCAACCATGTGATAGAGAAACTCTATGCATGGTATATGCCAAGCCCTTTCCTTTCGATCACAGTGAGCGATTGTATCGACAATGGCAAAGACTACAACGCCGGAGGAGCCAGGTACAACTCACGGTATATCCAGGGAGTGGGAATTGGCAGTATCACAGACAGCCTGTCGGCAATCAAGTATCATGTATTCGACCAGGGCACTGTTACCATGGATAACCTCATTAGAGCACTGAACAGTAATTTTGAAGGCTTTGAACCAATGAGGCAGCTTTTCTTGAACCGGACTCCCAGATATGGCAATGACGATGACTATGCCGATGGAATAATGGCCCTGGTTTTTGATATCTTCTATAACGAAGTCGATGGCCGAAAGAGCCCAACAGGAGCAACTTATAGAATTAATATGTTGCCTACCACATGCCACGTCTATTTCGGTTCGGTGATTGGGGCAACTCCTGACGGAAGGCTTGCAGGCCAGCCTCTTTCTGAAGGTATTTCACCTGTACAAGGTGCTGATAGATATGGGCCTACCGCGGTTATTAAGTCTTGTTCCAAAATGGATCATGTAAAGACCGGCGGCACTTTGCTGAACCAGAAATTTACCCCGAAACTCCTGGAAGGTGAAGAAGGTATTCGCAATTTGCTTCACCTGGTAAGGGTGTACTTCCGTATGGGAGGCCATCATATCCAGTTTAACGTGGTGAGCGCCAATGCATTGCGTGATGCCCAGAAGCATCCTGAAAAGTACAGGGATTTGATTGTGAGAGTGGCAGGATATAGCGATTATTTTTGTGATCTAACCAAAGCCCTGCAAGATGAGATAATCGCCAGAACAGAGCACGGGAGTTTCTAGAAGCAAAATAAAAGATTGGCTGGACCATGAATGATTGTGACAATGTCACAATCATTTTTGTCTGATTGGCTAATGTTAAATAGTGATGAATCTGTTATTAAGATAGTACAGGGAAGTATTCAAGACATGCCCTGATGAGTTCAGCAGGGCTTCTTCTGTTACACAAAGCACATGGTTCGATTTCCGACGGTATTCCCGCCAGGAAGTAAGTGATTGTTAGCAACGCTTAATGGATCTAATATCAGTATGCAGGAGGGGGGCATTAATCTTTGGATTCTTCGGAAATCAGAATTGAAGAACATCCAATACTGGACTTTCCTGAGAGAGAGAAAGTCCGGTTCTATTGGGAGGGGAAAGAACTCTGGGGGTACGAGGGGGAACCTATAGCCAGTGCTCTGCATGCAGCAGGCATCAAGGTGCTCCATGAAAGTATGAAAGAGGGCCGCTCACGCGGCTTTTTTTGTGCAATAGGAAACTGCTCCTCGTGTTTGGTCATTGCTGACGGAGTTCCCAACGTTCGGGCTTGCACCGAAAAACTCAGGGCAGGTATGCATGTAAAGATGCAGAAAGGTGTTGGGCCTGCCCTTACAAGTAAGGAGTGACTTTCTTGAAAACAACGGAACTTGCAATTGTAGGAGCGGGCCCTGCAGGGGTTTGCGCTGCTCTTGAGGCTGCCTCTTACGGAGTTAAGGTCACCCTTATTGACAGGGACGAGTNNGCAGGTGCTGTACAGACTCTTATGAATGTACATGGCGTAAAACCAGGCAAATCTGTTTTAATGATTGGATCTGGGAATATTGGCCTGATTGTGAGCTATCAGCTTGCACAAGCCGGCGTCAAAGTTGCCGCCCTTGTTGAGGCCTTGCCGGCAATAGGTGGTTATGCTGTTCATGCTTCCAAGATCAGGCGGCTTGGCATTCCTGTATTTACAGGGCACAGTATCAAAGAAGCATACGGGAAAACCTGTGTTGAAGGCGCAATTATCTGGCAGCTGGATGACAAATGGCAGGGAATCCCCGGTACTGAAAAAGACCTTAAAGTTGATGTCGTATGCCTGGCCACAGGCCTTACGCCCTTGTGCGAGTTTTTGTGGCAGGCAGGAGCTGAAATGACTTATATACCGGCCTTGGGCGGCTTTGTTCCCTTTTATGATGAGAATATGGAGACTACGGTAAAAGGCATTTACGTGGCCGGAGATGTTGCTAGCATAGAAGAAGCTTCTACTGCCATGGCAGAAGGACGCCTTGCAGGCCTGGCCATTGCCGCGAGTCTTGGAAAGGTTCCGGCAGATACGTTTTCCACAAAGCGGCAGGCATCCTTGTTTGAGCTTGAGCAGCTTAGAGCAGGCCCGACCAGCGAGAAAATCGCCCATGGACTGGCTGCTCTAAGAGAGGAACTGGGAAAGAAGGTGAGCGTGTGAGAGGCGACATGCTTTTGACCACCGGTGTTCCGTCAAAAGAGCAGATTGAGAGCAGAACGCCGCCGAGACCCCGCAGGGAAAAGGGGCCTTTTGTCATGATTGAGTGTTTCCAGGAGATACCATGTGATCCCTGCTACTATAGCTGCAGATTTGGAGCCATTCAAGAATTTGAATCAATAAACGAGGTTCCCCAGGTAGATTGGAGTAAATGTACCGGCTGCGGAGTTTGTGTAGCGGCCTGCCCGGGCTTGGCCATATTTGTGGTAGACGAGACTTTCAGCGATGCCGAGGGGTTAATTGCTATACCCTATGAATTTGCTCCGTTACCGGAGAAGGGTGACCGGGTTTTTCTCTTGGACAGGGCCGGCGTAAGTGTAGGAGAAGGATTTGTCCATAGGGTGCTTCCAGGCAAGAAGCCTCAAGGTACTCCTGTTGTCTGGGTAAGGGTTCCAAAAGAACTGTCTTTGACAGTAAGGAACATTGGATTTGAGAAGGGTGGGGTGAGCCATGGCTAAAGCGGAAAACGACATTATTGTTTGCAGGTGTGAAGATGTTACCCTTGGGGAGATACGGAAAGCCATCAAAGAAGGCGCAACCACCATTGACGAGGTTAAACGCATAACTAGGGCCGGGATGGGCCCATGCCAGGGTAGAACTTGCAGGTTACTGGTTGCAGGTGAGATTGCCAGGTATTTGGGAAAACCGGTTTCTGAAATCCTTCAGTCCCGGTACAGGCCCCCTGTTAAGCCTGTGAAGATGGGCGATTTGGCTTCCATTACCGGAGAAGATGAAAAAGGCACCGGCCGCAATTTCGATTGCAAGCGCCAGGAGGAGGTGACCGGCCAGTGAGAGCCTTAGCAGATGCAGTGGTGATAGGCGGGGGAGTAGTTGGGTCTTCCATTGCTTATAACCTCATGAAACAAGGTATGAAAAGGGTGGTCTTGTGCGAGAAAGACACATTCGCCAGCGGGTCCACCGGGCGGTGCGGCGCAGGGGTCAGAGAGCAGTGGGGTTCTGAAGGTAATATCAAGATATGTAAAGCATCAATCGACATATTTGAAGGGCTCCAGGAAGAACTCCAGTATGATTACGACATTGAATTCGTCCAAAAAGGCTATTTGATGATGGCGTATACGGAAAAAGAATGGGATCAGTTTCAGAAAAATGTTGAGGTTCAGCACAAGTTAGGGGTAAACGCCATACTTTGCACACCTGAAGAAGCAAGGGAAATTGTGCCTGTTCTTAATATAGAGGGGATGGCAGGGGCAACCTACAATGCCAGAGACGGCCATGCAAACCCTTTTCATACAACCAGAGCCTACGTACAAGCCTTTGAACGACTGGGCGGTGAAGCAAACTACTTCACAGAGGTTACCGGGATTGAGAGATCCAGCGGTAAGATTACCCACGTAAAGACAAATAGGGGCAGCATATCCACTCCAATAGTTGTAAATGCTGCCGGGCCCTGGGCTGCTCCTGTTGCCTCAATGGTTGGGTTGCAGCTTCCTTTGTATACAGAGCGCCATCAGATTCTTGTTACTGAGCCTGTCGGGCACCTGTTTGACCCTATGCTCATGTCTTTTTCCCTGGGCATTTACTGCCAGCAGACTCCTCACGGATCCCTGGTTATGGGTGTGGGAGATCCCAATGAACCTAAAGGATACGACGTAGGCCACTCTTGGCAATTTCTTGGAAAAATGTCTGATATCATGTGCAAACTGGTTCCGGCCCTCCAGGGAGTCCGGGTTATAAGACAGTGGTCAGGCCTTTACACGATTACGCCTGATGCTCACCCGATTCTCGGCACGGTTCCTGGCATAGACGGGTATTATCAGGCTGTTGGATTCAGCGGCCACGGATTCATGCTCGCCCCTATAGTTGGGCAGCTCCTTTCTGAGATGATTTTGGGCAAAGAGCTTTCTATTGATATTGGTGATTTGGAACTTGGGCGTTTTGAAAGAGGAGACCTACGAGTAGAACCGTCGGTGGTCTAGAATTTCGCTGTGGATAGGGGTTAACTGAAAACAGATTTTGTTTACCGCCACCCATCTGTTATGGAGACGCAGGCTGCAGAAAACCTGCGTCTCCAAAGATGCGATCATTTGTGAGGACTCTTCCTTGCCATTTCATAGAAGGGAATCTTTCGGTATACGTAGAACCCTTGCTTACCATCAGAACTGATAGCAGACGTTTGACACTTTGCCCATTGGTTTAGAATTGCTCCTTTTTCCGGTGTCAAAGACTGAGTTAACCGAGGAGGGGTTGTATCATGGAACATAAAGAGGGCATGGATCTTGTTGAATTGTATCGGGATTTTGATGCCAGGTGCGCAACTTCGCTTGACGAGTTCAAAAATGCACGGGAATATGAACTAAGCCTGTATGTACCATGTAAGGGAACCAAAGCCAGGGCAGAAAATCAACTTGATACTCTTCTGGAAGAGGCTTCAGAGTTGCTTGCTCCTGATCCTGTTTATGAGCTTTTGAAGAGTCATTTTGATGAATTCCTGAAAGGGCAAGTTTCTTACCTCAAGAGAATGTTTGAAGCCCCAGGTTCCTTTATAAGTGGCTTGTCAAGCACTATAGACTATTATTCACGCAAGGATTCCCGGGACAGTGCTGAGAGGGCTAAGATTCTTCTTACCAGATTGGGGAAAGCAGACCAACTCTGGGCGGGAGTTGAAAAACTTTTGTCTGAGACCGCAATTGAAGAACTTATCCAGCTGGAAGATGTATGCGACACTCTTGCCCTTGTGGCTGGAAAGATGAAGCCCAGGGTTCCCAAACTGTACCAGGGCCTTTCACAAAAGACTTTGGAGCAGATTGAGCACAATCTTAAGCTAATTGAGGTTAAGGCGAAGGATTGGGAGAAGCAAGTAAAGGAGTTTGTTCAAGAGAATAAGGGTTCAAAGAAGGATAATGATGCTTTGGGCGGCGACCCGGTAGAAGGCTACAAGTATTTGCTTCAAAACCAGTTTGGAGTTGAACTTGATGAGATCTTGGATTGGCACGAACAGGAGATAAATAAGACCAGAGCTGAAATGCTCGAAATCGCTAACAGAATAAATGTTGCAGGTGTTCCCAAAGCCAGTAACGCACAAGACGTGGTGGATATCCTCAATAAGTTTCAAGGGCCGTGTTCCGATCCTAATGAAATGTTTGTTAGAATGCGGGAATACCTTGACAGGGCACAAGAAGCAACCCGGGATTACGTAAAGTTGCCCGATGAAAGTGTTGTCGTGGTGCCGACCCCTGAAACTCTGGTCAAACATTACCCGTGGGGAGGTTACGGAGGAGGCTGCCCCAGGAGAAGGCCGCTGCAAGGCGAGACTATTCTTAATGTAGAAAATTACAAAGCTATTACAGACGGTTGGATAAAAATGTGCGCTATCCACGAGTGTTACCCCGGCCACCACGTACAGTGGGTGAGGGCCCTGTTTGATCCCTTGCCTGAAACAGTGAAGGCAGGTGCCCGTGGAGTGCCCACTCTTGAGGGAAGCTGTCACAGATCTGAAAGACTCATGGAATTTATCTATCCCGAAGACCCTTTCTATCCCTTGTTTGTAGCCTACAGGCGCCACCATACATCGGTCAGGATAAAGGCAGACCTTTGGCTGCGCTACTTTGGGCGTCCGTTTGACGAGATCGTGGATCTTTATATTCGGGAATTGGGCTTCGAGAGGAGAATCGCTGCAGGCCAGGTTTTGGCCCAACAGCTCATGGCAGGCTACTTCACCTGCTATTACTATGGAATGAAGCGCCTTACCGATTTTCAAAAGGAATTCGGCTATGGCGATAAGGATTTCACTGAAGTGCTCTTCTCTCTATCCAGAGTCAGTCTCAAGACAATGGAAGGTTTCTTGAAACTCAGTGATGTTGATAAAGAAAGGTTCTTGACGGGTTTTTCCAGCAAGGTAGTTATGTAGCTTCTACGTGCCGCCCGGGGCCTATTGTCTCCGGGCGGCAATCTATTGCTTCGCTATGGAATTTCTTGCTACAAGCAAGGTGTACGGTGTAGATTTAACCCAGTACTTGTGCGAAAGGAGAATCAGTATGATTAAGGCCAGGTGGGAGCAACTTGCTGAAGCACTGAAGGGCTCCAGTGTATCCGGTATTGTACTTATGCCAGGGCCCAACATGTTCTATATGGCAGGCCTTTCAATGGGGTTGTCAGAAAGGCCGACTTTGCTGGTGGTATGCAGTGACGGTAAAGCCTGTTTCGTCATGCCCAAATTGGAGAGGCAAAAAGGCGAAATGATTTCTCAAAGGCTCAAAAATGAAGGAGTTAACTTCGATGTTGCTGTGTACTCGTATACTGATGAAGAGGGCCCGGGGAAAGCATTCAATGAAGCACTTAAGTCTCCCTCAGGGACCTGGGCTCTTGAATATCGTAGCCTCAGGATGCTTGAGTATTCACTCATGAAGAGGGCCATGGGTGATTTCAGCTGGGTAGACGCGGGTGAAATCATGAAGGAACTCAGAATGGTTAAGGACCAGGATGAGCTCAGCAGCATGCAAGAGGCTGCAAGACTTGCGGACCTGGGGGCGGATTTGGCCAAGAAGATGCTGGCTCCCGGGAAGAGGGCCTCTGAAATAGCCCTGGAAATCGAGGGGCAGCTCAAGTTACAAGGGGCTCAGGCTGTGGGAATGTCTCTGGCAACAGGGGTGGATACTGCAATACCCCATGCCGGCACCAGTTCCTCAATCATTGAATCGGGAGACCTGGCCTGGCTCGATCTTTGTGCCAATGTAAATGGTTACTGGTCTGATATCACCCGGACTTATGCAATTGGCAAAATCTCTAATGAACTGCGCAAGATTTATGAGATTGTAGTAGAGGCCCAAGAGCACGCCAGAATGAACACAAAACCAGGGATGAGCGGGGCTGAAGTAGATGCCCTGGCCAGAGACGTTATCGCTTCATATGGTTATGGAGACAGGTTCATTCATAGAACAGGCCATGGTTTAGGCCTTGAGATTCACGAAGAACCATATGTAGTTGCGTCTAACAAGACTCCTTTACCTGTAGGGTCTACCTTTACCATTGAGCCCGGGATATATCTTCCTGGAAAGGGTGGGGTAAGAGTCGAAGATGATGTGGTGCTGACACCTTCCGGCGCCAGAAGCCTAACTTGCTATCCACGCAACCTTCTAGATGAGCTCCGGTAGTGGGGTAATTGACCATTATGGATGAGTATCACCGGGGTGGGCCGGCATCCGATATATACTAAAGCAGGAGAATCGGAATACTTGTCAAATATAATTAGGGAAGGGTAGGAATTGAGGGGACAAACCCATGGACATCCAGGTTCTTGTAGATGATTTGGCCAGGCTGATAAAGCGGCCCATAACAGTTGAAGATACCAAGGGTGCCCTTATTGCATATTCTGCCCATGAATACCCTGTTGACCCGGTTAGGATGGAGACCCTTTTGAGAAAAGGTGCCTCCAAGAGCACTATTGATGTTTTGAAAAGACACGGGGTATATGAGGCAATTAACTCATCTTCAGGAGTAGTGCGAGTCAAAGCCGTTCCTGAAATTGGTTTTCACTCAAGGATAGCAGTGGCAGTGCGATCCCGGCGAGAAGTCTTGGGATATTTATGGGTGAAAGATGATGGGGGTCCTCTTTTGCCCCAGGATGAGGCGGCAATAATCAGGGCTTCAAAGGTGATGGCCCACAATTTCCCCGGAGTTGAACCTCTTTTACCGGCCCCTGTACCCCGGGCCTGCTCATTCGTTGAGCAACTACTGTCGGCTGATGGGAAGTTAAGCCCTGCTGAGCTCAGAGCCAGATCCAGGGGCTGGGAACTTAACCCTCCGTTTCAAGTCATGGTTATGGCCAATAAGCCTTCAAGGGTATCTGTCAATCCCACAATATTACTTGAAAAAGTCGACGACTTTTTCAAGGTAAAGAAAGTCAACGTCATGGCTTCCAATTACCGTAATGAAATAGTAATCATCGTTAGCGGAGAATCATCCCACCGGGTAAAAGACATTGCCCTTGACTTGAGCCGTTATCTTGATGAAGCAGGTTTTCGCCAGTTTATAGGGCTTGGCTGTGCCTACACGGATCTTGCCATGGTGCAAAAAAGCTATCACGAAGCCTCAGAATCAATAATCATTGGAGCCAGGCTGCACCTTGACGACGACGAGCCTTTTCTGGACTATGGACAGGTAGCCCTTTATGATCTTGTAAGATGTATGTCCAAATGCAAAGCAAAAGGTGCCTATGGAAGGGAGTTGGTTCGTCACATTGTCCTTTACGATAGGCTTAATGGCACGGAGCTCATAAGGACTTTGGAAGCTTTGCTTGACTATGGCGGCAAAAGAAGGGAAGCGGCCAAATACCTCAACGTGCATCCTAACACCCTGGATTACAGACTAAGAAGAATCAATCAAATGTTCCAATCTCCTCTGGATGATCCGAGTATAAGACTGGCAGTTCACCTGTGGATTAAAGCCATCAAATACTCTACGGATCAAGGCGAAAACCCTCGAATGGGAAGCTGAAAATTCACATTTTTTCGTTTCCGGAAAGGTTTACCCCCTTTGCTGTCGAAATGAACCATTGGTTTACTACATAGGCTCAAACTTGGTTCAGCAAAGGAGTGGCCTCAATGGAAGACATCAGGAAGCAGATTGAAGAACTCAAACGCCGGGAGGAAAGTTTGTATCATGTATTTGCTTCACTATCCAAACAGATAGATGATTTGATGTGGTATCAAAAACTTGGAGATATGGCTCGCATAGACAAGATAACGTTTACAGGGCCTCCCCCTGGGAACCCTCTGGCCCAACAGCCCCAGGACCGTAATAATCCCTTGAAGATCCGGGCATATACTTTTGTCCCCCGAAACGCAAAGACAGGAGAGAAATATCCCCTCTTGGTCTTTGTTCATGGAGGTGTCCATGCCAATTTTGCGTCAGGGTCATCCAACATAATCCGCGAACTACTGGAACAAGGATACATTATTATTGCTCCCGACTATCGGGGGAGCACAGGATATGGCGAGCAATTTTACAAGTTCATAGACTATGGCGGATTGGAGAACGAAGACGTTTGGGAAGCCAGAAACTGGATGGTTGAGAACGAACCTCTGGTTGACCCTGATAGAGTCGGGATTTTAGGGTGGAGTCATGGCGGAATGATTACCTTGATGAACTTGTTCAATCATCCCACGAGCTACAAAGTGGGGTTTGCCGGTGTTCCGGTCAGCGACATAGTGGCTCGTATGGGTTACAAGACAGAGGAGTACAGGCAGCTGTTTTCGGCAGACTATCATATTGGCAAGACAGCATATGAAGATGTACAAGAATACAGGCGAAGATC
>MTKW01003460.1_pt2 | contig 10147 bp, 8 predicted proteins | sample 1042761 | NCBI WGS metagenome assembly MTKW01 (sample SAMN06205366, study PRJNA360243) | anaerobic digester metagenome | biome: Wastewater treatment plant; feature: Anaerobic digester sludge; material: sludge; isolation source: anaerobic digester fed with sludge from wastewater treatment plant ... | reverse complement strand
AATCACAAAAAAGCTATTTCCAGAATGAAGTTTCATGAATATTTTCGTTTCCTTTATTATCGGTAACTTTTACCGTGAGTTGATGACGTTTTTCCAGCTCAAAGCGCTCTCTATCAAAATAATGCACAATCATATTTGTTTTGGCATCATACTCGAAAAGCGCCCACTTGCCGTCTAAAATTCCTGTGTATTCTTTAATTCCCGATAAGTCATCCGTAATCCGGAATCGGATTCGATTAAATTCGGTCAGTGCCGATTTATCGTTCAAGCTGAGTGGTATAATACGTGGCGCAATCGTGTCCAACGCAATGGCATAATTCCCAAAGGAGCGGATATTGGCAGTGACAAATCCTTTATTGTAACTGCCTCCGGCAGAACTGATTTTTCCGGTCAGGGTATCCACCGTTACAAGCAGTGCCTTTTCCTGCAACTCTTTTTCCAGCTTGTCGGCTTTTATTGAAAGTTTTGCGCTGTTATGCAACGGAACTGTATTTTGATGAATCACATGGATATCCGAAAATAAATTTTCGGAAGCGGGTTTCTGTTTCCACATAAACTCCACATCGTTGTAAAAAGTATTCTCCGGAAAATCAATTGTAATATTTTCTTCACTAAAGCGGTTTGCCTTGTCATATCTCAGGAGCTGAGTATATTCGGTTCTGATTGGTACTATACGGTGCGACTTGCTTTCTACCCTAAATTCAAGAATAGACAAATTTCCATGTAAATCACTCAGCTCTATTCTCACAATATGAATATTTCCGTCGGTTACGCGGAGCAGTCCGCTGTCCCGGATGTAATCATAAATACTCAGCCGGTTGCCCGGGTCTTGCCAGGCTTTGTGGAACCATTGCTTTGTGTTGATGAGCTCTTCATAATCAATATGACTGTTGATGTACCGGCTCTCATCAAAAGAAAAACGGTCCATTCGGAAGGAAAAATATAATTCGCCGTCCCAAAACATCCGCATGGAGTATATGCCGCAGCGGTTGTGCGAACCGTCATAAAAATCGTTTGCCTGAACTGCAAAACCAACCACTCCGTAAACCGGAACTACCGGATTGTTTTTTAACCGAAATTTTCCTTCCGAAAATTCAACCGGGAATATGGCTTTTTGCGCCTGATAATTTACATGTGCAAACTCATTCATTGGTGTAATCATCAATGAATAGATGTGTGGCGCTATTTTATCTGCGACTGGGAAGGGGTAGAACAACGGATTGACCGGCTCCTCCGTTTTTGTGTCCCGGATTTCAAAATGAAGGTGCGGACCACCAGTACTGCCCGTGTTTCCGCTTTTGGCAATGAATTCATCCTGCTTCACTGGGAATAAACTTTTGGAAACCGGCAAATCAACACGGAATGACTCCTGCTCATACTGCTTGCTTTTTACATATCGGGCAATATCATCGCGAAAACTTTCCAGATGTCCGTAAACCGATGTGGTACCGTTTGGATGTTCAATATATAGAGCAAGCCCGTAACCGGTGGGTGAAACCACAATACGGGAAATGAATCCGGATGCGGCAGAATATATTGGTATCCCAATGATTCCCTGAGTTTTAATATCAATGCCGGAATGAAAATGGTTACTGCGAAGCTCGGCAAAATTTCCGCTCAAAAAAACAGGTATTTTCACCGGACTTACATATTCCGGAGTTTGACCTGAAAGGGAAAATGACAGATGTAAAATTAAAATCGGAATAAAATATTTGATTTGCATTGAATGAAGCACCTTTAGACCAAGGGTCTGTAAGTTCTTCTTAATCATTACTTTGTGATTTTGTAAAATCATGTTTGTCTCCGGTAAATGGTTCTTATACCAAATTGATTTATGAAATAGTTCAACAATTTGTGGCATAATGCCGATGTGCTATCAGTATTAAGTCTTCAAAAATATAAAAATCCTTGAGAAACTTACAGACAGGGTTAGCCAGAATTATTTACATAATTTTATAAACATTTTTTCAATAAATGAAAAGTATTAACTTTGCGATTGAATTGAAATAAAAAATGACGGAAGAAGATCGTTTTCTTTTGAGTGAGCTGAGAGCCAATACCCAACGCTTTTTTCAGGAATATGAAAAACTGAAAGCGGAGAAGAATGTACTCAAAGAGAGCATTTTAGTATTAACTCAGGAAATTGCAAGGCTTGAACAGGAGAAAGCGGATTTAAGTCAGAAAAATGAAAAAGTAAGGCTTGCCAACCGGATTCTTGGCGGCAAAGACAAGGATGGGGAAGCAAGCAAAAAAATAAATAGTTTAGTACGGGAAATTGATAAATGTATTGCATTACTCAACAAGTAAGTAGTGTATTGTGAATAATAGACAGCAGAGAATTAATATCCGAATTGGTGGCAGGGCATACCCGCTCACCGTTGATCGCGATGATGAAGAGAGGCACCGGATAGCAGAAAAGAGAGTGAATGAAACAGTGGTTAAATACAGGGAGCTGTTTCACGACAAAGATTGGCAGGACATACTGGCAATGGCTGCTTTTCAGATTGCATTGGACCACACCGGGCTTTTGAAGCGCGCAGACAGGTCTCTTTTTATTGAAGGATTGAAGGATTTAAATGATGATATTTCAGATTTTTTGAAAGAGAATATAGAAAAATAGGGAATTAAAATAAATATTTATCAGGTACCCGTATTGAATTGCTTTGTTTATCAGAGTGATTTTTTACGGGTTTTTTTATAATTAATTAATTAAAATAAATACAATGGATTGGATTCAAATACTGATAGGTTTCGCTGTCGGGTTTCTTGGCGGTGGAACACTGGCTTATTATATCTGGAATAAGGCTTTAATAGGTAGAAGCCGGAAAATTATTGATGAAGCCAGAGCCGAAGGAGAAGTAATAAAGAAAGACCAGATGCTTCAGGCAAAAGAGAAATTCTTGCAGCTTAAGGCGGAACATGAAAAATTTGTTCAGGAAAAGAACAACAAAATCAATCAGCAGGAAAATAAGCTGAACCAGCGTGAGACAAGTATAAACCAACGTCGTGAAGAATTGCAGAAAAATACCCGTGATTTTGAAATTATCAAAAAAGAGACCGAGGTAATTCGTGAAAATCTCAATCATCAGTTGCAGCGGGTTGAACAAAAAAGTGAAGAGCTTGATAAACTGTTTCGCCAGAAGCTGGAAAAATTGGAACAGCTTTCCGGATTGTCGGCAGAGGAGGCAAAAGCTCAGCTGGTGGAGTCACTGAAAGATGAGGCAAAATCGGAGGCAATGGGCTATATTTCCGAAATTATTGAAGAAGCACGGCAAACAGCCAATAAGGAAGCCAAAAAAATAGTGGTAAGATCCATTCAGCGTGTGGCTACCGAAACTGCTGTTGAAAATGCGGTAACCATTTTTCATATTGAGAGTGATGAAATTAAAGGACGGATTATTGGTCGTGAAGGACGAAATATCAGAGCGCTTGAAGCGGCAACCGGCGTTGAGATTATTGTGGATGACACACCGGAGGCTATTGTGCTCTCCGCGTTTGATCCTGTGCGAAGAGAGATTGCCCGTCTGGCACTGCATCAGTTAGTTACCGATGGGCGTATCCACCCGGCGCGCATTGAAGAGGTGGTGGAAAAAGTGAAAAAGCAGATAGAAGAAGAGGTGATTGAGACCGGAAAGCGCACAGCTATTGATTTGGGAATTCATGGTTTGCATCCCGAACTGGTGCGTTTGATTGGCAAGATGAAGTACCGCTCTTCCTATGGGCAAAACCTGTTGCAGCACTCCCGTGAAGTTGCCAACCTGAGCGCTATCATGGCTGCCGAACTCGGACTGAATCCACACCGGGCAAAACGTGCCGGACTGCTCCACGACATCGGCAAAGTGCCCGATGATGAACCGGAATTGCCCCATGCAGTTTACGGGATGAAATTAGCCGAAAGATATAAGGAAAAACCGGATATCTGCAATGCAATCGGTGCACATCATGATGAGGTGGAGATGGAAACTTTGCTGGCGCCGATTGTGCAGGCGTGCGATGCCATTTCGGGCGCCCGCCCGGGTGCACGCCGCGAAGTGGTGGAATCTTATATCAAGCGGTTGAAAGACCTGGAAGATCTGGCACTCTCATATCCGGGAGTTACTAAAACATACGCAATTCAGGCCGGACGCGAACTTCGCGTAATAGTTGGTTCCGATAAAATGAGCGACCAGGATGCCGAACAACTGTCATACGATATTTCAAAACGAATTCAGGACGAGATGACCTACCCGGGGCAGATTAAAATCACCGTTATACGTGAAACGCGGGTGGTGAGTTATGCAAAATAGATTTCTGAAAATTCCGAGCAATGCCCGAAGATTATGAATATACGTATCCGCAATCTTTTACCGGATTGAACAAAAGTATTTATACAATAAAGAAGAAAGCCTTCCATTTGGAAGGCTTTCCTGCGCTAAAAAGAGCGCTTTTTATCAGCTTTCATTTAAGTTAATTCCTACCTGACTGAGCTTTTCATCCAGAATTGCTGTAGATATAGGCTTCCCGTTTTTTGTGATGACAACTGTGATTCGTGCGTCTGTCATCAGTTTGTTGTCTGTCTTGCGAATAATCTGCTGATCGAAAATAAGACGCAGCCGTCCCTTTTTTGATATTCTCAGGCGGACCAAAAAAAGATCGCCGGGTTTGAGCGGGAATTTGAAGTCCAGCTCGGCACGAATTACAACTGCATCAACTCCTTCATAGTGCATTTGAGTAAAATCAAGCCCGGCATTTTGTGAAAATTTGTGCCGGCAATGCTCAAAATAATTGAGATAGACTGAATTGTTTACAATTCCCTGAATATCACATTCATAATCCCGCACCTCCATTTCTGTTTCAAAATGATATTCCTTCATAGTCATGTTGCTATCTTATCCTGAAATCGAACATTTTTTCATCCTCCAGATACCCCTCCAGCCGGTCGCCGATTTTCACGGGTCCAACGCCTGCGGGTGTTCCGGTATAAATCAGGTCTCCAATTTTCAGTGTCATAAACTTTGAAATGTGTGAAATGATTTCGTCAAATCCAAAAATCATCAGTTCAGATGTTGCCTGCTGAACGGTCTGGTTGTTTACATCCAATCTGAAACGGATTTTCTGAAGCTTGGGGAAGCTGTTAAGAGGAAAAAACTTGCTGCTGATTGCTGCCGAATAATCAAAAGCTTTTGCTTTTTCCCATGGAAGTCCTTTTTTCATCAGTTCGCTTTGAACATCTCGTGCCGTGAAATCTATCCCAAGGCTGATGGCATCATAGTAACGATGAGCAAATTTCATTTCAATATTTTTCCCAAGCCTGCATATGCGAAGCACCAGCTCAACTTCATGGTGGAGATTGCCGGTCCACTCAGGAATATAAAACGGGTCATTGTTGCGCAGAAGCGCTGTGTCGGGTTTCAGAAAAAAAATGGGTTCTTCGGGAATTTTTCCCTCCATTTCCCGGATGTGTTCCAGATAATTTTTCCCGATGCAAATTATTTTCATTAGATGTCGATATTCTGTTATTTGTCAAACAGTTTTTTGAAGATGAAAAGTAATCATAACGTTTACTTTTCCAACATACGTAGCTTAATTTGTGTTAAAACTTTCTTTGTATATAACGGAAAATCGCTGTTAATCATCCAGCCATAGTAGCCGGGTTGTTCTTCCAAAACCTTTTCCACAGGAACTCCTTTGTTCTTTCCAAAATTAAAAATTTCCACACCATTATCATCATAAACTATCCTGCCAACGTAATCCACATTGCGGTCATAGGATGAAAACTCACTGAGTTTTTCTATGTCGTTGACAATGGGAACAGAAATTTTTCCGTGGCTGTCTTCATACTCCTTGTCTTGATATGTGTCAAGCTGCGCTTTCAGGACTTCGTAGGTGGCTTTGGTATCTGCCAATGCGCTATGAGCATCAACAAGCGTTTTGTTGCAGTAGAACTGATAAGCGGCGGCTAATGTCCGTTTTTCCATTTTGTGAAAAATTGCCTGTACGTCAATGAATTTCCGCTTTTTTAAATCGATATCCACATCTGCGCGCAAAAACTCTTCGGCCAAAAGCGGAATGTCAAAACGGTTGGAGTTGAAGCCTGCCAGGTCACAGCCCTCAATAAACTTTGCAAGATTTTTTGCCACCTCCTTAAATGTGGGCTTATCGGCAACATCTTCATTTGTAATACCATGTATCCGCATTGCTTCTGCAGAAATGGGTATTTCGGGATTTATCCGCAAAAGCATCTCCTCTTCGCTGTTGTCCAGATTTATTTTGAGCAGGGCTATTTCCACAATCCGGTCTTTGGCGATGTCAATTCCGGTAGTTTCGAGATCAAGGAAAACTATCGGATTTTTTAAATTTAATTGCATGATTTTGTGTTAAATAAAAAAATTAGCTGAAAAACCCCTTTTGGTTAGTGGTTGTTTCACTCTTTTTGTATAAGATTTCAGCAAAAGCCGGCGATTTTGTATTCAGAGTTATTCCATGAACAGGAATCTCAAAATCAATTATGCATTGACCATCATTGGCATTAGCAGCATCAGCAAATCTTCTGCGTCATCAATGACATCGGCAGGCAACAGCAGTCCGGCACGTGACGGATCGCTCAGTTCCATACGGATATTTGCCGATGAAATATTTGCAAGTATTTCCAACAGGAAAGTAGATTTGAAACCAATTTCAATTTCTTCTCCGTCATACTCACAGTTTAGCTTTTCAACTGCCGAAATGGAAAAATCTATGTCCTGTGCTGAAATTATTACCTGGTTGTCGCTGATATTCAGTTTTATGAGATTGCTTGCCTGGCTGGAGAAAATTGCAACACGCTTCAATGTATTGTAAAAGGTAAGCCTGTCAATGACCATCAGAAAGGGATTGTTTTTGGGAATAACTGAGTTGTAGCTTGGGTAATTCCCTTCAACCAATCTGCAGATGATTGTGTAGTCAGAAAGCGTGAATTTGGCATTCTTGTTATCAAAATCAAGTTTTATCTGAAACTCTTCCCTGGGTAACAGATTATGCAGCAGGCTAGCCGGTTTTTTTGGAAAAATAAACGATGAATCAAATTCTGCCTTGGCATCAGAACGGCGGTAACGCACCAGTTTATGGGCATCGGAAGCAACGAAAGTGATATCGTCAGGCGATATTTCCACAAAAATTCCGTTCATAACCGGGCGAAGCTCATCGTCGGCAGTTGCAAAAATGGTTTTTTCAATTCCTTTCTGAAAAATTTTTGGGGCTACCGTTACTGAAACCGCTTTTTCTTCATCAATTTTGGGAATTTCCGGATACTCCTCGCCACTTTGCCCCACAACACTATATTTGCCATTGTCGGAGAAAATTTCTATGCCAAAAGTGTCTTCATCAATTTTGAAAGTCAGTGGTTGTTCGGGAAATTCTTTAAGGGTATCAATTAGTAACTTTGCCGGAACGGCAATTATACCCTTGCCCTCGGTGTTGTCAAGCTCTATCCGGGTAATTAATGTTGATTCAAGATCAGATGCTGTAATTGTCAGATTGGTTTCGCTCAAATCAAATAAGAAGTTATCCAGAATGGGAATTGTGTTTTTGCTGCTGATAACCTTGCTGATAGCTGAGAGATGGCTAAGTAATTCAGAACTCGATACTACAAATTTCATGATAATTATTTTTTAATGTTTTTCTCATTTTATCAGGAGTGATTCAAGTTGAACCTGCTTCTGCTGTTTAATTCAGTTGTTTTTTCCCGAATAATAAATCAGGAAACGAATATACAAACTTTAATCTTTCTAACGATAATGAACGATTTGATTTTTATAAGTTTTTATGAACGGGCAAATTTTCGCTTGCGTATCAGGTTGTATAATATGCCCCAGAGTCCTGTCAGAAGCAGAGGCGCCAAAACGTTTAGCCATTGCCAGAATAGTTTTTCTTCGCGCACCCTCACTTTATCCAAAAGCCTGAGTTTTTGAGTGCGGCTGCGCAGGTGCATAATTCCGGTGTCGTCGTTCAAATAATAGATGGTGTTTAAAAGAAACTCCCTATTGCCGAAAGTTTGCCCGGAAACCCGGTCAAATCCCAGTTTGTGAGCCCTGGGAGGATTGTTTGAGTAATCAACCTGATTTGTGATTATTCCGCCGCTGGCAATCACTGCCATTTTTGTCGGTCTGCTTTCTTCAATTGCATCTGCTGAAGAGATACCAAGCGGTTCAAGCATCCGGTTTTTAAAAACTGAAGTAAAATTACCCTCCAGCAGAACGCCTGCCGCAATGAATGACCGGTTGAAAAGCGCGCGCGCGGGCGGATTGTCAATGTTTCTGAGACTAACGGTTGACGGAGATTTTACAGTTCTTGCATAGGGGGAGGTGCTTAAAATAATCTCTTTTTTGACAAGTGGGTTCCCGCCTATTGTGTCGATGGATGAAGCAAATTCCGTAAAGATGCGGTTGAGGTTTCTGCTGAGCGGATGATTGTCGGAAGGAATCAAAAGTGGTGAATAGTACCACGGGTGCAGGGTAAACTGCGGTGGAGCGCCGGGCGGGGCAGTGTTGACGCGAAGATGGGCGCATTCCACATCCTGAATCAAATCGTAATTGAGCCGCACACCATATCTGAAAAGCTGATCATTCAGATTTAAGTCCCGTGGGAATGCCATGGTCTGATGCCCTTTGGACAAACTGTCGGCACTCACCTGAACAGGACTGATGAGCCATAATGCTTTGCCACCCCGCATGATAAACTGGTCGATTTGAAATTTATCCTTTTCAGAGAAAGGCTCAGCCGGATCGGCAATAATCAGAATGTCTACTAATTTATGAGATGTTTCTAAAGAGTCGGCAGGAATTCTTCCAACCAAAAAGTTTTCCGGCAAAGCTGATGCAAAATCATAAACCCTGTAGCGGTCTGCTTCGCCGTGTCCTTCCAGAAAAGCAACTTTTGCCCGTTCAGTGCGCAGAAGCTTCTGGAAAGCATTAACCAGTTCAAATTCAACGCTTTCGTAGGAGTGATTAAAGTTGGCTTCATGTGAAAAGTCGGGGTTGTATTTTAAGAAATTCACCGCTATTTCCCTGCCGTCATAGTGCACAATTCCTCCCGGGAAAATCAACCGCGTGCTCACGCCCTGCTCGGTTTGCTGCCTGAAGCTTGTTGGCTGAATTCCTTTGTCAATCAGTTTTTCAATAAACTCTTCTCTTTTGTCGGTATTAACAATTGCGTGAGGATCAATGATTTTGATTCTGATGTTTTTAGAAGCATAAATATTCAGAACAGCAATTTTTTCAAGTACCTCCTGCTGAAGTTTTCTCAGTCCGGGTTCCAGCTTTCCAGCCAAATAAAATTCAATTTCTGTGGGATTTTCAAGCTCCGATGCTATTTGGGCGCTAACTCCTGAAAGCGAATATCTTTTGTCCGATGTGAGGTCAATGCGGTAGAGAAAATTTTCGGAAACAATGAAAATAGCAAAAAGCAGTAAAAGAGTACCACTGAACCTTCTTCTGAACCTTTTTTGCCTCCATGTGCCTTTGCGAAGGAAACCGCGTGTGAGCAGCAAGAATAAAAATGTCATTCCGGTAAAATAGACAACATCGCGCAAATCAATTACTCCGCGCGAAGCTGAAAGATAGTGGCTGTCGATGCTCAGCCATTCAAGGATTTTTTCAAGAAAGTAGAAAATACCCGAACTGGCAATAAAGTCAAATCCGGTATAAAAAACGAACGAAAGCGCCAGTGCTAAAATGAATGAAACGATTTGACTGTCAGTAACTGATGATGCAAAAATGCCAATTGCTACATAGATTGCCGCCAGGAAAAAAAGTCCGAAAAAAGAACCCCATGTTGCTCCTGTGTCGATACTGCCGATTGGATTGCCAAGAAGATAGACTGAAAGAAAATAGAGCAGGGTGGGGAGGAGCGAAAAGGCAACAAGTGCCATGCCAGCAAAGAATTTTGCCATTATAATTCTGAAATCGGAGAGAGGTTGTGTTAGCAGAATTTCAATGGTGCCCGAGCGTTTTTCATCGGCAAACAGGCGCATGGTGATTGCCGGAATCAGAAAAAGATATAGCCACGGGGCTAATGAAAACAATCCCTCTAATGTGGCGTAACCGCTATCCGGAATATTATAAGGGCCCGGGAAAACCCAGAGAAACAGCCCGGTAACCAAAAGAAAAATAAGAATAGCCATATAGCCAAT
>MTKW01003042.1_pt1 | contig 10147 bp, 12 predicted proteins | sample 1042761 | NCBI WGS metagenome assembly MTKW01 (sample SAMN06205366, study PRJNA360243) | anaerobic digester metagenome | biome: Wastewater treatment plant; feature: Anaerobic digester sludge; material: sludge; isolation source: anaerobic digester fed with sludge from wastewater treatment plant ... | reverse complement strand
AAATGGCCCAAAAAGCCATAAAATTGTTATATGCATTTAAGTACTAACTGGCAAACTCGGGACAATTTGACACTATCAAATATGTTCTAGATATTGAAATAAATTTCAATAATATGATATAATTATAGTTAGATACAAATGCATGTTCTGAAACTGTGGAGTAAGAACTTTACCTATATGGAATGTTGGAGCGAATCTTATGGTTGGGATATACCATATGAGGAGTAAACCAATAGTTAAAAGCTAAATTTCAAGAGTGGTATTGCGTGTCTAAACAAAATAACATGTGAAGAGGATGAATGTTATTGAAGTGGCGATAGGCTAATACCTACCGTCACTTTTTTGTTTTAAGGAGGTGTCAATAACATGAAGAAAAAGAGCAAGGTTATAGGCAAAGACTACGAAAAATTAGAGAAAGAAAATCGATGTGATAAAATCGATTATTATGGTTTGATTGCCAAAGATGGCAGAATAAAAATTGACACAAAACGTTATAAAAAATTCTTTATTATTCCAGATAGTAAAATTGAAAATAGACATTCCGTTTATTACCTTCCGACTAAACAACATAGATCTGAATATAAATGTAATTGGTTTAGAGATCTATTAACAGGTTATAAACAATTATGGTTTAAAGAATATAAAAGCTTCATTGATAGTATTAAAACTCCAAAGCAAGTAGAAGATGATGCAAGAGTTGCACATTTAGCTGATGGAGTGCTTGATTATGAAGAAGCTAATGAAAAAGCATTTATAGCAGGTATTAAAAGAGCAAAAGATTATAAAGTAATTATTAAATCTTTATACGCTCAATTTTTTCATCAACTAATGTCTAGTATAGATGCATTATGCTTAAAGATGCTAACTTCTTGTGGATATAAAGAAGAAGATTATACAAAGAAACAATTTGATATTTATATGCAGGGTTTGCAGGGTAACAATGCAATATCGTTCAGACAATATGATAATTACAAACTTTATGATAGAGCATTTACTGTTTGGAACTTTCTAAAGCATAACTCTCTTAGATCATATAAGATCTTGAAACAATGGTATCCTAATATGGTTTGGGACCCAGAAGATAGATATCAAAATGGTGAATCTGCACTTTCTGTTGTTAAGCTAGATGAGAAATTCATCTTAGATTGTTTGGATAACTTACATTTATTCTTTGATGAATTATGTGCGAGAGCTTTTAATGAGAATGCTGATGATGCTCAATGGGATTATGATGATTATTTTGAAGAAGTAGTTCAAGATCAAATTGATGTTATTATCAATCCACTAGATATATAGGAGACCACAATTATGGGAGTAATTGGACCAAGTAATAGAAATTTGAGAAGATGGGGAATGATTAACAAACCGGTTGGAAATAGTCCTAGCTTATTGCAATCATCTCAGATTGAAACAAAAGCCACACAAAAAGAAAAAGTAATTACTAAGGAGACTAATTGTATGAAAAGCAAAAAAGTAAATTTATTTAAGCCAATAGGAAAACATGTTTTTCTGGATAGATTTGGGGTTTCAACTATTTCGATAAGCAATCTAAGTTTAAATATAGGTAGTAATAAACAATACAGTATGAATCAAGTATTTCAGGAGATTGATAATCGGTTTGAACCATTAAGCAATAGAGATATGCTTTCTTTCTTAAATGATGAAGAATGGGATAAAGAATTGTACTATATTAAAGATGAAAGCAAAACAAATCGAAATAATTATTATGGTTATGGATATGGCTATTCTAATTTAGTGAAAGGTCAAGAAAAATCTGTAAAAATCAAATCTATTAAAATTACTTTTAAAGCTAATTATTTTACTAGTTTTGGTTCTTCAAGATATACTCAAAATGAATCATACGAAATTACAATTGATAGTAAAAAACAGATGAATGATTATAATGTATGGTTGCTTGAAGATTTTAATGAGCGAAAATTAATGAAACCAGATATTTCAGATATTCAGATGGATAAAGAGTTTTATCTCGTATCTTATGGTCTTGCAAAAGTTGTAAAAGTATACGAGTATCCTAATAAAAGTAATTTGATTTGTGATTTAGATACAGCAAAAGGGAAGATTACAAAGGATATAACTTTAGAGGGGTTATATTATCTTCCGTATGATACTCCTAAGAGTAAACTGTGTATTCTGGATAAATGTGAAAATGAGTTGAGTTTGTTACCTTATGTTATTAGAGATGGACAAACTTTTAACGTTTACTGGAAGCAAGTAGACGATGCTGCAGATTATATTGTTTCTCTATATAAAATCATTGAAGTTAACGGAAGAAAAGATTTGTATCATTTAAATGATTATACAGTCGATAGAAATGAAAACATTCTAGTTATTTCAGGTTTAATAGGAAATACTTTTGTTTTTAAAGTTGCAGCAGAAGATAGAAGTGGCAAAACTATTGCGTTGAGTCGTGGAATTGTTAATGGTTATCCAACATATTTTGTTGAGGAGGAATAGTCATGAATGCATATATTGGGCCAATGTTACATGGATTTATGGTTTATTGGGATGAAGAAAAAGAGGCAGCAAGATACTATGTACATTTATTGATAGGCGATCAGCAAGCTTATCATGAAATAGGATTAGTTGAAGTTGATAGAAATACAAAATATTATTCATTCAATAATTTAGCTAAAATTGATAAAGTTAGAAACAATAATAATGGTCTTAGTCCAACGGGTAAAAATTATTATGTATATGTTGAGGCGGAGGATAAAAACGGTAAGATCATTTCAAAAACCGATAATGTTTGTGCTGTTGTTGAGACATTCAGTAATACATATAATGGTACTTTAATAGTATCAAGATAGGGGATTTTATGAATATATATATCGAAAGTTTATTAAATGGGTTAATGGCTTATTGGGATGAAGAAAAAGATGCAGCTAGATATTATGTTCATCTATTGATAGGTGATAAACATTTGACGAGAGATGTTATCAATGGAAGACAAACTTTAGTAGAAGGGGAAGAAACTTTTAAAGAGATTGCCTTAATAGAATTGGAAAGAAATATTAGATATTGTTCATTTAATAATTTAGGAAAAATAGATCAAAAACATCCAGATGAACGCATGCGTCATGGCCTTTACGGTTATTCAAAAGATTATTCAACAGGGAAAAATTATTATATCTATGTTGAAGCAGAAGATAAAAATGGAAAAATAATTTCTAAAAGTAACAAAGAAAAAGGTTCTGTATTTGTTTTAGAAAATGGTTTTTATTCATTATTTTATTAAAAGAGGAGGAATAAATTATGCCAGTAATAAGTCAAGGTGACATTATAAGCGGTGCTGTAGGTAGAGCATTAGCAGACGTAAAAACTCAATTAGCATCAATCAATATGAAATTAGAAAAGTTAACTTCTTCTCAAGAAGAATGCACTGTTTCTAATAAAGGAGTCACCCTTCATAGCAAAGGGAAAATGGTATGGTGGACTAAATCTAATGAAGCTTCATGCTATAGATTGAAATTATATCTTAGAAACGATGAAATAGATATTGTTGAAGTAGAAAGAAATAAAGCATATCACACTTTTAACGATTTAAATAATTATCTATCATATGAAGTTAAATTTGAGATAGAAGATCGTAATGGAAAAATAATAAATGAGATGCTCATAAAGATTTAGGAGGATTACCACATGAGATATTATGAAGAAGAATTAGAAACTTTAATTAAAGCAGGAGCAAAAGTTGTTGAAGTTGCTTCGTTCGAATGGGAAAGAGTACATGGATTTATCAACTATGTAGCAGAAGATTTAAATGTGGATTGGTATTCGTGGAGCAGCGTTTCTGGATTAAAAGTTTGGGAAGGTAATGGATTTAAAATTATTAATCCTGATTGCGTAACTTTGCCTGCAGTTTTAGATTATTATTTAAAAAATGAAAATGACATGCTACTTGTGCTAGAGGATTTCCATCCTTATAGTGAGACTAATAATCCAGTTAATATTAGATATATTAGAGAGATGATGCGTGCTCAAAACTATCAAGGAAACTACAAGAAAGCAATTATATTAAGTTCACCTAATAAGTTTGTCCCAGAAGAACTTTCAAAAGAATTACCTGTTATAGAAGTCGAATTACCAGACAGATCAACAATTGAGGTAATAGCTAATAGTGTTGTTGTAGAATACACCGAATACTGCATGGAAAGTGAAATCACTCCTAAACTTCTAGAATCTGCGCTTGGTCTAACTGTAATGGAAGCAAGATTAGCATTTGCTAAAGCTATAATTACAAATAGAAAATTAACAGAAGATGAAATTCCTCTAATTATTAGTGAAAAAGAACAAATAATCAAAAAGAGTGGATTACTTGAATATTTCCATCCAAAAGAATATTTAACAAACATTGGTGGTTTGGAAAACTTAAAAGATTGGATCCATAAGCGTGGTAATGCTTATAGTGATGAGGCTAAGGAGTTTGGTCTAAATACTCCACGTGGTGTTTTATTACTGGGTGTTCCAGGTTGTGGTAAATCATTAACAGCAAAAGCTATCGCAAATGAATGGAAGTTCCCATTACTAAGATTCGATTTAGGTAAAGTGTTTGGTGGAATTGTTGGTGAATCAGAAAGAAATATTAGATATGCATTAGATGTTGCTAAGACAATCTCACCATGTGTGTTGTGGATTGATGAAATTGAAAAAGGACTAAGCGGAACACAATCAAGTGGTAGAACTGATGGTGGAACTAGTGCCAGAGTATTTGGTACATTCTTAACTTGGATGCAAGAGAAGAAAGAACCAGTATTTGTTGTTGCGACTGCAAACGATATTAGCGCTTTACCTCCAGAACTACTAAGAAAAGGTAGATTTGATGAAATATTCTTTGTTGATTTACCATCTGCTAGAGAAAGAGAAAATATCTTTAATATCCATTTAAAAAATAAAAATAGAGATGCAAAAGAGCTTAAATTAGATATGCAAAAACTTGTAAAAGCTAGTGAAGGATTCTCTGGCGCTGAAATTGAAGAGGTTGTAAATGAAGCATTATTTAATGCTTATGCAAATGGTCAAAAAGATCTTGAAATGAAAAATTTACTTGATTGTATTGCTGCAACTTCACCATTATCAAGAACTATGGCAGAAACAATAGCTAACTTAAGAAAATGGGCAGAACAAAGAGCTAGATTGGCAAGTACTGATGCTCCTGAAGATGTAAAAGATTTAGGTGCTGAAGTACCAAGATTACAACAAGAATACAAAAATCCATTTATAACAAAGAAGAAGGACGTTTAATGTATGAAAAAAGGTGAGTTAATTAGAATTGAAATTAAAGAAGCTAGAGAAGATGGGCTTTTGCTTCATTCATACAAGAAAAAGGCAGATGTTTTTGTTGCAACTTCATCTTTAAAATCTGGTTACTCACCTAAAAAGTATGCCAAATTAGTAGGAACACCAATCATTCTTCGAATAGTTTTATCAAGGCCAACTTTAGAATTAAGTGAGAAATATTTACAAGCTGATAAGTCTATTTTTGATGATTATGCTTTGAAGCCAAAAGAAGATATTAAATCAAAGCCTATTCAAGTAGAACCTATTATTAATGAAAAACAAGAAAAAGAAGTGATAAGCATGATTGAAAATAAAAAAGTAATAATTACAAAAGAAAATACTTTTGATAAGGGATGGACATTATTTCATCCGTTCGATTTAGGCATTAATAAGAATCGACTATATAAGGACACAATGATATCTGATGTTATTAGATTAATTACTCATTCAAATGAAGTTAATCTAATTTTATGTGATTCATGTTTATCTAGTAGAATAATTAATGAAATAGAGTGGGCAAATAAATATATCAAATTAAATATCATCGCAAAAGATGATTCAATTATTAAAGGCTATAATAATTTCTCATATAATAGTAAAAAAATAGATAAAAGTATTGATTTTAATTACATAGGAATAATTGGAAAAGATAATGGCCATTTTATGATTGCAGATGGTTATACTGAAATTGATGATTCACTATACAAAGTGTACTTTCAAAATAAGAATCTAAAAGGTGATTATTCGTTCTTAAATGATGCTAGTGAATTAATCATTGTTGATAGTGATGGCCAAAAAGATTATTCGATGGTTATAAATGCTGCATTTAAAAATAAAATCTCTTGTTATTATGCAGTTAATACTAAGCATTTTAATAATAGAATATTCAATTATTCTAAAGAAAATAAACTTGAATTACTCATTAGTGACTTTACTCAAAACGGGATAGTTGTTGTTTATAAAAATAATACATTATCATGTGTCATTATGACTAATAGCGGTTTTTATTTATCATATCCAATAGAAAAAATTTCGTCTTTTTTAGGTATGGTATACAAATCTGGATTTTACAAGGATTCAATAGAAACCGATAAGCTGAAAGGTGAAATATTTTCTTGCTATAATGGCAAAATTGAAAGGCTCAACATAATTGAAAAGAAAGTATTATCAATAAATGTTGATGTTGAATTAATGAGCGATTTTGTTTCTGAGACATTTGATTCATCAATAGTAGAGAAGCATAATGATTATTCTGCCGAAGCAAAAAAAGTTGAATACCAATTTACACTTATTCCACCATTATTTGATTCTAAATATTCTGAATCAAATATATATGAAGGAATACATGAATTAAATTCAGCTTGGAACAAGCAACAGATCTTGAAAATAAAAAGTATTTTGAATTCTTATAATGCATTTATGGAACAAGATTATGGTTTCATTGAGTTTTTATTAGAAACTGAGAGATTTACAAAAGAATTTCAAGATCGAGTAGAGAATTGTAATTACAAAGACTATTATAATTGGATTGACTCTATGATTGCCTTATACAAGAAAAATAGAGAAAGTTTAATTGATATTTGCAAATGCATGTTTAATTCTCTTAATAAAGAAAGTTCTGGTACTAAATTTGATAAGTTTGATAATGAGATTGCTGGATATGAACAAACAATTAAAGAAAAAAATGCATTAATTCAAAAAGGTATTGATGTTTTAAGTAATAAGAGAAGAGTAGAAATCTTAACAAAGAAAATTAATGATCTATTAGAATTGAAAAAGCATTTTGAAAGTAACTCAGGATCAAGAAATGATAAGAATCTAAATACATTTATAAAGCATTGCGAGGAATTGTTAGAAGGAAAACATAAGGTTATTAATGATGATTCAATAGGAAATATAGTAAAACCTAAAGAAGAAACAAAACTAGCAAAGCTTGAAGCATTTGTTGAGAATTATTTATTTTCAATAAAAAAATATGATGATGAATGCTTGGTAATTTTGGATAAACTATCCAAGGAAAGTATACCGGAAGATTATGCTGTATATGATAAAAAAGGACAACGTTACATCATAATTAATAATTTAGATGAATTTGAAAAAACAAAATCTATATGTACTGAATTTAGATTAAAGTGCATTACAAGGAGGTAATTCTATGAGTTGTGAAAGAAGGGTTCATACATTTCAGCAAGTTGAAGAAGTTAGAATTGAATGCTGTGATAAAAAGGAACTTGAAGAGCTAGAAAAAACAATAATTTCTTCTATTGAGCAGAAACTTGAAAAACTTAATATCTTAATTAAAAATTGCAATGTATATTCTGGTAATGGAATGATATTAGTTAATGATAGATATAATATATGTTCGGACTTAGTGACTGTTGCTGAGGCATTTGGATTAAATATTAAGCAAGTTCAATGTTCATTGAAAGGTAAAAACTATATCATTACTGATGAACTATTGACTGTTTTAAAACAACTTGAAAGAGAATTCGACTTCGGAACTAATATTGCAAATCAGGAATTAACAGATGTTATTTGTCACATCCTTAATGAAAACAGTGTCACTAGAAATATCGATTTAAATGTTCTAGAAATGGTTAGAAATATAAAGAAAAATGGCCAGTATGTGACTACAAGAACAAGAACTATCACAGAAGAAACTGAGGATGGAAGATTAATTGGTCGTTCAGAAGGTCAATGGGTAACTGATGCTAATGAAATTAGAAATAAGCTCATGAAGATTTCTAAAGATGCTCAAACGACAGTTAATAAAACAAATTCACAGTTAAGAGATGGAACAGCTAAATTGATTTATGCTAGAGCTAGACAAATGGGATATGCAGTTCAAGAAGTGAAGAAAGGTACTCAAACTCAATTAGTACTTGTGAGGTGCGAATAATGGCTGATAAAAAAATAGTTATTGATATTGATGATAAAGGTTCAATAAATGCTGAAACATTCGGTATGGAGGGTACAGAATGTTTGGAAGAATTAGACAAACTTCTTAAAGATTTAGCTTTGGAATCAACTACAACTAAAAAAGAAGAATTCTTTAAAGAAGGAACAACTTTAGATAACACAATAAAGGCTAAGAATTCATGATTAGAGTCCACAAGTTAATGATCGTTGAAAATGAGCATTTGTATGGTCCAGGTAAAAGATTATTAATTTACCTTAAAGGTTGTAGTATTCATTGTGAAGGATGTATTAATCAGCACTTATGGCCATTTGAAGGCGGAACAATTATGAACTCCAGTGATATTCTTGAAATATGCAAAAAAGAAAGCTTAGAAGGAATAACAATACATGGAGGCGAGCCGTTAGATCAAGCAAATGGTTTATATGATGTTGTTAAGACAATTAAGAATGAAAAGTATACAGCGATATTATTCACTGGTTATCTAAAAAAGGAACTTAATAACGAACAGTTAAAAGTTTGGAATATTTCTGACATTGTTGTGGCAGGTCGTTTTCAAATCAAGAAAAGAAATGTTAATCTTCAATTTAGAGGTTCAACCAATCAACGAGTATATACTCACAATGGACCATATAAAGGTTATAAAATTCAGGATGGATTTACAACAGCAATATTAACCATTGATGAAGAAGGTAATATGGATGTTAATGGATTTTTAACCGAAGATATAGCTAGATTGGTTGGTGATAAGTAATGGAAAAGAAAAGAATAGAAAGTGAAATGAGAGAATTAGAAATTAAAATTCATTATCATTTTAATGACATATCATGGCTTGCTAAAGCTATGGGTTCTATAAAAATACCTGTTCCAGGTCAAGGAAAGAATGGCTCTGAATATTCTAATGAAGGCTTGGCTACTGTTGGTGATACTATATTAAAATCAGTTATTGCTGATAAGTTTTATAGAGAAGGAATAAGAACCAAAGGTGAAATCACAATTAAAAAGAGTGGTATAGAAGACAATGAAACAATGCATGATGTAATGATTAATGAAATAAATAATAATCACTTAGACGTTAATATAAAACATCTCCAGTTTTATAAGACTGGAGATGTTTTAATATTTCTTAACCTTTTTTCTTTTTTCTTGAACCCACTGGTAAATCTAAACTCAAAGACTCCCCTTCACTTAATATGATGAAGACGATGATGCTAATAAGGATGAAGGCTCCAATACTGGCGACCGCAAGTTCCCGTGCAACATCGTCGAGAGAATCTGTGGAGCGGATGATGGTGACGATGAAGAAATATGTGACGTTCAGGAAGTAGAACGATAATCCTGTGAACTTATCTACCGATAACCATAGCGTTAATGAGGATAAGAAGGAAATGATAATAACAATGGAAGCAAAGAGCTTATGATGTTTTTTGAATATGGGTATCACGGACAATGCGCTGAAACCTGCCAGAACACCAATGGAAACGGCGATCGCCACCGCGAAATCAACCAATTCCAAAGAATAGGCTTTAAGGACGTAATATGCCGTGATGGACAATCCCACGCCTATCATGTTGAGAACAAAACTAAGCAGATATAGAATGGGAAGGTATTTTGCAAGAATCATGGCAAGAATTCCGGCAAGCATGAAAATAACGCCAATGGCTAATCCCATCCATTTCGTTTGATCAACAAGATGATCGAAAGCATATTTGATGCTGATGCTGGCGATTATCAAACCTATTAAACAACCAATGACGATTAAGAGTCTTTTCTTTAACATGACCGTTCCCTTCAATTTGAATATATTATATCAAATCTCATATATGATGGCAATGGTTAATATGTTTATTGTGAGGTCTATTAAGAAGGCTGTAAATGATATTATAAAATTGGGTAAAAAAATAACAAAACGATAATTTAAAATTGGGTCAC
>MTKW01043539.1_pt1 | contig 10151 bp, 7 predicted proteins | sample 1042761 | NCBI WGS metagenome assembly MTKW01 (sample SAMN06205366, study PRJNA360243) | anaerobic digester metagenome | biome: Wastewater treatment plant; feature: Anaerobic digester sludge; material: sludge; isolation source: anaerobic digester fed with sludge from wastewater treatment plant ... | reverse complement strand
ATAATTGTAAATGTCGTTAGGAGAAATTATATTTTTTAAACGTTCAAATGGGAAATGTCAGTGAACGATGCCGTCGCTGTCAGCCTGAAGAATCGGCAGAACATCCACCGTGAACGCATCGCCCATCAGGCCGTCTGTTATTGACATCGTCGCGACGAACGTGGTTTTGGCCGGATCCAGTTCCTGCTGCGAATCTGTCAGATTGCCCGGAGCGTTGTTCCATGTGATCGTGGTTTCCGTCCAGTCGATATTTTCACGGAAGGCGTCATTGACAGCGGAAATATCCACCCTGTTGGACCCGCCCTTGGGCTCAAGCAGGGTAATCGTCAGGGTGGCTGATTTCAACGTAACGGTGTTGGGGTCGAGATCGCCCAAATCAAACTTAATCCACGATTTGGCCGCCTTTTCGTCCGAGCGAACACTGAGTTTGCTCGAATCGGTCCGGTTGGTATCCGGGTTTTGAATCTCGGTTCGACAGCTTTGCGCGGCATAAATCTCATAGGGGATGCCAACAGGTGTACCTTCATAAGGGGGCTCCTCCCCGAGAATGTGTTCGACTTTAATCCGATGAAAATCCAGCACATCAGCCGTTCCTGCAGCCGACGAAAAACGGAAGAATAATTGATCAAATTGGGTATAGATGCCCGTATCGTAGCCGCCGAATGTGCCGTCATCAAGAATCGAATGCGTCGAAAGAACACCCTGCGTATCGGCTATTGTAAAGGTAACTCGCATCTGATCGCTCGCAGGCCGCTCTAATTCAAGCGTCAGCGTGTAGGGCGTGTCAATCGACACGACAATCGGATCACCGCCGCTGCTGATGCCCGGATAGGCACTGCCGCTGCCCAGCAGGCTGTCGGACAGCCCGGTAACGCGCTTTCCAACACTGGCATTGGAGCCGCTCGGCCCGCTGCTCAGCGGAAAGTGTACAGCATAGCCCGTCGAATCGGTCCAACAGCCATTACCGGTATCGGAATTGATATCCTCCAGCACCTGATCGTCGGTAGGGTCATAAAAAAGGCCGAAGCGGAAGGCTTTGGATGTGGTTTCGTAAAGGGCGCCGCGGGGGGTAAATTCAATCGTCGCGATCAACGTGTCGCCAACCGCCAACGACACGGGCGACTGGTTGTACGCAAAATACGTCCACATCTTTTGACTGCCGCTGGCAGCATTCTGATCAAAGGCCAGCGAACCGACGCCCATCGTCACGCCGCCCGGATGCGAAACCCAGACCGCAGACTCATGGGGGAGGTTGGTTTCCACACGGCTGGCATCAGCGAACGTGTCATCGAGCAGGACATCTGCGGCACAGACCCCTCCAACGGCCATAAGAGCCGCCCATAAAGCACATGTCTTGATGAAAGTGGTCTTCATTTTACGTCTCCTCAATCTCTGTGGTTAGAAATACCTGTTCACCCGGCCCGACAAACGCGGCAACTGCCGGGTCCGAGATCCCCGCATCACGTACCGATTTATCTACTATCTTTGGACAGTTCACGCAGAACAAGGCAATCTTGCGCTAAAATAAAAGTGTTTTTGCGCAAGTCTCTTGTTCGGCGCGACCCGTCGGCCGTGTTCATAAAAACGGCCATCATACCGCGCAGTATCATGGCCGTCCTCTTCCTTCAACGGGGAACCCTTTGCCCCGAAAATCTGTCCTTCAATTGTGGAGTAATTACGCCGCGTACCGTTATTAATACGCCGTCTTAATTCCGACGTTTCAGCAGCGCCGCTGCGCCCAAACCCAGAAACGCTAACGACGCCGGCTCGGGGACAATCTGCTCGACCTTGATACTGTGAAAATCCAATACATCGGCTGTTCCTGAAGCCGACGAAAAGCGGAAGAAAAGGTGATCAAATTGCGTATAGACGCCCATATCGTAGCCGCCGAATGTGCCGTCATCGACGATACTGTTTGACGAAAGCACACCCGTTGCATCGGCAATGGAAAACGACACGAGCATCTGATCAACCGCCTGGTAGTCCAGCGCAAAAGTCAGAGTGTACAGCGTCCCTTCGGCCACGGTAAACGCATCGCCGCCGCTGGTCAATCCCGGATAGGCCGAACCGCTGCCCAGCAGGCTGCTGGTCAGATCGGCAATCCGCTTGCCAAGGCTGGAATTGGACGAACTCGGGCCTGAACTGAGCGGAAAATGAACCGCATAGCCCGTCGAGTCGCCCCATCGTCCTTTGCCGTCATCAGAATTCATATCCTCCAGCACCTGCCCATCGGTGGGATCATAAAACAGACCGAAACGAAAATTTTTGGACGTTGTGTCATACACCGTTTGCCGCGGGGTGAACTCAATTGTGGTGACAAGTTGATGACCCACCTGCAGGGTAACGGGTGCCCCTTCAGGTGCAAAATACGTCCACATCTTTTGGCTGCCGCTGGCAGCATTCTGATTAAAGGCCAGCGAACCGACGCCCATTGTCACGCCGTCCGGATGCGAAACCCAGACCGCTGACTCTTGAGGAAGATTGGTTTCCAGGCGACTGGCGTCGGCAAACGTATCATACAGCAAAACTTCCGCAGAGGCCATGCCGCCAAACACCACAATGAGACTTAAAACGACCGTGACAGACTTTTTCATCATTCCTCTCCTTTCGAATTGAAAAACACTCTCCGCACTCAGCCCAAAACCGATTTGGTCCGGCGGGAAAAAACTACGCCCTTTATAGAGCCTTCTCATCCATAGTAGGATTATGGGAAAAACCGGGAGCAAAAACAAGCCAATCTTGCGCATTAAAAAAATCAATTTTGCGCAATTTCATCGGTAAAAACCCAGTTGGGCACGGCGTTTTAACTGCCCCAAAGAAAAGAGGCTGCAATCCTAATCCTGGTCGCTCATGGTCGCTCCCCAGCGTTTACAGACCCTCATTGCGCCCCGAGTTGCTGATCTAAACTGAGACAAATGTCTTGGAAAAGTCTTGATTTCAAGGATATCGCTTGACTTGTCTTTGAGTGGACGATAAAGTGAAGGCGGCTTTACCAGCCGGACAGCTGAAAATCGGACTCTGAAGGAGACCAAGGTCGATGCGGGATACGATCAAAGTGGCATTTGCCCATAATAATATCTCCCATAACACCCAGGGGATTATGGCCGGAATTACAGAGTTTATGCGAACCAAAGAGCATTGGCAGTTGATTGTCTGGCCGGACAGTTCGCTTGAATCGCTCGAATTTTTGAAAAATCGCGGCTGCAAAGGGGCCTTTGTCAGCGTGCAAACCTCCACAAAAGCCCAGCAACTTCTCAAACTCGGCATCCCCGTTATCGCGTTGAACGCCATGCAGGATATGCTGAATTTGCCCTATATCAGCGCCGATTCGGAGCAGGTATCCAAAACAGCCTTTGAGTACTTAGCCGGCAGGCATTTTACGCATTTTGGATTTTTCGGGCTGGCGCAGGCCCGATGGTCTCGCGAACGACTGCATCATTTTTCTCGTTTTGCTGCCCATGCAGGCTACATGGTTCGTGTGTACGAGTGCGAACAGGCCGCCATCACCGACGAAGTTCCGTACACCAAACTTTGGATCGATATGATTCTTAACGAAGGGCAGCAGGACCTGCTCAAGTGGCTGACGGATTTGCCCAAGCCCGCGGCCATTTTGGCAAGCTGCGATATTCTGGCGTGTCATTTGAGCAATGTCGCCCGCGAAGCGGGGCTGTCTATCCCCGATGAGGTGGCGATTCTTGGCGTAAACAACGATCAGGCGTTGTGCAATCTGTGCGACCCGCCGCTGTCCAGCATCGCGTTTGATTTCAAAAAGGCAGGCATTGAAGCGGCCGAACTGATGAGTCGTCTGATGGCCAGGCAGGACAGCCCGAAGGGACAATGGATCCGCATTCAGCCGGCCTATGTCAAAAGCCGTCGCTCCACGGATATATTCGCGATTGAGGACCCGGATGTGATTGCCGCGCTGGCGTTCATTCGCGACCATTCCTGCCACCCTTTGCAGGTTGAAGATGTCGCGCAGGCAGTCTGTGTGAGCCGACGGTCGCTGCAATTGAAGTTTCAAAAAATGCTGGGCTGCTCCGTGCATGACCAAATCACACAGGCTCATCTTGAAAACGCCAAGGCGATGTTGATTGATACCGACCTGCCGATTGATGAAATCGCGGTCCGCTCAGGGTTTCATTATACCACCAATATGCGGCGGGTCTTCAAAGAGCGCACCGGCCTGCTGCCGCATGTCTATCGAAACGCTCATCGTTTAACCTGAGTACACAGGAAATCAGCCGCGCTGTAAGCCCTGCATAAAAAGAAAAAGGCAGACAGGGAAAATCGCCCTGCCTGCCTGCCTGCAAAACGCCGGTGCTCGATAAAGTTCTTGCCGTCTTACTCGCACGCCTCCAGCGGATACCGTCCACACGTCAGCCATTCGGCGGCAAACAGGACGAAATCCTCCATGTCAACGCGACAGTCGCCGTTAAAATCAAACGAAGAGGCATACTCATTGATACAGAGCCCGATGCCGCTGGTTTCATAGTACAGTTGTGCGATTTCGAACTTGTCCAGCGGATAGTTGAAGACCCGCAGGTCATCCATCCCGCCGGCGTAACCAACCGTAGGAATGGTGCGGTCCGCAGCGGATCGAGCGGCCCCCAAAAGCACGCCATACTGCCAGGGCTTAAACTCTTGAGGCGTACCGACACCGGTCATGGAGGCCACCTCGACGCCATTGACATACAGTTTCATATGGTCGCCGGCCTGCCAGGTAGTCGTCACGAGGTACCACTGTTCATCTCCGATTCCCACCGGACTGCCGCCGGCCTGGAGAGTGCCCATCTCATAGTAGGCCCCGTCAACCGGTTCACCGCGAACGATGATGCGGGGTTGGCTGCCGGCCAGGGAGAAGCCAAAGCCGGTGGTGCCTATCCCCTCGGCATTATTGTCGTTGAAATTGGCCATCAGGTTGCCCGCCACGGTCGGATTCACCCACACGCTGAGGGTGGCCGCTTCCATTCCGTTGCCGGTACCGGCCTTGGGGAACGCCTCAGTGCCCAGATCGACATAGTTGCCCGCAGCAAACCAGGCCGCCCGACCGTCGATGCCATCGACAAAACTCGGCCCGGGGAGGTTGGCGTCCGGATAGTTCAGCCCGATGCCGGAGGTCGCATTGACCAGATCGACAAAATCATCCTCAAACGGATAGTGAGCCAACAGTTTCTTGATGATCAAACTGGCACGACCGGATTCCAGCTGTCCTTGTTCCATGTTGGCAATGATGCAGTAATACTGAGCCTGATCGTCTTCCGTGGCATTCAGCACCGTCAGCGTGGTTTTCGATGTGCCGTCATTTTCAACAGCGTATCGACTCGGATCAAACGGAATACCGAACTCGTCGGTCAGAACCTCATCATTTACGCCATCTACATACTTGTACCATACCGCGAAGGCCGGAGAGAAACTGGTATATTCAACCACAAAAGCAACGTCCTGGCCGCTATCGGCAAACACCATTTTCGGGGTAATGTCTTGGCGAAGTACCGGCACGGACAAAATTGTATTAAACCGCCAGACTCGGCCGGGAATGACAAAATTGGGATCGCTGGCCGGTCCATTGTTTAAAATTTCATCCACACGCCAGTAATAAGTCTTGTCGTGCAGTAATCCCTGTGCTTCATAAGACGCCGTGGGGCCGTCGGCCTCGATAATCGCCGTCGGTTCGGTCATTCCCGCAAAATTGGGATCATCGCGGAAATACAGATAATGATGGGTAATGTTCGGATTGACCTGATCGGGAGCATTCGGATCCACCGATGTCTTCCAACTCAAGACGGTCTCGAGCGGTACGGCCGTGGCGCCATTGGTCGGCGAAGGATCATGCGCAACGATTAGGTTCGGATGAGCCAGCATCACGCCATCAAACAGATGAATGTCATCCAGCCGCACGTTTTGACCGCGAATGCCGAAGGCAAAAAACGTCACCAAATCGTCGATTGTGCCGTTGCGGAAGGCAAAGCCCGAGGCAACCTTGTTGGCCTCTGTCGCAAAGGTCGAGCCGTCGGTCACATAAATGTCATACCTATCGGTCGTCTGGTCGATGACCACCCACACATTGTACCACTGTCCGACATTTAACTGCACTACGCGTTGAGCAGTGCCGGCATTCCGTCCGGCCAGATCGACCACTCCCGATGCCGCATTTTCCAGAATGGCTATCTGCACCTCATAATCGTCGAACCACCCCGGCGTCGCCAGATCCGACAAACCGAAACTGTGGTCCACATTATCCGAGGCCGCGCACACCCGCACAAACAGCGTCGTGGCGGTGTTTGTATTGCTTACCGGCGAAATCGGACGATAGGCGCCCCGATAGCCTCCCGACCAGCCATAGGTCAGATACTGATTCCCAGTGTCCTCTGCCTCGATGCTTGCAAATGACGTATTTTCCACAGCCACCCACGGCGGTGAGGCAACATCCCTAACCAAACCCGTACTGTAGCCTTCGAAGTCATCGACCAACGCCGCCGATGACACCCCGGCAATCAGGGCAAAACCCGCCAAAACCACCTTCAGTTTTGCTTGCCATCTGTTCTTCATCATAAAGACCTCCACAAAAGAAACATGAGTTTATACACTTACCGCAAAGCCGGACGCCCGGCCTCGTAAATCCGCTGAATTTCATCATCGCTTAAACAGCGATCAAATATCATTAACTCATCGACAATCCCGTCAAAGTCGCCGGCCGGCAGCTCATACTGCCCCTGGATCTTCATGGCCCCGATGACCACCTCTGCGGCAACCGGCTCAGGGCGTATTTTATAGGCTTTCCGCTCGAAGAGACGCCCGTTGACATAAAAGGCCGCCTCTTTATTGTCATGGGTCACGGCTAAATGATACCATTGCCCAGACTGCGGATCGAATCGCTTGCTGTGGCACCACAGCCTGTTTTGCGTTTCGAAACGCAAAAACTCAAAGCGATTGCGCTGACCGGTAAGGGAATACTGATCATCGAACAGCGAAAACTGGAAATTCACATGGTTATCCTGTCGAGAAGAGATCAGATGGCCGCCCATTTGGGTCTCATTGGGAAAATAGACCCACGTTGACAGGGTAATAGGACCGGTGATGGCCAGGGCCGAATGGGCCGGAACCAAAACCGCCTGCGTTTTGTCTCGCTCAAATCGCAGCGCGTGTTTCTGCGGCCAGCGTCCCTGAACCCACGTCGGGGGGTTCCGGTCGTCCGGCCCCAGCAGCCCGTTCAAAGCCCCCCCTGTTATGGGTGCAGCATTGAGAAGCAACTCCTCCCCGGAAGGCCCCTGCTCGTAAAGATAATGAGCCCGCAGTGAGGGATCGCGGTGCAGGTCAAACATCGCCGCTTTCCAGCGATGATAGTCGCTGCCTTCCTGGGCAAGAACCCGCCAGTGCAGTTCGTGTGAGCGAACAAAGGCCTCCGGCCGCGGAGCAATAGCGGACAATCTTCCGGCCGAATCAATCGAGCGCGCATCGCCGGCCGGCAAAACGATACTGCCGCCTCCCGATTCAGGGTAAAACTTGACCTCGCCCTGAAAAACGTGGATCTCAGAAAAGGAGTCCGAAGCCACCCGCACCGCAAATTCGGTGCCAAGATCAAGCACTTTGCCAAAGGAGGTATTGACCACAAAGCCGATTGCCTCGTGTCGGACGGTCGCAACCAGGCTGCCTTGATGCAGATACAGACTGTTGACAGAGTGCAGTTCCACCTCGGCAGGGCCTTCAAGAATCACCGTCGCGCCGCTGTCCAATCGAATCTCGGCCACGCCCTGCTGAAGTGTCAACATTCCCGCTCGTAAATCATGCCCCGGCTCCGGCTGTTTGTCACAACCGGCCCACCGGGCATCTACGGCCGCCGAAAGCACGCCGACAATAGGCGGCGAGGTGCGCGGATTCAAGACCACGTAAGTCGCTAACATCAAAAACGCCGCCAAGGAAGAAACCGCTGTCAGAAGCAGCGATTTGTTGACTTTTCTTGACACCTTTTCGACAGGTCGCATTTGCACAGGTTGAGGAGGCGTCCGTAGGACCTTGGGTTTGGTTTTGATCGCCGGAGCGGTTTTTTCCGTCTCGGCCAAAGCCTCCCATAAATCTCGATCCAGAGCATCTTCTATAGGTGCGGAGAAGGACGGATCAAGCCGCGAGGCGATTTCCATTTTTACGGCCGCATAATCATTGAGAAAACGGCAATAATACTCAGCGGCCCGCTGGTCATGCTCTACCCATCGCTTTAACAGACCAAATCCCTCATCGCTTATGACGCCGTCAATAAGCTGCAAAATCAATCCATCAATCTGTCGCTGCGGAGTTGTCATAGGTGATAATCCCACTGGGCCAGGGTGCGATTCATACACTCACGAATCCCATTCAGGATACGTGCCATCGTCTTATAAAGGCCATGCCGGGAACGGCCGGTCAGTTGGGCAATCCGCTGAATCGAAAAACTTTTCTCAAATCGCAACCGCAACAGTTTCTGGTCATTACCGGTCAGTTTGTCGAGACAGGTCTTGAGGGCTTTGTGCCGGTCGGTGTTGTCCTCAGCGACGGTGTCGGCGATTTCGAAAAATTGACGATATACATCATTGTCAAATAGCGGTCTGGTTTTGCGATTTTTTTTGTGAAAATCCAACACACGAAACCGCGCAACACAGGCCGCCCAGGCCCAAAAATTGGTGCCCAGCTCATACTGGTCAAACTGTTCCCACAAATACACCGCCGTTTCCTGCAACAGCTCCTCGGCGTCGTGCTCATTATGCACCATCGTCAGAATAAACGCGTACAGCCGAGGCTGAATACTGGTATATAAGCGAAAAAAGGAGACGGATTTTTTCTCCGATTCACCCATTAAACCTCAACTTTTGGTTAATGCTATTGTGTTGATTGGATTTGTATAGGATAGAGAAGAAAAATGAAAAATTAGCCCCACATTTTGGAATTTTTTATTTTTTTCGGGCAAATAGAGCGAAATTGCCGCTTTATTGGGGCGCACCAAAAGAAAAGAGCGAACTCAAGTTCGCCCTCGTTATGGCCTGTCGCCCAGCAGGGCGCACGCACACTGCCCCTAAGCAGGAAATATCGGCAACACCCGGCAGTGCGTGTCAATTGGCCGGACTAAGCCGCATCACAAATCCGCCGCGAGCAGGCACGTGTACGCGATGCGTCGCATCGGATGTCGTGCGGATCGGGGTAAGATCAAAGGTTCGATTCGCCCCGTCAGCAATTTGATCGCCCTGCCAGCGTCCCTGACCCAGAAACGACAGGTCAGCGGCCAGCGTTTGCGCCTCATTTTGGCCGTTGAGCCCCGCGACATACCACGTCTCGCCGCTGCGTCGAGCCAGAATAACCGAACGGCCCGGGTAACCATCCACAAACCGTGTATCATCCCAGGCGGCCGGAACCTTGCGGAGAAAATCGACCACAAAATCAGGCATCAGCGGACGTTCTTCAGGAACCAACCCAAAATGCTGAATGCCGGATTCAAAGACCACCGACAACGCCAGTTCGAAGGCTGGGGTCGTTCGTACCTGTACGCCGCGAATCCGCGGATTGAACACCACCGGCGTAAAATCCATCGAGCTGACCACATTGCGGGTAAAGGGCAAAATGGTGCAATGGTGGGCCTGCTGATCGGCATTGCGCTGGTCAAAGGTGACATATTCCATCCCTTTGACCGCTTCGGCGGTCATCAGGTTGGGATACGTTCGCTGCCAGCCCCGCGGCACCGTCGCACCGTGAACATTGACCATAATGCCATAGTCGGCGGCATCCTCGAACAGGTCCAGATACAGCTGCATCGTGGCCTGTTTGTCGCCGCCGAAGAAATCGACCTTGATGCCCTTGACACCCATCTGCTGAAGACGGGCCAATTCCTCCCGGCGAACCGAGCGGGGATACATCTTATCCTTCGGCGTCATCGGGGCAGTATTCCACGAGCCGTTAGAGTTGTACCAGAGAATAACGCCGACGTTTTTCTGCCGCGCTTTTTGGATAAATTCTGCCATCTTTTCGTAGCCGATATTGCGATCCCAGTTGCAATCGATGAGCATATACTCCCAGTTCATTTCATCAGAAAACGCGAGGAACCGTTCGGCGACCTCAAGCGTTGAGCTGTCATCGCCATAGCGCAGCCAGTGCCATGAAGCGCGTCCGGCCTGGATAAAATCAGGACT
>MTKW01011735.1_pt1 | contig 10152 bp, 9 predicted proteins | sample 1042761 | NCBI WGS metagenome assembly MTKW01 (sample SAMN06205366, study PRJNA360243) | anaerobic digester metagenome | biome: Wastewater treatment plant; feature: Anaerobic digester sludge; material: sludge; isolation source: anaerobic digester fed with sludge from wastewater treatment plant ... | reverse complement strand
GTTAAGTAACGAGGAGCGATCCCCCTGCAGCTGATCTGATACTTTACCCGGGTTAAAATTTGGCCGGCTGGCCAGCGCTAAAATATCTCCGCTTGCCGGATCCATCACCACTACCGCCCCCTGAATCAGACGGCGATCGGCAATCCGCTCCACCTCTTGCTGCAGGTCCCGATCTATGGACAGCACCACGTTGCAGGAACTCTGTTTGGATTGGGCAAGGCGGTAACCCCGCCCTTTGATTAAGCGGTTATGCCCGTCCACCACTGCGGCCAGTATCTCCTGCTGCCCCCGGGAAAGCTCTTTATCAAACGCCAGCTCTATACCGCTGACCCCCCGCCCCTCGCTTTCTTTCAGATAGCCGACGGTATGAGAAGCCAGCAGCCCCGGGCCGTAGCGGCAGGCCGCGGGGTACGTAATTATTCCCGGAATACCGGCAGGCAGATCGGGCAAGATGCTTTGTTCAATACAGGGGTTTATCCAAAACGGGGATAGATCAACCGGGGGAGAAAAGATGTGATCAATCCCTGGAACTGCTGCATACAGTTCCGCCACCTCTTTTTCCCGCCCGCAGTACTGAACAGGGAATGCCGCCAGCCCTACCCAGCAGTCCCTATCCAGCAGCGAGCGGCCGTACCGGTCCTGAATATCACCACGCCCGCTTAACAAGGTTAACCCCTGCGCTCGCTGCTGAACCGCCATCCTGGCCAGCCCCGGCCCTTTTACCACCTGGATCCAGAACAGTTTGGCTCCAAGCAGCATGAACAAGGCGGTAACCACAAAAAACATGATTACTATCCGGCGCCACAGGTTAAACCGGTGCAATATAAAAACCTCCCCGATCATTTTCCATCGAGGAGGTCTGTTTTATACCATCCGCCAATATTTAACCTTTAATAACTGAAATACCTGGAAGAGTGCCGGACCGCAGTCGGCACCAGATCTATTGACCGGGGTTCGAGGTATGTGCTTTGTTTTGTTCGGCCCGGGCTTTATTCAGGTTATGTTCCTGCAAGGTCCGGCTAAAGTAGTGTTCCCCGCTGCCGTCATTCTTGGATACAAAATAGTAGTAGCTGCTTTGCTCCGGGTAGAGGACTGCTTTGATAGAACTTTCTCCGGGGGCGGAGATCGGTCCGGGGGGAAGCCCCGGGTTAAGGTAAGTATTATATGGAGACTCGATTAAGGTGTCTCTGGTGGAAAGCACCGGCTTAGCCTCTCCCAAAACAAATTGAACGGTGGCGCAAGATTGAAGCAGGTAGTTATCCGCCAGCCGGTTAAAGAACACTGAAGCAATTCGCTTTCTTTCACCGGCCGCTACCGCCTCTTTTTCGACGATGGAGGCTAAAGTAATAACCTGGTGGGTGGTCATCCCCAACTCCCGGACCCGTTGCTCAAAACGGGAGTCGATGATCCGCTTCATGCGGCTCAACATTAAATAAACTATCTCTTCCTCAGAAGCGCCGCGGGAAATCTGGTAAGTATCCGGAAACAGGTACCCTTCCAGGGCATAGCGGCAGTCACTGCCGGCGGCGTCCTTTAAGAAAGGGAACTGTTCAACCAGGCTTTCCGGCGGGTGGGAGGCGATTTCCAGAAACCGGCGGCCATTCATCAACTGCCTGGCAGTTAAAGATTCGGCCATCTGTTCCACGGTAAATCCCTCCGGGATGGTAAACCACTGTGTATCCAGGTACACTTCTCCCTTTATGATTTTATTAATTATCTCCTTCATGTCAGCCGCCGGGCTAAGTTCATACTGTCCGGCAATAAATTCTTTGTCCAGCCCCATCAAGCGGGTGTATATCCGAAAAGCAAATGCGCTATGAATAACCCTCTCCCCGGCTAAAATCTGTCCTATCTGCCCGGTCCCGGCACCGGGGGGAATGCTTACCAGAACCGTTTTATTTTCATCGGCGGAACTTACCGGCAACAGCATCATATTAAACCCTGTCCACAGAATGGCCAGGGTTAACAGCAGTGCCGCCATCAACCCTCCCGATACCGCCAGTCTTCTTTTAACATTCACCGGGGTAGCACCTCCTACCTCCCGTGCCGCTACTGGATAGCTTACTACCAGGCGCCATAAAAGTAAATGGGCGGAGTTGCCCCAGCCCATAACCCTGTTAATGGATCCGTATTTAGTTTAACTCTTCGTCCTCGTCAAACTCTAATTCCAGATCTCGCTTTAGGATTTCCCACTGGGAGGCCGCTTGCTCCCATTCTTCCTCATCTTCAACCTCTACCAGCACATCTTCTCCTTCCACCTGCTCAATCCGGAATATATACGCTTCCAGATCGTCCTCCTCATCCTGTTCAGACGGCCCGGGTGAGGGTACTAACACCGCATATCGTTTGTCCCGGCACTCAAATATATCCTCAACCATAAAGTCATGTTCATTTCCCTGCTCGTCTACCAGCGTTACCAGTTCGTTCTCGTTGCTTTCTTTTTTGCCAGACATCTTGTTCACCTCTTCAGGTTATTGACCCTGACTGATTTAATCAGTATTAACACCCCGGCCGGTTTCAACCATCCTTAAATAGGTATCGAGGATTAATACCGCGGCCAGTATATCCCGTACAGCCTTCCTGTTCTTTCGCCGCACGTCTCCTGCCAGTAACACTTTTTCTGCCTCCCTGGATGTAAGACGCTCGTCTACCGCCACCACCGGCAGCCCGGTAGCTTTTTTAAGCAAATCCTTAAATTGCTCTGCCGTCTCCGCCGCCGGTCCCCTGGTTCCGTCCAGCCTTAACGGCAATCCTACCACTATTTTTTCTACTCCATACTGGCTACATATTTCCCGGATCCTGGTTAGAGCGGACGGCCGGTCAACGGCGGAAATTACCTCCAGCCCCTGGGCGGTAATCCCCAGGGGATCGGTAATGGCCACCCCTATTCTCTTTTGCCCAAAATCCAGTCCCAGTATCCTCATTCCGCCGGCCGGTCAGCCAGTTGCAGGTATGCCCGGACCAGTTCTTCCAGCAGTTCATCCCGTTCTACCTGCCTGATCATAGAGCGGGCGTTTTGATGGCTGGTAATATAGGCCGGATCGCCTGACAAAAGATATCCTACCAATTGATTCAAGGGATTATACCCCTTTTCTTTTAGCGCCTGGTAAACCGCCAGTAATATCTTTTTAGCCTGGTTCTCCTCATCATCCTGGTTTACCCGGTAACGAACAGTATATTGATTGTCCTTTCCCATATCCAACCCCCCTGACTGCAAAAAAACAAATTTTACTGGCGGCACTCCCGCACCAGTGACCTGACTGACTTTAGGGCCGCCGGCAGCGCTGCCGGGTTTTTACCGCCGGCCTGAGCCAGATCCGGACGCCCTCCCCCGCCGCCTCCCACCTGGCGGGCTACGGTGGCAATTATCTCCCTGGCGCTTAAGCCCTGCTTCACCAGATCCGGAGTAACCGCTCCCACCAGAAGCACTTTATCGTTGTCCACCGCTCCCAGGACCACTACCGCCCTGCCCAGCCGTGCTTTAATTTCATCGGTAAACATCAGTAAGTGATCCATACTGTCGGCCTCTACCGCTTCGCTGATTACTTTTACCCCGTCTACCTCCCGCGCTTTTAACAGCAAAGCTTCTACCTGAAAAGAAGCCAGTTTCTGCTTTATCTCCTGGTTAATTTTTTCCAGGCGCCGCTGTTCGTTTAGCATTTCCTGAATCTTCTCCTCCAGCCGCTCCCGGGGGGTACGTAGCGCCCGGGCCAGGCTTTGAAGCTGCCTGGTCTGTTCAACCGTAAACCGGTAAGCCTTATCCCCGGTTACCGCCTCCAATCGCCGCAAGCCGGAGCCTATACCCTCCTCGGACAACAGTCTGAACAGGCCGATCTCTCCGGTAGCCATGGCATGCGTGCCCCCGCATAGCTCCCGGCTATACTCTCCAATAGAGACCATCCTTACCGATTCCGGGTCATATTTCTCTCCAAACAGCGCTTCCGCCCCGGCGGACTGCGCCTGCTGGAGGGTGGTGTAAGAAATATTAACATTTATATTTTCCCGGATCTTATCATTGATACATTTTTCCAGCTCCTGTAACTGTTCCCCGCTTAAAGGTGTAAAATGGGTAAAATCAAACCGCAGCTGATCCGGGGAGACCAGTGAGCCGGCCTGATTGGCATGTCCCCCCAAAATTTCTTTTAAAGCCCGGTGCAACAGGTGAGTAGCCGTATGGCTCCGCCGGATAGCCCGCCGGCGCTCTTCATTTACCTGCGCGGTTACCGGCTCTCCCTCGGTTATCATCCCCTGCTGAAGGGTGCCCCGGTGGACTATTTGCCCCGAGGGCGTAGTTAAGGTGCCGCTAACCGTTAGCTGACCGTGCTTACCGCTAATTGTTCCGCTATCGCCAACCTGTCCCCCCCCTTCCGCATAAAAAGGGGTGCGATCTAAAAACAGCTCAACCTCGGTTCCCGGTTTGTTTACCTCCGGGCAGCGCTGCCCGTTTACCAGAAGGGCCAGGATCCGGGATTTGGACTGCAGTTTATGGTAGCCGTTAAATAAGGTAGTCAGACCGGCGCTTTCCCGGTAAGACAGATCGCGAACGGCCCCGGAACCGGCCCTGGCTCCGCGGGCGCGTTGCTGCTGGGCAGCCAGGGAACGGGTAAAGTTTTCTTCTTCCACCTCTATTCCCTGTTCATGTAATATTTCTTTGGTTAACTCCAGGGGAAAACCGTAGGTATCATAAAGCTTAAAAGCCCACTCTCCAGGCATGATCTGCTGTTTATCCTGCTGTAAGCGGATCATGTACTCTTCCAGTATCTCTACCCCCTGGGACAGGGTTTCCTGGAACCGCCTCTCCTCCACCTCCACTACCTGCCGGATATATTCCTGCCGCTGTCTCAGCTCAGGGTAAGTATCTCCCATCAGCTGAACAATCAAAGGTACCGCTCCGGTTAAAAAGTTTCCGGTCATGCCGGTCAGCCGTCCGAAACGTTCCGCTCTCCTGAGAAGCCTGCGCAGCACATATCCCCGCCCCTCGTTGGAGGGAAGAACTCCATCAGCCACTAAAAAAGTTATGCCGCGGCTATGTTCGGTGACCACCCGCAAAGGAATCGTCCGATCTTCCTCCCCCCCTGCAGCCAGGCCGGCAAAATACTCATATATGGGATAAATAAGATCAGTATCGTAAAACGAAGTGCCATCCTGGATCACCGTGGCCAGCCTTTCCAGCCCCGCCCCGGTGTCGATATTGGTCTGTTTCAAGGGGGTTAGTCTGCCGTCCGGCTCCCGGCAGAATTGAGTAAATACCAGGTTCCAAACCTCCAGGTAACGATCGCAGTCGCACCCTACAGTGCATCCCGGCTTGCCGCAGCCGGTTTCCTGGCCCAGATCGTAATAGATTTCAGAGCAGGGGCCGCAGGGGCCGTGGCCGATCTCCCAAAAATTATCTTTATCCCCCAGGGGGACTATCCGGTCTTCAGCAATCCCTATTTCCCGGGACCAGATCTTAAAAGCTTCTTCGTCCTCCCGGAAAATGCTTATCCACAACCGGTCTTTTGGTATGCGAAATACACCGGTAACCAGTTCCCAGGACCAGATAATAGCCTGTTCTTTAAAATAATCCCCAAATGAAAAGTTGCCCAGCATTTCAAAAAACGTGGCATGACGCCCGGTATAGCCTACCCGCCCGATATCGGGCGTCCGCAGGCACTTTTGGCAAGTTGCGATCCGAGTGTGGGGAGGTTTTTTCTCCCCGGTAAAATAGGGCTTCAAAGGCGCCATCCCGGCGCCAATTAACAGCAAGGTAGGGTCATGCTGTGGTATTAAAGAAAAACTGGGCAAGACAAGGTGGTCTTTACGGGCAAAATAATCTAAAAATATTTCACGGATTTGATTGCTGCTCATACGGTTATCCATTACCGCTACCTCCTGCCATAATCACACCAATTATATCTTTTAGGGAGATAAAATGTCAATGAATGAAGGCGACCTGAACAACCTTGACAACCTTAACTACGGCGCAAAAGGTGCTGAAAAAAGATGCGGATCACGATTATTGCCGGCAGGGCCAGGATTAACCCTGCAAACCCGAACAGTTTTCCGGCAAACAGCAATGCAAAGATAATCGTCAACGGGTGAAAACCGATGCTCCGGCCGATAATTAAGGGGTAAATCAGCTGTGATTCCGCCTGCTGGACGGCTACAATTATGATCAGTACTTTTAACGCCTGGAACGGCGATTGCAGCAGGGCAATAAGTAAGGCCGGCAAAGCTCCGATAATCGGCCCTACTATGGGGATCAGGTTGGTTATACCTATAATGCCCGCCAGCACCAGGGGAAAGTTAAGGCGGATTATTAAAAAACTGATATAGGTTAACAACCACACCGCCAGACTTACCAGCAGGGAGCCCCGTAAAAATGCCCCCAGGGAGCGGTTGATATCGCGGGCCATCGCCAGAAAACGCCGCCGGTAGTTCCTGGGAACTAACCGGATTAAAGACTGTTTTAAATACTGCTCATCTCTTAGAAAATACGAGGTTAAAACCGGGACCAGCAACAGCAGTAAAGTCCCGCCGATGACCTCAAAAGCAGACTGGTACAGGCGGTCCAACCGGGCGGTAGCGGCCTCCCCCAGCCCGTCTAAATTTTTGTCCAGCATCTCCCGGATATCAGGAGGAAGGTTAAACCGCTGGTAGTTATCCTGAAACAGGTTAATGGAGTCATGAAGCTGTTGCAGATACCCGGGGAGCTCATTTGCCAGGCTCTGCAGCTCTTCCATCAGCAAAGGAACTATTTGCACCCAGGCCACAAACACGATCACGGCGAACACCAGGTAGATAACTGCTATGGCCAGCGTCCTGGAGATGCGGCGCTGTTCCAAAAATAACACTACCGGGCTAAACAGGTAGGCCAGAACCAGTGAAGCTGCAAACGGAACCAGCACCAGTAATATGGAACTCCAGCAGCTATAAAGCCAGATTGCAAATAATAAAAGGAGCACTCCTAACGCGGTGACTGCTCCAATTTGCTGCCAGCGGGGCATCCGAGCCAGCTTGTTGGTCACTGACAGGTAGCCTCCCCGGGGCTTAAATTAAACATAGTGTAACGCCAAAAGTAGCCTGCACTATTATTGCCTATTACACAGGCAGCTATTTTAGAACCTGAATTAACCCTGTTCTTGCTCCACTGCCACAGGGACTAGCGAGCCATCGGCCTCCACATAAAACATCCTGGCCTTCTGCCGTTGCGAAAGGCGAAATTCCATCAGGCAGTGCCAGCAGTAATACTGGTTGGTCCCTACCTTCCCGATATCTATAGTATGGCATACAGGGCATTGCATTTCCCACACCTGGATTCCCGGTATTATGATAACAGTTATTATAACCCGGCTGAAGTAAAATAATACCCGGCCTGTTAACCGGCCGCCCGGATAATCCCCCCCCCCAGTACCAGATCTCCCTGATAAAACACTGCCGCCTGCCCGGGGGTAACCGCCGGTTGTGGGTTTTTAAACACCGCCCGCACCAGGCCCGGGCTGTCAATCTGTTCCATCCGGGCCGGAGCTTCGGGGGAACGGTATCTGATCTTGATCGCTACTTCCTGCCCGGCGGAGAGTGAACCGGTAGATACATAGTTGAAGGACTCCACTTCTACCGCCGGCCGGTATAGCTCTTCTTTCTTCCCCACTACTAAAGTGTTGTCCCGCGGCCTTATCTCCAGCACGTACAGGGGTACCGGAAAAGTTAGACCCAGTCCGCGCCTCTGCCCGACAGTATAACCGGTGATCCCCTGATGGGTCCCCAGCTGCCGCCCGGAGCGATCAACTATCGGCCCGGGGGGGGAAGACAGGCCGCGTAAGCTTAAGAACCTGCGGTAATCGTTGCCGGGGATAAAGCATATCTCCTGGCTCTCCGCCCTGTCGGCCGTGTTAAGCTTAAACTGCCGGGCCAGGCTACGTACCAGCGGTTTGCTGAGGGTACCCAACGGAAACAGGCATTTGGAAAGCTGTTCCTGGGAAAGGTTAAACAACATGTACGATTGATCTTTGCGAGCATCAAGGCCTTTACGTAACAAATACCGGTTTCCCGGCGGGCTGTATTCCACCCTGGCGTAGTGGCCGGTAGCCAGATAATCTGCTTCCAGCTCCCGGGCCTGCCGGTAAAGGGCGTCAAATTTTAAATGCCGGTTGCAGATTACACAGGGATTGGGGGTACGCCCCTGGCTGTACTCCGCCATAAAGTATTTTATTACTTTCTCCTGAAAAGCCTCCCGGAGATCCAGAACATGGTGAGGTATGCCCAGCGACCGGGCTGCCTGTCTGGCGGTCTCTACCGGATCCCCGTTGGGCGCAGGCTCCTGCGCCCCCTCCTGCATCTGCAGGGTAAGACCGATCACCTCGTGCTGTTCCTGCTTTAACAGGGCAGCCGCTACAGAGCTATCCACCCCTCCGCTCATGGCTACAATTACCCGACCCTTGATAACCTCACCCCCTGTAGAATTTTTTCGGAAAAACAATATCTAAATCCCCCCCGACCCCCCTTTTCCAAAGGGGGGAGTTAAGGAAACTATCCTGGCCCGCCCCCGTGAAACCTCTCCTAACCCTGTAAGCAGCTCCTGGTGCACGGCTGCCGGAGCAGAAAATTTTACCGTTACCTGTTCAGCGTATGTAATATCAACAATTTCCCCGTTACAGCTCTCTATATATCTGATTGCCGGGCCTAAATCATCGTAAGGAAGAAAAATCTTAAAATAATCCAGCCGTTTTATCTCCACCAGCCGGGCCTCCTCCAGACAGGCCCGGGCGCATGACCGGTAGGCCCTGGTTAACCCCCCAATGCCCAGTTTAACCCCTCCAAAATAGCGGGTAGTCACCACCACCACGTTGGTGACCCCGGCCCTGCTGAGTTCCTGCAGCATAGGGGGCCCGGCGGTGCCAGCCGGTTCCCGGGCATCGCTGCTGCGCTCGATCCGGTTCTCTCCAAAACCTGTACGGTAAGCATAGGTATGGTGGGTGGCATCTGGGAACTCCGCCTGAATAGAACTGATAAAATGTAAAGCTTCTTGCTCCGTGTTTGCCGGAGCCAGGGAGGCAATAAACCGGCTTCCCTTTACCGTCAGGCGCACCCGCAGGGACTGCCTGACCGTGTAGCCAGGCTCCTGCTCAGCCATCCCGATCCGTATCCTTTTTGCCCAACCTGCTCAACCTTTCCCTGATATTCTGTTCAAAACCTTCTCCGGAAGGCCGGTAAAAACGCATTCCAGCGAGCTCCGGCGGGAGATAGTCCTGGCGCACATAGTGGCCCTGATAATCGTGGGGGTAGAGGTAGCCTTTACCGTGGCCCAGCCGGGCGGCCCCGCGGTAACTGCTGCTGCGTAAGTGAGCGGGAACCTGCTTCTGCCGGCTTTGCTCCGCTGCCCGGGCAGCCTCATTAAGAGCAATATAGGAGGCGTTGCTTTTGGGGGCGGAGGCCAGGTAGGCAACCGCCTGGGCCAGGGGGATCTTCCCTTCCGGCAGGCCGATCAGCTGCACCGCTTGCGCAGCAGACACCGCCAGGGTTAAAGCCGAGGGGTCGGCGTTGCCGATATCTTCGGCGGCGCTAATGATCAGCCTGCGGGCAATATACAGCGGGTCCTCTCCCCCTTCCAGCATGCGCACCATCCAGTATAAAGCGGCATCCGGATCTGACCCCCGAATAGATTTTATGAACGCCGAGGTAAAATCATAATGCAGATCCCCCTGCCGGTCATAGCCCACCACCCGGGTGGCCAGAGCTTCTGCGATTAGATCCACGGTTATCACAGCCTTCTGACCTGCCGGACAGGTTCCAAAAGCCGCCAGCTCCAACCCATTAAGTGCGGCCCGGGCATCGCCCCCAGCCTGGCGGGACAGGTATTGTAACCCTCCCTGCTCCACCTCCAGGGGCATCCCGCCCAACCCTCTTTCCTGATCCTGAAGGGCACGTTGTAACAGGATAAGAATCTCCCCGGCGGTGAGATGATTAAACGTAAACAAGCGGGCCCGGGAAATAAGCGGCCCGATGAGATAAAAAAAAGGGTTCTCGGTGGTAGCCCCGATAAAAATTACCAGCCCTTGCTCTACCGCGGACAGAAGGGCGTCCTGCTGGGCTTTATTGAAGCGGTGTACTTCATCAATAAATAAGATTGTCCGGCGGTCGGATAGAGACCAGCGTTCTCGCGCCCCCTGGATC
>MTKW01000205.1_pt4 | contig 10152 bp, 11 predicted proteins | sample 1042761 | NCBI WGS metagenome assembly MTKW01 (sample SAMN06205366, study PRJNA360243) | anaerobic digester metagenome | biome: Wastewater treatment plant; feature: Anaerobic digester sludge; material: sludge; isolation source: anaerobic digester fed with sludge from wastewater treatment plant ... | reverse complement strand
AAAATTGAAGAGAAAACACTATAATAGTAATAATTTGCTAAAATAGTAATGCTAAAGGAAAAATCGAATATGGAAAAGAAAGAAAAACTTGTACTAGCAGTCGACTTTGGTACCCAATCTCTAAGAGTCTCGATTGTAAACCAATTTGGAGAAATCAAAGCGATCATTAAAAATAAATATAACGAGGCTTATTTTAGTAGTGAGCCTNNAAAGAAAAGCATGATGACCTTTTACAGAAAGTACTAGCGATGAGTGTCACGACTTTCCGTGATAGCCCAGTATTTCTTGATAAAAACTATGAACCAACTAGACCAATGGTGTTGTGGCTTGATCAACGTCAAGCAGCGCTCCATAAGAAACCACCATTTTTAAGACGCTTAATTTTCGCTATTGTTGGGATGAGTGAAACGGTCACTTTAAATATGAAACGCACACCAGCGATATGGGTGCAAGAAAATGAAAAAGATGTTTGGGAAAAAACAGCGTATTATGTTAATTTCTCTACTTACATTAACTATAAATTAATTGGTGAACTTATTGATAGCGTCGCTAATCAAACAGGTCACTTCCCAATCCATTTTAAAAAAGGGAAATGGTATGGTGATAATGCATTAAAGAATATTTATCGTGTTCCGCGCACTAAATTAGCGAAAATTGTAAAACAAGGAACGGTAATGGGTGTTATAAGCGAAGCCGCAAGCAAAGCAACAGGACTTCCGCAAGGATTAAAAATCATTGCAGCGGGAACTGATAAAGGAAGCGAAGCATTTGGAACAGGTGCGTACCGCAAAGATATTGCTTCAATTTCCTATGGCACTGCAAGTTCAATATCTGTTCCGAATAAAAAATACATTGAACCCGAATTATTTTTACCAGCCTATAGCGCACCAATTGATGGTCTTTATCAAATGGAAGTGCAAATATATCGTGGCTACTGGATGATTGGCTGGTTTATTAAACAATTTGGTACGCATGAAACACTTGAAGCCAAAATTGAAACAATGGCCACTGAAGAAGTGTTAAATAATAAAATGCTTGAAATACCACCAGGCTCACAAGGACTCGTCTTACAACCATATTGGGGTCCAGGACTTAAACGCCCGGAAGCTCGTGGTGCGATTGTTGGATTTAGTGATTATCACATACGCATTCATGTTTATCGGGCGATTATTGAAGGGATTGCTTTTGGTTTAAAAGAAGGGTTACTCGGTATTGAAAAAAGACAACATAAAAAAGTAAAAGAAATAAGAGTATCAGGAGGCGGTTCGCAAAGTGATGCGATATGTCAAATTACCGCTGATATATTTGGTGTCCCAGTTAGTCGGACACAAACTTATGAAACCGCAACAATTGGTACAGCGCTTGTTACTTTCTATTATTTAGGTGTGTTTGATTCACTTGAAACAGCCACAAAAGCGATGGTCCACATTGAAAAAACATTTATACCAAATCCTAAAAATGTTAAACAGTATAATAAATTATTTAAAGATGTATACGCTAAACTTTATCCAAAATTAAAAGGCATATATAAGAAATTAAAATACTTCTAGAAGAAAAAATAAAAGGGTTAATCGACAAATTAACCCTTTTTTGCTGTAAATAATTGATTAATCCACAGTTTCTTGGCTGTCATCAATACCAAGGAATTGTGCATTATAAAGACCAGCGTAAAATCCGTTTGCTGCTAAAAGTTCCTCGTGAGTTCCCGTTTCAATAATGTTACCTTTATTCATTACCAAAATCTTCTTAGCATTTTTAATGGTGCTTAAGCGGTGGGCAATAATAAATGTAGTGCGGTCTTTCATAATTTCATTCATAACACTTTGAATCGCGTATTCCGTACGCGTATCAACACTACTAGTAGCTTCATCAAGAATAAGGATTTTAGGTTTAGAAATAATTGCACGAGCAATCGTAATTAACTGGCGTTGCCCTTGCGAAATATTAGTGCCATCTTCATTAAGTATAAACTCGTATTCACCCGGAAAAGTAGTTATAAAGTGGTGAGCGCGCGCTGCTTTAGCAGCTTCGATAACTTCTTCGTCAGTAGCGTCACGATTACCATAACGAATATTATTTTTAATCGAACCTTTGAAGAGCCAAGTATCTTGTAAAACCATCCCAACACTACGGCGTAATGCACTTCGTGAATAATTACGAATATCAGTACCATCTAATGTAATTGAACCACCATTTATTTCATAGAATCGCATAATTAAATTAACTAGTGTTGTTTTGCCCGCGCCAGTTGGACCAACAATAGCGATTGTATCCCCTGGTTTAACATGTAAATTCATATTTTTAATAAGTTCAACATCAGGGTTATAACTAAAATCAACATCTTTGAAGCAGAATTCCCCCACAACATGATCGTTTGTAGTTAATGCATCCTCTGGATCTTTTTCTTGTTCAGCGGCATTAAGTAAATTAAACACTCTTTCTGCACCAGCAAGTGTTGTTTGAATATTTGCAGATATTTGCCCTAAGTTAAGGAATGGTTGCATAAAGTTATTTAAGAAAAAAATAAATGGCGCGAGACTAATAACATCATTTATAACACCCGCTACAAGTAAAACACCAACGAAGCCAAGATTATTAATAAAGCGAATTGATGGGAAAATAAATGAACTCAGCCATTGTGACCAGAAATTAGATTTAGCCATAGAATCATTAAGATTTGTAAAAGTTTCTAGTTGTTTATCTTGTTGATTAAATAGTTGAATGACTTGGAGTCCGGAAAAGTTTTCTTCCACTACCCCTTCTAATTCACCTGTTTTCTTTTGGAAAGTAATAAACTGATTTTGTGAATTTTTCGTAATAACAAGCGTAATAATTACTACAAACGGAAGCATGCCAAGTGCTACTAAGGCAAGCCGCCAATTTACAAGTAACATGCCAATTAAAATTGCAACAAAAAGAGTGATTGATGAAACAACAGTGATAAGCGTGTTATTTAATGTTTGGGCAATAGCATCAACATCATTTGTGCCAATTGAAAGTAATTCACCATGCGGATGTTTATCAAAATAAGAAAGTGGTAAACGATCAATTTTCGCGCGTATTTTATTACGAAGATTATAAGCGTACGCTCCAGAAATTTTGATAGCAATCAGTTGTGCGATAGTACCAAGTAATGCAGCGGCAACAATAACACCAATCATTAATCCAAAATCAATGAAGACCTTTGTCCAATCTAACCCTAACGNNAGAAAGCACCCAGAATATTACGCAATAATAGCGGGATAAGCGCATTAGCTACATTTGCGATAGTAAGAAGCACAGCAATAATTATTATCCGCCAACGATAAGGTTTAAATTCGCGCAAAAGACCACGCCAAGCTAATTTTGAATTGCGCGCTTTTTCCATTTTGCGTCCGCGTCCGTGGCGTGCCATTATGCTTTACCCCCTTCAGTTGTAAAGTCTTTAAACATATCACGCGACTTTTTAATTTCTTCAGGATCTAGTTGTGATGTAACGATTTCTTGATATACCTTACACGAATTAAGTAAGTCAGCATGTTTGCCAATACCAGCAACCTCGCCATTATCAAGGACTAAGATTTGATGGGCATCAAGAATAGAATTAACACGCTGTGCTACAACAAAAATAGTTGCGTCTTTTGCGTAATCTTTTAATGCGCTTCTTAGTCTAATATCAGTCTTAAAGTCTAGTGCACTAAAAGAATCATCAAACACATAAATTTTAGGTTTTCTAACAAGTGCACGCGCTATCGCTAGGCGTTGTCTTTGACCACCACTGAAATTTTTGCCACCTTGTGCAACTGGTGCATCAAGTCCAAGTTCGAGTTTAGAAACAAAACCCGCAGCTTGCGCCACGCGTAAAGCTTCCCACATTTCTTCATCAGTAGCGTTTTCATTACCGAAGCGTAAATTATCACGAATTGTACCTTTAAATAACACTGCAGTTTGTGGAACGAAGCCTATTTTGTCGCGTAAATCATTTAATTTAAAGTCACGCACATCATAGCCGTCAAAAGTTACTTTACCAACACTAGCATCAAAAAATCGTGGTAATAAATTAATGATTGAACTCTTGCCAGAACCAGTAGAACCAACAATTGCTGTTGTAGTTCCTGGCTCTGCTGTAAAATTAATATTCTTTAATGTTGGGTGTTCAAGATCGCTGAAAGTAAAAGTTACATTTTCAAACTTAACAATACCAGTATCAATTAATTCTTTATCAAGCGGTGCCTCCGGATCAACAATATTTGGTTTAACATTTAGTACAGCGTTAATTCGCTTTGCGCTAACTTTAACGCGCGGGAACATAATAAAGGTAAAGCTAAGCATCATGAAACTCATCATAATATGTTGAGCGTACATCATCGCTGTTATTGTTTGACTAAAAGGATTCATATTAAAAGGAATAACACCAAGGAGCATTTTATCGAACAAGACAAAACCAATAAGATATATTCCAAAAAACACTAAGTTAAATAAGATATTAATAATCGGACTTATAATTTGCATAACATTACTAACTTTAATAATAATGTCAGTCATTTTACGATTGCCTTCGTCAAAGAAGCGGTTTTCACGTTCTTCTTGATTAAAGGCACGAATGACACGAACACCAGTTAGTCCTTCGCGTAATAATAGCGTCACATAATCCACTCGTTCTTGAATTTGGGTGAAAAGCGGGCTTGCTACGGCAAAAGTAATAATCAATACAATTATAATCAAAGGAATAATAACGATAACGACATAGAAATACATTGGATNNTAGTAATTTAACAGAACCAATAATTAAAAAGATTGGTGACATAATAAAAACACGATTTACCATAAAAGCAAATTCTTGCACAGCGCGTGAATCGTTAATTAGCCTAGTTAAAAGACTAGCGGTTCCAAATTCATTAACATCACTTAATGAAAAGTTTTCAACTTTTTTGAACACTTCCGCGCGAATTTCTTTACCAAGGGTAGCAACAAATTTAGAGTTTAATGAGCCTTGGCCTGCTGCTAAAGCAAAAATACCAAGGGAAATTAAAAGCATAATACCGCTTTGTTTTAACATTTCATTTATTTCAGCGCGAGTTATCCCAGTTTCACCAATATTATTAACAATGTTTTGAGTTGTTGTAATATAATCAGGTAATTGAAGTTGAAGCAATGTCTGAGTAGCGACGAGGACAACAATAATCGCTAATTGCCACCAATAACGTTTAACTAATTTATAAAGTCTAAACATTTAGTTTATCCCCTGCATAATTGGTAAGTAAATTTCAGACGCTGTTAAGATATTAGCGGGCGACGGACCAGAAACAATTTGGTCACTAATTAAACCGCGTAATATTGATTTTAAAACATTTAATATCTCATTAGCGCTTAATGTACTGATTATACGCTCGTTTTTTTGGCCTTCACTAATGAAATTTAAAAAAAGTTTTGACCAATCTTCCCGCACTGTTAATATTGCTTTATTCCGTGGTGCTTGTTTGTAAGTATATAGCAACAGACTTAAACAATAAGGAGCTAGTTTCTCCCTTTTTAACATTTCTACAATCAAAGCAATTGAACCCGCGAGCGCTAGTTCAGCGGGAATTGTTAATGATTTAAAGTGTTCAATAAAAGGCTTATAACGAGCAACAACATGATTGACACATTCATCATATAAGCGATTAATATTTGTGAAATAATGATAAACAAGACTATGACCACAATTAGCTTCGCGCGCAACAGCGGCAATTGTTAATTCAGAAAAAGGGACACGAGCAAAAAGTCGTATTCCTGCTTCGAGAATATCGTCGCGTCGAGTTTTTGTGGTACTTTTAGTTCTACTTGTTGTTCGTCTTGCCATAGTTATACCATTGCAAAAATTATAACAAAGATGAACCTAAATAGATATTGAATTAATTTCGTCATGTTCTAATTTTCGATATTCACCAATTTCTAAATCATCAACACGCAGTCCTGCAAATTGTTCGCGATGAAGTTTTACAACATTTAACCCAAACGCTTGAAACATCCGTTTTATTTGATGAAATTTACCTTCCACAACAGTAACTCTACCTACATTAGATTCCACTATTTCTAAAGTTGCAGGAAGTGTCGTAAAATCTTCATCAATTTTAATTCCACGCGCAAAATGCGCGACTAATTCACCTTTAATAGGTAAATCGGTGGTAGCAAGATAAACCTTTTCAACATTCTTTTTTGGACTTATAAGTTGGTGTGTAAGTTTACCGTTGTTTGTTAATAGTAAGGCGCCTGTCGTATCCTTATCTAAACGACCAACAGTATGTAATTTATACATCATAAATTCTGGCGCAAAAGAAATAATTGTAGGGTTAACATTATCTTCGTTTGCACACACATATCCTTCTGGCTTATTAATTAAATAATATTGAAATTCTTCATATTGTAAAACTTCACCATCAAAAGCGACGACATCATTAATAGTGTCCACTTGAAAACCGTCTGAAATAATAACTTCACCATTGACAGTCACTTTTTTAGTGCGAATGTATTTTTTAACAGTGGTTCTAGTTTCACCGAGAGTTTTTGCTAGAAAACGATCTAATCTCATTGTGCTTCTTCTTGATGCTCAGTTTCAATTGCGGGAGTATCGTCTACTTTAGACTTTTTCTTGAAGAGACTAATAAATTTACGCCAAAGATTGATAAACCAAGTTTCGTGTTTATTTGCTAACCAAGTGAAAAGAAGGACAGTGGCAAGAGCTGTTATGATACCCGCAAAGACATCAGTAGGATAATGGAATCCAAAATAAATCCGGGTGTATGACATTATTACACTTAAAATTAAAGCGGGCACTGACCATTTCCGATGATGGAATAAAATAGTAAATCCAAAAATAAAAGATGAAAGCGTATGTCCAGACATAAATGCTTTTGAACCAGGCACTAAAAAGTCATTAAGCTTACTTTGTGGCGCAAAGACGTTATACATATAGTTGTTTAACCATAAAGCATCCGCAGAAAATTCAGGAACATCAAAAGGTCGCGGCCGATTAACAATCGGTTTAAAAATCCAAAGATTAAAACCAGATACAAGAATTAAACCAAAAACAATGATTAATCCTGCTTTTCTCGTCTTTTTAAATCCAATCATAATAAAAGCAATTATAAAATAGAGAACTGCAAGTTCGCCAGAGAGTGTTAAAAACTTAAAAATAGCGGTAATAAACGGTGTTTGTGTATTTTCTACAACCCAGCGTAAAAAAGTAATTTCCCATTCCATAGTTAAGTACTCCTTTTTTATATTCTAATCTTCTTTATTATTACTATTTATAGCAACTTCTTCAACTGTTTGTTGTTTTTCTTTTTTATTTGCTAAACCTAAAAGGAAGTAAGAAAGCGCCGCGCCTACAATAACAGCAACAACACAAAGAGTAAACATTAAGGGGTCAAAACCAGTAACTTTAGCGTACTCTGGCCGCACCTTACCGTTAAAGAAAGCAATAACAATTGAGCCAATAATAAAACCAAAGATCGTGAAATAAGTTTTAACGCGGTCTTTTTCAAAGAAATATTTATATGTCTTAGCAATAACAATTAACCCTAAAATTGAACCGATACCAAACGATAAGAGTCCCGCTAAGTCAAAACCGATATTCACAAAATCAAATTTAGCAAGTCTAATTAAGAAATCAATTAATTCTTCATAATATCCAAAAGCAATGAGAATAAATGTACCTGATATACCTGCAGAAACATGACCGCCCATTGAAAGAAAGGCCACAAAGAAAAGCAAGATGACTTGTAAGAAATTAATATTTACTAAATCAGCGTGTAAAGTCGTAAACCAAGTAAAGGTTCCTAAGCCAAATACAAAAAGGAAACCCGCAAGTGTTAAAAGTAAGTTTTTCCAAGTGACTTTGCCTTTAATAGTACCAGTAAATATTCGTAAACCGCCGAGTGTTAAACCAGCAAAAAATGAAATTGAAAGAAAAGGAAAGTGTTCAAGCGCTAGTTTGATTGGATAAAAAAGCGCGCCCATACTTACAATACCGCCAAGCGCCATTGGTCCGAGTAAACTAAGCGACTTTTTTGGATCTTTCCTAAAATCAGAAACAGCATTAATTAACTCATCATAAACCCCAATTAAAACAGCCATAGTCCCGCCGCCAATCGCGGTAATTAAGGCAAATCCTAAGAGCAAACCTTGTAAAAAACGTTTTAAGAATCTATTCATATCATAAATAATAGCACAATAAATGTTATAATTTATCAGTAAAAATATGAAACTATTTGTCGGTTTAGGTAATCCAGGAAAGAAATATGAAAACACGCGCCACAACGCTGGGTTTTTAGCGCTTGATAAATTTGCCGAAATCGCTAAGGTTGATATTGATAAAAGTGATTTCAAAGGGCTTTTCACGAGTTTTACTTACAACGCTGAAAAAATATATTTATTAAAACCACAAACATATATGAATCTTTCTGGACAATCAGTAGTGTCACTAATGAACTTCTTTAAAATTGAAGTTGATGAACTTTATGTAATTTATGATGATATGGATATTTCTCCAGGACAAATCCGTTTAAAGGAAGACGGGTCATCTGGCGGACACAAAGGAATGCAAAATATTATTGAACTCTTAGGAACCACAAATATTAAACGGATTCGTATTGGCATTGGTAAACCAGAACACGACGGAGTGGATCATGTTTTACAAAAACTCACTGATGAAGATAAAAAGATTTTTATGGAAGGCGTCACTAAAGCAAGCGTTGCCGTTCGTGATTTGTTAAATGAAGATTTCAATACTGTAATGAATAAAAACAACCGAAAGGAGCCAAAACCCCCACCGAGTGATTAAATTTTTTGAAACATTGTTTCCTAAAAATACACCCCCTCGCTTTGAAAAAGAGCGAGTTTTTGTCACAAGCGAAATCATAGGGACAACGCTATTAGTCGCCGAGGCTTTTAAGAAAAAGCGAGAAAACTATGTTGTTTTAACGAACAATTTATATAATGCACAAAAGATAATTTCAACCTTACAAACATTTGTTAGTCAAGACGATATTTTATTTTTCCCAAATGACGATTTATTATTTACGGAAGTATTGACCGCAACTAAAGAACTAGAAGCACAAAGAATTTACACATTATTTTCATCACTTAAAAAAGATAAAAAATATATTTATGTTGCTAACCTATCAGCGCTGCTTAAACCGACGCTTTCTTCAACATATTTTGCCAAACAATTTTTCGAACTAAAAGTAGGAAATACTGTTAAAATGTCAGCGTTAACCACCAAATTGGTGGAATTAGGATATAAAAATGTCACTAATGTCGAACAGACGATGCAGTTTGCAAAACGCGGTGATATTATCGATATATATACAGTAAACGAAGACTTTCCGACGCGTATTGAATTCTTCGATGATGAGATTGAATCAATCCGTGACTTTAATGTAAGTACACAAGTATCAATTAAAACTCGTGATAAAGTAACAGTGCTTCCTGCAAGTGAAAACTTATTATTCCCCAATGAACAAAAAGAATTTCTTAAGTGCTTGCAAGAATTTTTCAATGTACAGAAAAAAGATATGACTAGCGCGGAAGAAGAAATGTTTGCTACTAACTTGAATGCAAGTATTAGTAGTTATTTAGAAGGTGATAATAACGCTTTAAATAAATATCTNNGACGGCAATGAAGGTGAACTCCGTATAAGTCCGGTAGCGGATCTTCGAAGTCGTGATGATTTTAATTTAGTAGTGCAAAAATATTATGATGATAATTATCTTATTTATTTCTCAGTTAACAATAACACACAACTAGAGCAAGTTAAAAATTTATTAAAAGAATTACAATTAGATTTTGATTTAGATGATAAAAGTAGCGATAAAAGAATATTAATTACCTATGACTATTTTCCGCATGGATTTGTCATTAATTCCTGCAAAACAGCTGTATTTACTAGTAAAGAGCTATTTAATATTACNNTTGTTTCAAAATAGTTTGCTCTCTTATATTGATAATCCAAAAGTTGTATTCGCTAATGAACCACAATTACTTGCTACATATGAGATTATTTCTAATCACGCAGAGCATTATGTTAGAGACCAAGCAAGACGATTTAACTTGTTACCAAAGACACAACTTTATCAACCTTATAACACTTTAGACCACTATTCAAAATATGTAACACGAGAATTTAGCGA
>MTKW01000144.1_pt1 | contig 10156 bp, 9 predicted proteins | sample 1042761 | NCBI WGS metagenome assembly MTKW01 (sample SAMN06205366, study PRJNA360243) | anaerobic digester metagenome | biome: Wastewater treatment plant; feature: Anaerobic digester sludge; material: sludge; isolation source: anaerobic digester fed with sludge from wastewater treatment plant ... | reverse complement strand
TCCTCAACCAGCTTCTCGGCGCATCCCATCCCAATGATTTGGTTAGCGCTGATAAGCGTTCCCGCGGTTCCTTCAATCACCGGCACCCCGCATGTCTCCGTAACCTTCACGGACAGGGCAAGGATAATCTTTTGAGTGAGAGCACCGGTAGCAGGGTCGAATTCAAACACAAGGTTATCTACGAAGGAATGGTCTTGAGAGTTCATTCCCTCACATGCGTATGGCACTATCACAAGATCACTGAATGGAATGTCTTCTGCCAGGTGATGAACTAGGTCGTCTGTACCTACGTAGAATATCTGCTTATGAACGATACCTTGGACCAAGACTTTTCCGTTCTTGACTGTGTGCCTGATCTGAGATATTCGTGGGACGATTTCAATGACCTTAATTGCAGGAATGACTTTCGTCTCCTCAATGAACTTCTGCTTTGTGCCTTCACCGACTACAACAGCAGCCTTGATCAGCGTGCCCTGACNNTCAAACTCAAACACGCTGTTCTCAATTACAGAGAAGTCCTGCTGATTCATGCCTTCTCGCACCGGACACATAGGATTCAACGGCTCGATATCAACAAGCTCACTGAAATCCATATCCTCTGCAAGGTGATGTTCCAGTTCGTCAGTACCAATGTAGAATATCTGCTTGTGGACAGTGCCTTGGATAATGACTTTGCCGTCCTTTACTATGGAACGAATATTGATGAGCGTAGGAATGATTTCCACTATCTTGATACCGGGTATAGTGTTTGTCTCCTCCAAAAGGACCTGCTTTGAACCATGGCCTACAACCCTTTCCACCTTAAGACACGCTGTTTGAACCTGACTGTACTTCTCGATATTCAGCATATGCGAGCCTCCTTCCCTAAGCCTGAATGGGCTTTCCATCAAACGATTAAGAAATACGGGTCGCGCCTCCCTTGGGCCCTCTGTCGCCTGAGACTGATGTTGGACAGGTACATGTTCTTGTTCCTCTGCATCCTCTTCCCGATCATGAGAGATAGGATACAGAAACCCTAACCTGGCGTCGTCATGTTCTTCTGACGAAGTGCAGGGAGATTCCGGCAAAAAGTTAGATTCACTCTGACAGCACATAATCTGGCCTAGACTATCGAAAGATTCCGCCCTGAGAGTTATTTCGCTGGGCGGATCCATGTGAATTTCGCTTGAAGAAGGTTGGAATGTGATTGTGATCGCCGGTTCAGAAGTGCATGTGGGTGCAGGTGTGGCATTTCCGGCATGCCACGAACCAGGGGCACGCAGCATGAGATTCCTTCTGGCCTGGACAGCTTCGGAGCATACTGTCTCTTGGTTGACCTCCGCCCCTCCGCCGTCCTCCAAAAGGTCGCAGTCAACCGCAAAAGCTACTTCACCTATATGTTGTGCTAATGCCGGCTGAGGATTGCTGTGCCCTAATGATAGTTCTAGGCCATTGTCATCATCAGGATAATCGACGCCAAGAAGTGTTTCAACCATGCGCCTGCGACGCGGTATCAGCAAAAGTCCCAGGAGGACAAGGGCAATAGCAGCCACAATTACGCCTGATTGCCATAGCCCTATGAACATATCGGTCAGTCCCCCTCTGAGCCTTTCTTCCCTATATCGTATTGAAATCTACCTAAAAATGTGATGCGCTAAAGCCCAGACTAAATCTTAAATGTAGCGTTCGTTACTACAGACACAGGCACAGGGCCAACAGTCCCGTTCACAATTACTACGAGGAGAAGCGTCTCTTTCGTAACTGTGTCTACGTTGGGCCCGGTAAGATCTGTAACCACATCAAGCGGCACAGGGTTCGGGTTACCATCATCGACAACATCGACAAGGACCTTTGTCTTGGTTTGGAAAACACCGGGGCCTGTCACGTTTACCACCACTTGAACGATTCTCTCTTCGGCTGATGTGACAGTAACAAGTAAGACTATCAGTTGCTGAATCTTGCTTCCCCCACAGATGAGGTTCTGAACAAGGCTCTCCACTACTACATCCACAGTAACTGTTGCGCCTTCCACAATTCCGGGCACATCTACAAACCCGCTGAATGGGACGATCTCTTGGATATGGTGGACTATGTTATCAAGCCCGACCACAAATACGTCCTTTTTGACTTCACCTTCAACAAGAACCTGCTCCCCAACGATCTCAAAGGTCACATTCTGAACCGTGGATTCTACTGACTTGATCTTTTTGGCGATGAACGGCAGGCAAATTGAGTTCTCTACGAGCAGCTGCTTCTCAGCCTCTACCGCCTCTCCCACACGTATTCTTTCAAATTCTATGGTAATGGGAAGCACAGGCACGGGTATTCCTTCAGCGCAAACCTGTGCTGTACCTTCTCCGATCACTTTCTGGACCTTGAACAGGGTACCGGTGGGATCCTCTTCAACTTCGATTTTCACTGTCTCTGTAATGATGGCCTCAATCTCTGCAAGATCCTTCTCTGTTATCTCCGTTCCGGTCTGCGAAGGATCAAATACTACCGGTAAAGCCTGTGCGAGGACAAAAACGTTAAGCCCGGGCGTAACCCCTGGTGCCGGTATGAAAGTGCTGAAGGGAATAGTGAAGGACTCCAGGACCTCCACATCGTCTTCGTTAATGTAATACACGTCTTTTACGAAGACGCCCTGTATGATGACTTTATCTGCAATTGTACGGCCTCTGGCATCCTGTACAACCAGCTCTATGTCCTTGATCTTGATGGCGGGTTGCGCCAAAACAACAGTGACTTCTTCCATTATCTGAGTTGAAGCAGAGGCAATTACCTGCTCAGTCTTGATAGTCAAGTCGTCGCCTAACGCCAGTGATACCTCAACGGTCTGAGTGACCTTTGCGAATACGTCAAGGACCACTTCCTGACTGACAAAAGCGCCTGTCGGATCCAAGGTGAAATTCACGTCTGCTACAGTAGCACGCGCCTGGACATTCATGCCCGGCTGTGCGCCGGGGATATCTATCATTATCGCGAACGGTACCACGACAGCTTGATGGCGGCCTACCTGATCAAGATCAATGAAGAAGATCTGTTTTAGAATATTCCCTTGGANNCTGGCCTGTGTCTTCTCCTATCACTTCTTCTGTCAGGACACTGGGCCCCTCAGGGTCTTCCTCAAGGGGCACCTGAGCAAACTGGGTGACGGTCACGTCCACATCGATAATGACCTTTTGCGTTATTTGAGTGCCGTCAGGGCTCAAGGTAGCAATAATATTGAATACCCTAGGATGAGCCTGCACCACCACCTCAGGGCCCGGCACAACCGCGGGTATCTCAATCAAAGCCGAGAAACGCGCTTGTTCAGGGAAGTGATGGACAATGTTGTCTTCCCCTACAAAGAACACTTGCTTCTGAAGCGTCCCTTGGACTATCACCTTACCTGGAATTACATGTGTCGTAACGCTGTCAACGTGAGCACGGATCTCCTTTATCTTGATTGCCGGAATAGGCAACGTAAGAGTCATCTCGGAACAGGATCTATGAGTTACATCAGAACAACACCTATGAGATGCATATGCCATAAGCTTATCCCCCTCGAATATCACAAACTTAGAAGGCAAGCGTAGGATCTTACACTATCTTATGAACGCACAGCTTCTTTTGCCTATGAAGGGACAGCTTCTTTTGCTGTTCTAAGAAGACCTTGAGCCCACTGCATGCGGGCAAGTATCTTCCTGGCGTCACGCCTGTTGTCCTGTCCGATCCTTCAGGGATTAACGAGGGTTCATCAGAATATAGTTCTCTGTAGGAGGTGCCTGCATGAGAAAGAAAATCCTAGTAGTCGTTGCAACGGGCAGAGGCACGATTGGTCTCCTTCTTGGAACCTCAGTTCTGTTATTGCTTGTTCTTACCACAGGAAGAACAATACCTGCCTTGGCGCCCCTTCACCCTGCGATGGTAGGCAAAGTTATAACAGTCGACCCAGGGCATGGCGGTATTGACCCCGGCTCCCACGACAGTGAAGGTATTCTTGAGAAAGACATTGTGCTGGAGATAGCCAGAGATGTGTGCTACCTGCTGGCCAGGGCAAGGGCTGTCCCTATCTTAACCAGGCATGGGGACTGGGAGATGAGCCCTCTGTGGCCTGAAGAGAAAACCAGGCACAGGCAGGATTTGGCTGCGCGAATCCATATCGCACATCGCACTAATTCAGATGTATTTGTCAGTATACATGTGAATAAAATCGGTTCTAAGTCTACCTCGGGGGCAATTGTTTTCTATAGCAAGAACAAGCCTGAAAGCAAGCGCTTGGCAACTTGTATCCAACAAGCGATAAAGGACGTCGCCCCTTTCCGCGGCCAGTCTGTGCTGGAGGGCGATTATTATGTGTTAAATGCTGCAAACCTCCCTGCCGTTATTGTGGAAGTCGGGTTCATTTCCAGCCCCGCGGAGAAGGAACTGCTTCTCACTCCTTCTCATAGAGGACGTCTGGCTGAAGCCATTTTCCGTGGCCTCTTGTCTTTCTTTGAAGGCTCATAAGACAGGCCTCCTCATCCCTGGTGGACAAGGAGGCCTGTCCCATGGCTTAGCATATCTGTTTGTAATCGATCAGCCTCTAGGAATCAACGGCTTTGCCAAGTGTTTACCATGTGCCGATGAATAGCTGGGTATACATGCTGCCGTAAGGACCTCCGGTAGCGATCCCTACACCAACCTTGTTGTATGACGGGCTAAGGATGTTCTGACGGTGCCCTGCGCTATTCATAAGAGCTGAATGCGCTTGATCCACGGTTCTGGCCCCTGCTAAGTTCTCACCTGCAGTTCGATAGCTGATCCCTGCTGCGGTCATCATCTTGAAAGGATCACCGTAAGTCGGGGATGTGTGGCTGAAATAGTTGTTCGTAATCATATCCTGACTCTTCTTGCGGGCCAGGTCAACCAGCCTCAAGTCAACAGTGAGAGGTGCAAGCCCTGCTTTTGCTCTTTCCTGATTAATCAAATCCACCATCCTCTGCTCGTCAGCGGTGAGCCCCGGTGTAGGAGTGGGCTCCGGTTGAGGTGTGGGTTCCGGGTTTGGCTCAGGCGTGGGAGTCGGTTGAGGAGTTGGGGTCGGAGTAGGCCTGGAAGGCGTGTACGAACCACCGCCATAATACCAGGTGTTGCCTGAGTTGTAGTAATAAGTCTTACTACCGGAATTCGAGTACGACCTTCCGCTGTAGTAGTAGGTAGATCCCCCTGATGAGTTACTGTTGTAGTAATAGGTTGATCCTGAACCGCTTGAGTAGTAATTGCTGCCAGGATACTGATAACCGGAACTTCCGGAGCTTGAGTAGTACGTTGTAGCTGCAGAGGCGTAAGTAGGCATGATAAGCGCTACCACAAGTGCAGCTGCAATCATCACTGCCATAGTAATTCGTCTATTCATGTGTAACCCTCCCCTTGGTTCCTCTTACTTTTAATGTTAGAGAGTTCTCCATGAGATTTCAATAGGGAAAATCATCCAATGCAGCGTCTAGCAGGGTGGGAGGACTCATGAAACCTGCATCAGAGGGAATTGTCGAGCTGTACGCCTTATGTCCCCACGCTGTAGCTAGGGGCCTTACGGCCTGTTCAAGTAAGAAGAAAGGGGAAGGAAACCTGCGTGTACACAGAGAGCCCTGTGTACACAAGAACGGGCAAGGTCATAAATACTACCCTGCCCGTTACTCAAATTAAAGACTTATTCCGGTTCTAGCCCGCGCAGCCGATTCTCTTCTCCTCATCCCTACACCGAACAGACAGTTTTACTGTTTCAGTCAAAACATCGGCGTAGGTATAGGAGACTCGTTTCACTAATCCCGGTTTATCAGACAACTTTACCACAAATAGTCTGGGGTATGTGTTCTCAAGAATCCCTTCAGTTTCAAAGACCTTCCTGCGTCCCTGATTTGCCCTGACCATGACCTTCTTACCGACAAATGGCTCAAGATCTCGCTTAATGATTTCGAGGGCATTTCTGCCTGCCATTTTACCACCTTCCTCGGCGGGCCATACCTAACTAATTCTAGCACGCCTCCGGTTTTATGTCAAGGAAAAGGAATAAGTATAACAACATGCCGGTATCATGTCAATAGGGTATTTCATATGTATTGAGTAGACAAGCCTCATAGCCCTTAAAAATTGTGATCTACATCTCTCGATCTAAAGATTGCTAAAGAACTCTCTCGCCTTCTCCACAAAACAAGTCACTTGTGATTTGACACTGTATTCGGTAAGCTGAGACGCAACTTCCCTCTGGTTTCTATGCCGCCGATTCCGTTCAGCCCGCTGATTATGTTTTCAGCTACCTGGTTCACATGAACAATGGTATCAAATGGGGTATGGGATATCTTCTCCGCGACAAGTAGCGGGTCAGCGCAATGAATGAATATTCTTTGCGGGGAGCTCGCGAAATTTGCTCCCGCATCTATCAAAGCTTCATAATATGACTGGCATGCCCCGGCAATGATCACGAGAGAATCCTTGTCAGGCTGTACCTGTCGGGCCTTCTTTACTGCTTCCACAAAGTACCTTGATGTTCTGTAGCTGTCCAGGTTTAGCTTATCGCCTACACGCGCGATAAATCCGTCATGGCCTGTAATTACCAAAATGTCCGGAAGGTGCTCTCTGAAAAGTGCTGCAACCTTCGACGGCTGTGCCTCTTCCGAGACATGATATCCTACAGCAGGCACGCCAAGTTCTTGGTAGTACTTCAGGCAATGCTTCAGGTAGTCCCCGTCCCCGTCAAGATGAAGGACTTTTCCCGGGAAATGACGATAATCAATGCCCGAAGGCAGAATTGCGTCATCACGCCCTCGATAATCTATGCTGAAATCCTCTGCCATGCGCCTTAGAAATACCTTCTCCACCAGTTGCCGTGTCTCTTGGTGAAGATTCTGAAATGATGATTCCACCTCTTCATTACGAATAGTCACAAGGTCATCAACGGGGGCGTCTGCCATGAGCCTCATATTCAAGCCTCGCAGAAGAACCCTTGCAACCTTCACTCGAGCCGTAACTATCTTTAGGACCACGAAGATTACGTCTGACCCGTAAGATCTCCGCGCCACCTTATCTCCGATTTTTATCTCGCCCACGCTCTCCCCTCCAAAGGGATCAAGTCCATGATATGACATACTATGAGGTGGACGAGAAAAGGTGAAGGCTCTTTATAATAAAGAACACGCCCTCCTAATCTAAGGAAGGCATGCNNTTAAGATCAAGCTTGAGCCGACTAAAGAGCAGCGCCAAATAGTCCCCGCCTGGGATCACGCCGGTTAACACGAACATGGTCGATTCTCAACCACCTTTTGGGTTTTCTGCAGTAAAGAGCCGATAAGCGGTCTGTTTTCGACCACGCAGACTATCGCCTCGCATAAGGTGGCGGAAAATCATGCAGCAAAAAACGATTGCTACTAAAGAGGAGCTCTGTTTCCTTGAATACGCAATGAGGGATTACATACCGGCATTCGCCGGACGGCAAGAACAAGCCGTAAAGGGGAGTGTCAATGGCCGTCTATTTACTGTGCTTATCCGCGACTTTTGTTGCTCCATAAGCATCCGGCTTGATCTTAGCTTCAAATCCGGTGCCTGTTACCATACCGACAATCTCTCTGATAAGATCTTTCGTCTCTCCGTTCTGACCGATATCCAGATGGATTTCAACATTTAAATCCCCGTATCCGTTTTGAGCAAGCTTCTCAGCAAGCCTGCTGGCGATTCCCAGGCTTTTTGCAGCCTCAAAGAAGATCCTCTGCTTCAAACTGCGACCCATTCTTTCGTTTTCCTTGGTATAGTAATAGCGTCCGCCTTTACCCACTCTGTGAATGACTATGGCAGTAACAAAACAAGCATCCTCTCGCAACTGAGAATCAGTGCCGATAATCAGCCTGTACGGAATGCCGGGCATTTCCTGCATATAGCCGACGATATCCTTAAAAGCCTCGTCGAAACTCATTTTTCCCTTTGAGGGACTAATGAACATCATGTTTCTCACCCTGACTAAGTTCACCACGTTCCAATGCGATTGCGTCTGCTATTCTGCCGAACTCCTCTAATGATAGAGTCTCAGCTCTTCTCTCTGAATCCACGCCAACCTCGGCAAGGATCCTCCTTATGCTATCCTCCTTGACGGACGCAAGCTCCGGATAGGTCTTTCCCGCCATGGAAAGCGCTCTCAGAATTGTCTTTCGCCTTTTTGCAAAACCGCCTCTGACTACCGCAAAGAAGATTCCCTCATCAACTGTTTTTACCCGGGGGGCTTCGCGAATCATCATCTTGACCACAGCAGAGTCCACTTTGGGTTGAGGCCAAAACGCCTCAGGAGGCACGATTGCCATAATCTCCGGATCCGCGTGATACTGCACAGCTACGGAAAATGCTCCGTACCTCTTGGAGCCCGGAGCTGCGACAATTCGCTCTGCGACTTCCTTCTGAACCAGAACCACCAATCGTTCGAAAAGCTCGGCATGACGAAATAATTCCAAAATAATAGGAGACGTAATATAGTAAGGCAAATTGGCAACCACTTTAGATTTCTCTGAAATCAGTGTACTAGAAGCGGTTAGCTCTGTCAAGTTTAGCTGCAGAAAGTCCCCTTTTACAATCTCTACATCGGGATATTGAAAGAACTTTTGTCGAAGCAGGGAAACCAATCTCTCATCTATTTCAACAGCAACGACATGACCGGCGTCCCTTGAAAGCGCCTCAGTCAGCGTCCCTGTGCCTGCACCAATCTCTAAGACCAAATCATCCTTGGTTAACTGGGCAGCATTAACAATGACTTCCAAAATGGAGCGGTCGATAAGAAAATTCTGGCCGAGGTGTTTCCTCGGCCGAATTTTAGATTCTTTACTCATATTCGTTATTTGCTTTTTCATGGCTCCAGAATATAAACTTTCACCTTCCGTCTTCCGTACCGTAGTGCCTCCTCTACAGTCTCAAAGAGCAAGTCGATTCTGTTGCCTTTGATAGCGCCTCCCACATCACCTGCGATTGCAGGTCCATAACCCTCCACATACAGCTTAGTGCGAAGAGGTATGACCTTTGGATCTACGGCAGCAATGCCGGGGACGGCCTTCAGGCCGATAGCTGTATAGCCGTCCGCCCACTTTCCGCAACTGGTAGGGCCCGGCTCATAAGCAGTGGCTGTCATGGTTTTGACTTCCCGGTACCTAAAGGTACCTCTTGAAGTAAGCAAGGTTCTGATTGGATTGCGAGTGCCTACTCTCACCACTCTTGAGACTGCTTCCCGCAATACTCTGCTGGACAGCACAGTCTCATTGACGACTCTGCCATCCTCATAGGTCACACGAACTTCCTCTTCACGAAGGCCTTCGATTCCCTGCTTGATAACCTTAGATTCACCGCGATCCATACCTGAATCAGGTCTTTCCTCAGTGCGATACGGGATACGGACCTGTCGCACGACCACCTCAGATGTCACTCGAGTCACTTTGATGTTCATACCGGGAGTAAGTCCGGCTTCCATTCCCGGACTGACCTTGTCCTCAGGCCTCAGCAGGATTCCGGACTCAGCCAGAACATGTTTAACCATCGGACCTGTTGAACGGAGCCCAACTTTCGAGCCGTCTACTGTAAGCTCTACAGGAACTGCACGGGTAACAGTGATGACACCTCTCCCACGTACACGCTCTGATATTTGAGGTGTCACTTTATCGCCGTCTTGTAATTCCACCCCGGCCTGTTTCAGGACATCTCCCACCCTAAGAGCAGGGGCCGCGGCAACCGCTATAACCTCATTATCAACAATTATTCTTATTTCCCGCGCTGCTCCTGCAAGCCCAGTCACTAAGAGCACCACGCAACATGAAACAAGAGCGATTTCTCTTCTGCGTTCGACAAATACCGACGCTCGCTCCTGCCTATAACAGGGGCTGGACGTCATGATCCCATCCTCCTTGCAGTGTATAATAACCCTGCTTTTCTTGATATCAATTCCGGCACTCATCCGGCACCAGGTCTTTTGGCCATATTATTCGGCCAAAAATCCTAAACTCCTTCTTTAGAGCCGGAACTGGAATCCTATACCAGATGTTCTCTACTATACATCATTATCGGCATGTAGTCACCTAATTTATTCAAAGCTGGATAAAGGTGTTACGGTTGACATATCCTAATTCGTGTTTTGTCTCGTAGGATAGGTTTTAACATATCATACCTCAACTGTCAACCTCTGCCGATGCAT
>MTKW01019840.1_pt1 | contig 10158 bp, 9 predicted proteins | sample 1042761 | NCBI WGS metagenome assembly MTKW01 (sample SAMN06205366, study PRJNA360243) | anaerobic digester metagenome | biome: Wastewater treatment plant; feature: Anaerobic digester sludge; material: sludge; isolation source: anaerobic digester fed with sludge from wastewater treatment plant ... | reverse complement strand
CTTGGCAAGCCCGGGAGGAGTCCACAAAGGAAGAAGTACAAACTTTGGCTGCGTCCCTCAAGGCCTTCCGTGATGCGTTGGTTCAAGCCACGGCGGCAGGGAAATTCAGTATAGATCCCTTGGTGAAGTGGGCAGCTGTGTACGGAGACCTCAGCAGCACAAAGTAGCGCTTAAGGCCCTGTGACCTGCCCAGGGCCTCATCTTGATCAGGTGTTTACGAGCCATTTACCCAACCCCTTTGCCTCGTCCCGGGTCTGAGGTGAAAACTGGCCTCCACGGCTTGAAGCACTTCTTCTGCCCACCCTTATCGTCTGACCTCAAGCTCCCGCCTGCCGATTTGCCTGCTCGCGAAATCCTTGTGGCTTGGTGCCCCTTGGATGATGGCAATTACCGCTTTCTTCCCCGGGGGATTCCCAAAGACCAACCGGGGCCACTGAAGCCGTAACATGAGCAGTTTGAGCTGGCCGGAGCTTTGCCCCGTGTACCCGGGTGTATCTATGATCCATGCACCCGTTTGCAGCATCAGATCAAGAACAAGGGTGGTTTATCCTCAAGAAGGCAGCCCTTTGCCTCCTGGGTTTTGCACTTGAGGCACGACTGGCATCCCCGGAAATCCAGTTCATTGAGGACGAATCTATGAACTTCGAACGGTACCCTGTGTCAGGTGTACTGTTTTTTCGGGGAAACATAAGAACCTGAACGGAACTCCCAGGGCAAATGCGTCATTTGTGAGCTGTCTCCTCTGAAGCAGGGCTGCTTGCGGTGGTGGACCTTCTGCCCCAAAACCTCCCCTAGGCCACATCGGGTTTACGAGAGAGGCCCTAGAAAGCGGCACGCTCGAAGAGGTTAGGATCGAGGAATCTGTCCTGAGGATTCTTAAATTGAGGTTACAGTACGGCACCCCGTAAATCCCTGATCCCGATTCCCTGTGTGTTAAAAGGGATCTTCCCGATTGTAGGGAAGATTACATAAAAGCCGGCGGTAATTTCAAACATCGCCCCTTGGAGGGTTTGTCATGAGGGAATTGTTGTCCTTCTTGAAGCACGAATCGCCCCTTATATTCGACGATTTAGGTGTCTGCCTTGATCAGTGCCGACAGGTTGCGGATAAGCTGCTAGCTATAATTAAGGACAGGCTCGATGATGCCTTTGTTAACAGGGATTTCACTTCCTGGGAGAAGTATTCCCGCTTAGCCAGGAAGGTGGGTGAATTTGATACAAGGTTGGGGGAATTTGCCCGGTCTTTGGCACAAGAAAAGGCCGGGGGAGTAAGGGGTGAGAACGAAGATGGTTTCACCTTGGACAGGGATTTCACCCACACCATTCCCTCGGGTTTTCGGTTTCTCGGTGATTCCTTCAAGGTAGGAACTTGGCGTGAGATGCTGGTGAAAACTTCAAAGATACTGGTCGATCTGGATGAGACAAGGTTTCTAAACCTGCAGTACAGCGGTCGGCGGGGTAGGGAAAGACAGTATGTATCGGCAGACGGCAGAAACCTGCACAGCCCCCTTAAGATAAAGCAAGGGGTTTACGTCGAGGGCAAAGCGAGTGCCAAGCAGGTTGTGCGAATGATCAAACGAATGCTGGTGGAGTACGACTTAGATCCAAACGATTACAGGGTGTATCTCGCCGATCGCGGGGATGGTTTTCACGGATGAAACCCAAACCTGTGTTTCACCAGTCACCCAGAAAAAGGTGTAGATCTTCTTCCGTTCCCAAGACTGGGCCGATGCACTGTCTGACGCGTTCCTGGGTGCGATCCCCCAGATCAAGTGACAAGACTGCATTCGAATTCTCGTTTCCGGAGGGTTCAGCGTCACAGAATGCGGTGCTCCGGCGTGAGCAGACCGAATCGATGTCGTTTTGAATTTCCTTTGAACGCTGCTGTTCCCTTTCGCCCAAGACCTGCTTGTACGATAGACCATCACAGTCCCCGGGATCTATGACGATGTGGGAGGCAAAGTAAAGGACTCAATCAAGTATTTTCGGCGACATGTCCAAAAGCAAAGATATACGGGAAGGTACCCCTTTGAAATACCAGATGTGGGATACGGGGGCGGATGTGGTCCATCCTTTCTCTTCTGACCTTAGCCCGGGTCACTTCAACCCCGCACTTGTCGCACACAACACCCCTAAACCTAATCCTCTTGAACTTGCCGCAGTAACACTCCCAGTCCTTGATCGGGCCGAATATTTTGGGTTTCAGGGTTCTGTAGTTCAGCGTTTCAGGCTTTTTAACTTCGCCTCTTGACCACCCTCTTATGGTTTCAGGCGACGCAAGGGATATGCAGATGGAGGAAAGTTCGTTCACTTGCACAGGTCTTACCACTTCCTGAGTGAAATGCTACAGCCTGTATGTCGGGGACTTTAGAGGCAATTCGGCAGGAAACCGGGGTTTCCTACCAAGGTTACAGGAGGGCCGTAGCCCCGCTGCAAAGGGGCTTCGATCAGGGTTCGTAGTTGAACCAAGCATCCACGCAGGGGATGTGTTTCTGTAGCCATTTCAGGGTTTGCGCGTGGCTCGTGTTGTTGGGTTGTCAAACGTCAGTTAATTCACCCACCCCACGATACGAACGTGGTGCGATGACACTCCGATTATGACCCATCCTCATCTCCTTTTGCCACCTCTTGAATCATGAGTGTTTCAGGGTTTTCCATCATCGGGTGCATCGATGGCCGACGAACGGCACGGTAGCTCTTGCCGGGCATCAACACGTGATGGGCACTGTTCACCCTCCTAGGGCCTCAGTAATTTTGGTAAGGACACCCTACACTCCTTCATTTGCACCGCGAGGTTTGTTGGCGATGTCAACTGGGAGGGGGCTGTCTCACACAAACCACGCTTTCGTGGCCCCCCCATAAAAGCGGCAGCAGCAAAACAGTGACCGTAAAAATGGCCATTAACCTGAGGGTATTCCCTTTCAGCTGCAATTCCATTCTTTCACATCATCTGTACCGTAAGCTTCGATCCAGTTTCTACGGTGACGGCACATAGTCCTGTCATCTGAGGCCTACAAGGGCTTTTCCCCGCCAACAGAGAAGGGTATGTTGCAAACAGGGCTTGTTAAGGGTGATTCACGGAAGGGAATGGTGCTATGAGCTACAGGCAGTACGTAAAGTGGAGGCTTGATGAAGAGGTACCTTTTCCGGTGTACGAAAGCGCCGTAGAAGCGATGATGGCGGATATTTCCGCAAAGGCTGCCAGTCTCGCGTATTTTCGGGTTTGTGATGAAGAGGGGAGATCGGACGGGACTTACGCCTTGATCGCCCGGTGCAAGGATCTGGTGGACTGTCGGGCTTTGACGGAAAGTATCTTGGGTCGTTTGAGCGCCTACATCAAAAGGGACAGCTTGACCGCGGACTACCTGCAGGCGGAACACGAGGACATGTGGTTTGATTACACGGACGAAAAGGTTGCCTCAGAGCGCCTGGCGGGCATAACGAACACAAGATATTTGGAGTACGAGCACTGGCTATTGGCGGAAGGTGCTGACAAGGCAGCTTACGGGAATATCATAGACGTTTGGTTTCGATACGTAACGGAGCACAAAGAGCGTCTTTTCGACGAGTGGGTCAGCGCCCGGTACTACCGCAATGTGGACGGACGTGGAAAGCCCACCGGCAAGTACGCCATGATTTTTGAGTACGTTTCCCACCCGGAGTTTCAGGCCTACAAGAGGCGTCGCCGTCACAGTTACGATACGGACACGGGAGATTACCTCGTGTACAGAGACAACGATCCCTATCAATTCTTCAACAAAGATACCGTGGGCACAGACGGGCTTTGGCCCGAAAAGATGGGGCACTGGTTTGGGAAGTGAAAAGAATCACTCGCCCCGTACGGGGCGAGTGTCCCTTACCTCATGTACTTTTCCCGATCTCACCTAGCAAGTTTGTATATGGCCAAGACATCTTGCCAGTAAAGCTTCTTGATCCCTCCCAAGGGCCACTCCCTTCCCCGGGCTTCCCCCGTAGCTCTTTTGGCCAACAGTTCGAGTTCCTCGTCGGAATCAGGAACGCAAAGCTCCTTCAAAGTGAGGGGCAGGCCCATCTTCCTGAAAAAATCGCAAAGCCTTGAAATGCCCTCACGCACGACGCCATCGAGATCCCTGAAGTCTCCGTCAACCCCCATGATCTTGACCGCAAACCCGGTGAAGACCCCCAAAGCGTCCCTGTACACGTACTTCATCCACGCGGGGGTGACGACCGCAAGGCCAGCGCCGTGGGCCACATCGTAGGCGGCCCCCAACTCGTGCTGCATGCCGTGGCTCGCCCAATCCTGGATTCGGCCGACGCCCAAAAGGTTGTTGTGAGCTATGGTTCCTCCGAAGCCCACCTGGCACCAAGCGTCGTAATCCTCAGGATCCTTTATGAGGCGAAGGCCGTTACGCATGATGACCCTGAGCGTCGCCTCGCAAAGGGCATCCGTCAGTTCCACGTTTTGCGTAGGGGAAAAATAGCGTTCGAAAATGTGGCTCATCATGTCACAGATCCCGTAGGCAATCTGCTCTTTCGGCAGGGTGAAGAAGAGCTCCGGGTTTATCACGCTGAACACCGGGCAAAGGTGGGGACTGCTGTACGCGAGTTTTTGCTTTGTGTCCTCGTTTGTGATGACTGTCCCGCCCCCTCCCTCCGTTCCTGTGGCGGGTATGGTTAGCACAGTCCCGACAGGTAGGGCCCTTTCCACCCTCTGGCGTTCGGCGAACACATCCCAGATGTCCCCGTCGTGGTAAACACCCATAGCGATGGCTTTAGCGGAGTCGATCACGCTGCCTCCGCCCACGGCAAGGATGAAGTCAACGTTCTCCTGCTTGCACAATCCCACGCCTTTGCGTACCAACGTAACCTTAGGATTCGGCACCACGCCCCCGAGTTCCACCACCTCAACGCCCGAGTCAACAAGGGACGATTTGATCTGGTCGTACAGGCCACTACGCTTGATGCTGCCCCCTCCGTAATGAAACAGGACTCTCCGAGCCCGACTCCCCACAAGCTCACCCACTTGTTTGTGGGTCTCTTTGCCGAACACTATCCGCGTGGGAATGTGCAGTTGGAAGTTTTCCATTCAAATCATTCCTTTCTAGCGTCTGCCCGTTGTTATTCACCTTTCACGGGTCTTTTCCCTTGGCGCGAGGTTTGTACCTAAACAAAACCCCAGGACACCAGTTCTTCGTGATTTTTCCCTTCGGGAAAGGAAATACAGGCTACTTACAGAAATAGTGTTTGGAGCCTCCGATCGCCTGTTTAAGGAGTGTTAAAAGTGCTTCTTCTTATCAAGAACGTCAAACTGTACGCCCCCGATGACATGGGGACAAACGACATACTCATCTGTAATGAGAAGATCGTCAATGTCGGTAAAAAACTGCAAATACGGTACGAGGACCTGAGGGTCTTGGACGGAGAGGGCATGTTTGCGGTTCCCGGGTTCATTGACCAACACGTCCACGTGACTGGAGGTGGGGGAGAGGGCAGCTTCAGGACCAGGGTGCCGGAACTCAAGCTTTCCGACTGTGTGAAGGCGGGAGTCACCACAGTCTTGGGTCTTTTAGGCACCGACGGCCTTACCCGCAGTGTGGAGAACCTCGTTGCCAAAACAAAAGCTCTGAACGAAGAGGGCATCACCGCCTACTGCCTCACGGGGTCCTACGGGTACCCCCCTATCACGTTGACGGGCAACTTGAAGAAAGACGTGGCCTTCATCCAGGAAGTCCTGGGGGTCAAAGTGGCCATTTCGGATCACCGTTCCTCCCACATGACGAAAGAGGAGTTTACCAGGGTTGCCAGTGACGTGAGGGTAGCTTCCTTGATGAGCGGAAAGCCTGGGCTCATCGTGTGCCATCTTGGAAACGGCAAAAGGGGATTGGGGCCCATTTTCGATGTCCTGGATGACACAGAACTGCCCATTTGGCACTTTCGCCCCACCCACGCGCAGAAGGTCCGGGAGGACGCTATCGCCTTCGGCAAACGGGGCGGATACGTGGATTACACCGCGGGGGCAAGGGGTACGGGCACGGCCAAAAGCGTTGTGGGGGCCATAGAAGCGGGCATCCCTGCTCACCTGATAACCGTCAGCACCGATTCGAACAGTAGTCAGCCCCGGTGGAACGAGAAGAATGAAATGGTAGGCATAACGGCGGCAGAGCATGGACACCCTTCTTGCAACCCTCAAAGCCCTGGTTTTCGAGGCGGAAATGCCCCTTTCAAAGGCCCTAGGGTTCATCACCAGCAACGTAGCCTCGGCGCTTGGTCTGGAATCGAAGAAGGGCGCCTTGAAACGGGGCTTCGACGCGGACATTTTGCTTTTGGACGAGAAACTGAACCTCCGTACGGTGCTTTCCAGAGGCCAAGTGATGATGCGAGGGGGTGAAGTGGAGGTAAAAGGGACTTTCGAAAACTGATTGAGGAGGTATAAACCGTGAAGAAAACGTACATGCGCAGGGTTGAGGACATCATGCCCCTGGAGATTAAGTTTCACGTGTTTGGCGAGGGTTCCCCTAAAGTGTTCTTCTCCGGGGGTATCCACGGCGGCGAAACCACCGGGATCTACGTTGCTGACAGAATAGTCGAGTTCTTGGAGCAAAATGAGGTGCTGAAGGGATCTGTGAAGGTGCTGCCCATCGCCAACGTGGCGGGGTTCAGGATGCTTGAGCGCGCCTCACCCTACGACAGGATGGATCTCAACCGCATATTCCCCGGAAGACAGGACGCGTCGCCATCTCTGGGCCTCGCCAGCGTCATTTGGGAAGAGGCAAAGGACGCGGACTACATAGTGGACCTTCATTGCTGTGGGGTCTGGGGTTCCAGTTACACCCTAGCGCTACACCAGGGCTTCGAGAAAGCTAAGGAGCTGGCATCCATGTTGGCTATCCCCGCGGTGATCGAAAGCGGGGGCACTGGGGGTCAGCTGTTCACAGAAGCGACCCACGGGGGAACCTCCGCGGTGATCATAGAATTGCCCGGCGGTGGCAGAGATGGTTTCATAGACCTTCAGGCCGGGGACGAGTGTTACGAAGCATTGCTCAACCTTCTCAGACAGCTTGGCATGATTTCCGGCGAGCCTTTCAAGCCGAACCCCACGTTCTACGGGAAACTGGAAGGGGTGAGGGCACCGGTGGGCGGCATCTTTTTGCCTGCCCTAAAGCCGGGTACCCCCATCAAGAAGGACGACATCCTCGGTACGGTTGCCAAAGTGCCTGTTAAGGCCCCTTACGACGGTGTAGCCATAATGGTGAGACCCCCGTCATACGTGTTCAAAGGCGCGGGTCTAGCTAGCTTGGCACCCGTTAGCGAGTAATGTGAAAGAGGGGGCGGGAAACCCCGCCCCTATGAAACCCCAACCCTGATCGCACGCCACCCACAATCTTGATAACTTCAATATTGATATTGACATTGTTAATGTTCCGTGCAACAATGCTCATGTCATCATTGAGACAGTTTGTTTTTCGGATTGGAGTGGTGAATGTGAGCCCCTATTTAAGCGTCCAGGGATTGACCAAAACGTTCCGAGACCGCAAACGCACGGTGCAGGCCGNNGGTGCAGGCCGTGGACGGCGTATCCTTTTCCGTCACCAAGGGGGAGATGGTGGGTTTTTTGGGCCCCAACGGGGCGGGAAAGACCACAACCATAAAAGCTATCTTAGGGTTGATAAGGCCGGACTCGGGAACCGTCCTCGTGGACGGGATAGACCCTGGGAAAAACCACAGGGAAGCCGCAAACAGAATGGCCGCGGTGCTTGAGGGAGCACGCAACACGTACTGGCGCGTTTCCGTGTGGGATAACATTCAGTTCTTCGCGGGGATCCACGGTGTTTGCCCCAAGAAAGAGAGGGACTACCTGGAACACATCATGGAGATCCTGAACCTTACGGACAGGAGAGACACCCAGGTGGGTAATCTGTCAAGCGGGTACAAACAAAAGACGGCTCTAGCTTGTGCCCTTGTAAAGAAAACACCCCTCGTTTTTCTCGATGAACCCACCCTTGGGCTCGATGTCGAGGCATCCCAGGAGCTCAGGGCCGCGCTCAAGAGCATGCATCGAGAGGAAAAACGGACCATCATCGTCTCAAGCCACGACATGAAGGTCATCCAGGACATATGCCAAAGGGCCATCATCATCTGTCGGGGAAAGACGGTTGCGGACGAAAGCATCCAAAACCTGCTGGAACTGTTTAGGACGAGAAGTTACACGATCATCGTGCCCCTAGGGGGACACTCGGGTGACCCTTCCGCCCTTGCTTCCCGCATTGAAGCAACGTTTGAAGGAGCTGACGTCAGAACGCAAAGGGATGCCCTTGAGATCACCGTGGATTTTCGAGATCCCCTGCAAGTCTACGAACTGACGGATGTACTGCGCGAAAGCGGTCTTCCCTTGGAGTCGCTCAGTCAAGGCCAAGTGGATCTTGAGAGGGTCTTTCTAGAGATAGTGAGGAAGGAGAATGGCCGTGTGGTTCACAGCGTTTAGAGCTTCGTGGCGGCAAGCTTACAAATTGGCTGTAAGTTACATGTTCAACTTGGTCTCTTCCATAATAACTATGTGTGTGGTGTTCTTGCTCATGTTTTACGGGGTAAAAGCCGTTGGGGCAGGAGCACTGTCCTTGGGGGACACTTTGGGGGGGCTGTTCACTGGTTACATCGCTTGGATGATAGCCATCATCGGTTATCAGGACCTGGCCTACAATGTTACCAATGAGGCCCAAACGGGTACTTTGGAGCAGCTGTACATAACCCCCGTGGGGTACAAGTGCTTGGCGTTTTTCACGCAGACGTTTAACGCTATCTTGAACCTGTCAGTAGTGCTCACCGTCACAGCGATCATGATGCTTTTCACGGGGCAACGCTTAAACCTGGATATCCTCAGCCTGTTGCCCGTTTTCATCGCCATCTACGTCCAGGCGTGCGGGCTGGGTTTTGCCCTCGCGGGGCTCGCACTCATATTCAAGAGGATTCAGTCGGTCTTTCAGATAGTCACGTTCGGGGTTGTGGGCCTTTTCGCTGTGCCTTGGGATGTTTTCCCCTGGGCCAAATACCTTCCTTTCACCATGGGGCAGCACGTCATGAAAAAGGTCATGATGGAAAACGTGAGACTTGCGGCGGTACCCTTTTGCGACCTTGGGGTGCTCGCGGTGGCCACTGTTCTTTACCTGGCGGTAGGGCTAGGCTTGTTCACTCTCGCGGAGAACAAGGCGAAATCGTCGGGGTTGTTGGGACAGTATTGACCCCCCGGGGCTTCTGACCGGGAGTTTGGGAAAGGATACACAAAACGGGTTAAGGGGGAAGACGCTTTGAAGACGACGGTGCTCAACGTTCCCGATATGCACTGTGAAAATTGTGTCACGAGGATAACCACGGCGCTTGCCAAGAAACAGCTGGGTTTTAAGGTGTCTTTGACGAACAAGACCGTGAGCATCAACGGTGATGAACCAGCGATTCAAAAGGCCGTGGAAACCCTGAATGACCTGGGCTTCGAGGCCCAAAGACAGCCAGGGTAGAAGGAGGGAGCTGTTCCTAGGCCCTCGTGAACGAACAAGGTCGCGTGTTTGTGAGAAGGGGCACAACGTCCGTGGCATCAACCTGGCTACAAACAGCCAAGTCTTGCCCGTAGCCTATGTCGATGAGGTGTCTTCCGCTCAGTGACTCTTCGAAGGCTTTTAAAGGCTGTGGATAGCGTTCGTTGAGCCTCAGCGCGGCCAAAGCTCCGTCGGTCAGGGCAGCTTTGTCGACAAGGGTGAGCAAGCTTTTGACCAAGCGGCCTGCGCACACCGCATCGTCGAGCACGAAGCGCCCCTTCACCCCGGCACATACAAATCCGATACCCGATTCAAGTGTTTTGGCAAGCTCCACAGCTTGTGTGCAAGCAGCTTGGGCATTTAGGAAACACCCCACGAGCACCGCGGGTGCTTTGGACACAAGCTCAACGGCCTTCGTCCCGTTGCTGGTGGTGAGCACAGCACCCCTCCCCTTCGGGGCAAAATCCCGCAGCCCCGTGGGGGAGTTGCTGTAATGAAAGCCTTCAATGGGCAGACCTCCTCGCTCTCCAACGAGAAACAAATCGTGTTCACGGGCTAGGGCCCGTGCCTCCTCGGCCGTTTCGGTAGTGTACACCCGAGGGCAGCCTTTTCTCAAAAGCGTGGTCATGGTTGTGCTTGCTCTCAGAACGTCG
>MTKW01000119.1_pt1 | contig 10163 bp, 8 predicted proteins | sample 1042761 | NCBI WGS metagenome assembly MTKW01 (sample SAMN06205366, study PRJNA360243) | anaerobic digester metagenome | biome: Wastewater treatment plant; feature: Anaerobic digester sludge; material: sludge; isolation source: anaerobic digester fed with sludge from wastewater treatment plant ... | reverse complement strand
CTCGCGGGGGCGGCGGGGGGATGGCTTCCGCCGGGCGGGGGGCGGGGGGTGGAGCGGGGACGGGTTTGGGCGGCGGCGGTGGGGCAACTGCCGGGGCTGGGATTGGAGCGGTCGGCGCGGGGGACGCCGGGGGCTTGTCTGCCGCCGATGCCATGCGATCCAAGCGATACAGCACGCTGTTGAGGAGCTTTTCCTGCTGTTGCTGGCGGCTCCGGAGCGAGTAGAGCAAAAGCAGCGTCCAAATCGGAACGGACAGAATGGCAAAAAGAATGACGATGATGAACAAGAATACGGCGTCGTCGCTCATGGCTTCCTTTGGGCGGGGGTAGAACCAGTTTCCAGCCGGTCAGCATAGCGGGTCGCCTTGCAGATGCAAGGGATATTTCCGGTGGCGCGAGGACATTTGGCGGGGCATTTGGCGGCTGGATTCCGGGCGTGAGGTTTGGCACGATGGGGTGCAGTTCATGAAGCTGACACGCATAGTTCCGATTTGGCCGGTGGTCGTGGCCGGGTGGCTGGCGGCGTGGCTGCCGCTGTGGCTGTGGGGCAATGGGCGCTGGTGGCCGCCGGTGCTGCCGGACATGCCTGTGGGCGTGGATTTGCGCCTGATGCTCGGCTATTCGCGCGACTGGCTGCAAACGGGGAATCCTTTTGTGGGGCTGAATCCGTATCCGCCTTTGGCGGCGGTGCTTTTTGCGCCGCTGACGGCGCTGCCATTTATCTGGGCTTATGTCGCTTTCACCGCCTTGACGCTGGCGGCTTTTTTGTCCGTGACGCTGTGGCTTCCTTTGCGGATTTTCCCGCGCGCGGACAGATGGGCGATTGCATGGGTGGCGGTGAGCGGCCTGTTTTCCTACGGGCTGTGTTTTGAGTTGAGCTGGGGCCAGTTCAACGTGTTGGCGATGGCTTGCGCGGCGTGGGGCTTGTACGCCTTTCACCGGGCGCGGGGATGGCGCGGACGCTGGGCGGCTTATGTGCTCTTATGCGTGGCCATCCAGCTAAAGGTGTATCCCGCGATTTTTGTCCTGCTGATGACGAGACATCCGCGCGCCTGGCGTCAGAACCTGTTTCGCTGGTGCGGGTTGGGCGCGGCAAATCTTCTGTTGCTGTTTGCATTGGGGCCGCGCGTATTTATGGACTTTCTGCAGGCGTTGCACGCGCAGGCCGCCGCGCCGTATGTGTGGGCGGGCAATCATTCGCTGCAAAGCTGGGCGGCGTGGGCGGGCCATCCTTGGCTGGCGGCGGCGGGCGGAGGACTGCTGGCCGTTTGTTTGCTGGTCGGCGCGGGGCAGTTGTGGCGGCGGCCGAGGGAGGCGTTGCCGTGGGCGCGGGTGGCGTTGCTCTGCGCGTTGGCGACCATGCTCGCCCCCGGCGTGAGCCATGACTATAAACTCGCGACGCTGCCCATGGCCTTTGCGTTTTATATCGCGGCGCAACCGCCCCTGCGGGCGCGTTCGGCGCTTCTGCTGGGGCTGGTGTGTTTTCTCGAAGCCTGGACGCTATTTTCCGCGACCATTAAGCCCGCGCCGCTTCAAAACGCGGCGCCGGCGTTGCTGGCTCTGGCCGTCATCATCACACTTGGGTCGGGCAAACAAGCGGGCTATTCCGTTTTATCTGGACAATGCGGGGAGCTTTATTCATCCTGAAAAACGGTTAGGTGCAACATGGCGGAAGCAACGTTGAGGGATAGGACGGATTCCTGATGCTGGCAAAAGTTTTTTCAGGCGCAGTGTATGGGGTGGATGCCTACGAGGTCGAAATCGAGGTTCATGCGGGCTACGGCGACCCGAAAGTCATCATTGTCGGGCTGCCGGATGCCGCCGTTAAGGAAAGTTCCGAGCGGGTCTGGACAGCCTTGACCAATTCCGGATTTGACCCTCCGCTGGTGCGCACCACTGTGAATCTGGCGCCCGCGGACATCAAGAAGGAGGGACCCAGCTTCGATTTGCCAATCGCGTTGGGGATGCTGGCGGCTGGAGACCAGATGGATGGCTCCCCATTCGGCGATTACTGCGTGACGGGCGAGCTGGCCCTGAGCGGCGAAGTCCGCCGCGTGCGCGGTGTGTTGCCCATCGCTCTCCGGGCGCGCGCGGAGGGGCGCAAGGGTATTCTTGTGCCCGTGGAAAATGCGGAGGAAGCCGCCGTGGTCAAGGGGCTGGCCGTTTATCCCGTGGCCAATTTGCGAGAGGCCGCCGAATTTCTGGATGGCAAGAAAACCATCCCGCCGTTTGGGGTGGATTTGACAACGGCCTTCGCCGGCGGCGCGGTCTATGACGACGACTACGCCGACGTCAAAGGTCAGGAATTTTCCCGGCGTGCGATTGAAGTGGCCGTGGCCGGGGGACACAACATTTTGCTGGTGGGGCCGCCGGGCACCGGCAAATCCATGCTGGCGAAACGGGTGCCGACGATTCTCCCGCCCTTGACGCTGGAAGAGGCGCTGGAAACCACTAAAATCCATAGCATTGCCGGCGTGCTGCCCGCGCATCAGGCGGTCGTCAGCGGGCGTCCGTTCCGTGCGCCGCATCACACCATTTCCGATGCCGGGCTGTTGGGCGGGGGCACCCATCCGATGCCGGGCGAAGTCAGTCTGGCGCACAACGGCGTTCTGTTTCTCGACGAATTGCCCGAGTTCCACCGCAACGTGCTGGAAGTGATGCGCCAGCCGCTGGAGGATGGCTCCGTGACGATTTCCCGCGCGGTGGCATCCGTCACGTTCCCGTGCCGGTTCATGCTCGTGGCCGCCATGAATCCGTGTCCCTGCGGTCATTTTGGCGATGAGAAGCGCCGCTGCCGCTGCACGCCGACCCAAATGCAGCGCTATCGCAATCGCATTTCCGGCCCGCTGTTGGATAGAATTGACATCCACGTTGAGGTGCCGGCGATGGAATACCAGCAGTTGGCCGGTCTGGAAAAGGGCGAAAGCTCCGCCGACATCCGCGCACGGGTGATGGCGTCGCGGGAGGTTCAGCGCGAGCGCTTCGCGAAGCATCGCGGCGCGCGGCCCGTGCACAACAACGCCGGCATGCGCGCGCGGGATGTCCACCGCTATTGCGTGCTGGATGACGCCGCGCAGGGCTTGCTCAAGGCCGCCATGACCGATTTGCGCTGGAGCGCGCGCGCCTACGACCGCATTCTCAAGGTTTCGCGCACCATCGCTGACCTGGCGCATGCCGAGAAAATCAGCGCCGACCACGTGGCCGAGGCCATCCAATACCGCTCGCTTGACCGCAATTACTGGGCCTAAAAGCGCCGCGTCCAGTTTTCGCTTTGCAGAAGCGCGGGAGATAGTACACTGCGCGCATTCATGACTCCGACGATTCCATCCCGAAGCTGGCTGATTGGCATTGCTGCCATGCTGACCGCGCTTTTTTTCTGGTCGGTCATTCCGCTGATTCTGATTTATTTCACGCATTTGATAGACCCGTGGACGGCGAATGGCTCGCGCTATTTTTTCGCGGCGGCCTTCTGGGTGCCGTTTGTGCTGCGCTCGATGCGGCAGAAGACGCCCGCCGCGCGGCGCGCCGCGTGGGGCGCGGCGCTGGCGCCGGCTGTCGCGCATATCCTCAGCCAGATGTTTTTCGGCATAGCGCCCTATTACAACTCCGCCACGGTGATGAACTTCGGCTGCCGCCTCTCGATTCCTTTTGCAACGTTGTTTGGCTTTTGGATGTTGCGCGGCGAGCGCCCGCTGGCCAGAGTACCCTTGTTCTGGTTCGGTTTGCTCATCGCGCTGGGCAGTTTTTTCCTGATGTTTGCCGACGGCCAGGAAGTGGCCGGCGCATCCGTGCGCGGGTTGCTGGTTTTGCTGGGCTTTGCGATTTCGTGGGGGCTTTACGTGGTGTTCGTGCGGCGCAATTTGTCCGCCTATCCGGCGCATCTGGCCTACGGGCTTGTCAGCCTCCTGACCGGCGGCGCGTTGCTCGTGCTGATGTTTGCCGTGGGCGAGTGGCGCGCGCTGGCGGCGCTGAATCTGACGCAATGGCTGTGGCTGATATTGTCCGCTCTGCTGGGCCTCACGCTGGGCCACGTGTTTTACTACCGCGCCATTCGCATCATGGGGCCGATTGCGGCGGAAAGCGGCATGCTGCTGATTCCCTTCCAGACGGCCGTGTTCGCGGCCTTGCTGTTGGGCGAGCGCATGACCGCCGGGCAGTGGGTGGCCGGGCTGTTTCTGGTGCTTGGTTGCGCGGTGATTTTGCGCGCGCGCTTTAAAGTGCGCGGTTGACGGAACTTCGTTGCTTTATTTAACTACTTTATTTTATCCGCCCCGCGCGCGCCATGTTCCCGATGGCGAAGCCGGTGCTCCAGGCGCACAACGGCAAACACCAACAGCCCCGCGAGAGCCGAAACGGCAAGTCCCAAACTCGTTAATTCGCCCAAGCCAAAAATGACCCGCAAGCGGGCATTCATCAAGACGCCGATGTGTAACAGCAGCGTGATTGCCGTCAACACAATCATGGGCAGTTCCCGGCGCAATCGCAACGCCTCGCGGGTGACGGCGCGCAGCCCCCACGCCTGACCCACCTGCGCGAAACCAATCACCGCAAAGAGAATCGCCCGCCATTCCTGCCCGCCCGTCGTGGCAAAAAACGCCGCCGGTTGCCACGCGCCCAGCAACAGCGCGAGGCCGCCAATCAGCACGCCCACCCACATCATATGTATAATAGCGGCGAGGTCCAAAATCGGCGCATCCGGTTTGCGCGGCGGGCGGCTCATCACATCGCGCTCCGCCGGTTCCAGCCCCAGAGCCAGTCCCAGCAGTCCGTCGGTCATCAAGTTCAGCCAAAGCAGTTGCAACGGCAGCAGCGCAATCGGCCCCAGCCCGAACAGCGGCGCGAGGAACATCACCAGCACCTTGCCGATGTTGCCCCCAAACGAAAATTTAATGTAGCGCAGCAGATTGTCGAAAATGGTGCGGCCCTCTTCGACCGCCGCGACAATCGTCGCAAAGTTGTCATCCAGCAGCACCATTGCGGCGGCTTCTTTGGCGACATCCATGCCCATGACGCCCATCGCCACGCCGATATCCGCGCGCCGCAGCGCTGGTGAATCGTTCACCCCGTCGCCGGTCATCGCCGCGATGTGTCCCCGCCGCTGCAGGGCTTCCACAATCCGCAATTTATCCGCCGAGGTCACCCGCGCCACCACGCGGATGTGCTCCACCTGCGCCGTCAATTCGTCGTCGCTCATCCGCTCCAGCTCAACGCCGGTCAGAATACGCGCCTCTTCGCCTTCCGGCAGAATGCGCAAGCTGCGCGCGATAGCCGCCGCCGTCAGCGGGTGGTCGCCGGTAATCATCATGGTGCGAATGCCCGCGGAGTGGCTTCGCTCCACCGCCTCGCGCACCGATTCGCGCGGCGGGTCTATCAGTCCGGCCAGCCCGCAAAAGACCAGCTCCGTTTCAATTTCTTCCGGCTGCACGCTGGCATCGGGCAGGGCGTTCAGCTTGCGGAAAGCCATCCCCATCACCCGCTGCCCCGCCGCCGCCATCCGCTCGTTTTCTTCGCCGAAGCGTTGGCGGATGTCGTCCGTCAGCGGCACGACTTCGCCGTTGTCGAGAACCATTGTGGCCTGCGCCAGCAGTGTATCCGGCGCGCCTTTGACTGCGGCTAGAAACGATGACGCCAGCGCGGGCGGCGGCGCGCCGGCCTCGGCAACATGCCGATGCAGGGTGGTCATGCACCGCCGGTCCGAATCAAACGCGTATTCCATCAGGCGGGGCCATTGGGCCGTTGCGGTTTCCGTCGCCATGCCCAGCCGTTCCGCCGCGACCAGCAGGGCGGTTTCCGTCGGGTCGCCGATTCGTTGCGCGGGCTTGCCGGCGTCATCCATCACCAAGGTGCCATCGTTGCAAAGGGTCGCGGTCAGCAGCAGCGGGATGATTTCGTTGGCCGCCTCCGGCGGGAGAACGGGCGGGCGATTTGTCTCCAGCGTCAATTCGTGATGCCGCGACCGCAGCCGCACCACCGTCATTTTGTTTTCGGTCAGCGTGCCGGTTTTATCACTGCAAATAATGGTCACCGCCCCCAGCGTTTCCACCGCCGGCAAGCGGCGAATCAGCGCGTTGCGCCGCAGCATCCGCCGCGCCCCCAGCGCCAGCGTCACGGTGACAATTGCCGGCAGCCCCTCCGGCACAACCGCCACGAGCAGGCTCACCGCCGTCAGGAGCAAATTGCCCAGCCGCTCGCCCATCAGCAGCCCCATTGCGACAAGCGCCACCGCCGCGCCGCCCCCCGCCAGCGAAATATGCTTGCCCACCTGCGCCAGCTTGCGCTGCAACGGCGTCCGCCCCGGCTCAATATCGCGCAGCATCGCCGCGATTTTGCCCAGCTCCGTCCGCATGCCCGTCGCCACCACCACGCCCTCNNCGCCAGCGCCTCCGGCGACTTCAGCACATGCTCCGATTCACCCGTCAGCGCCGCTTCCGACATTCCGCAATTCACGCACTGAATCAGCCGCACATCCGCCGGCGCCAGATTCCCCTCAGTCAGCAGAACAATATCGCCCGGCACCAGCTCACGCGCGGGAATTTCCCGCACACCGCCCTCGCGCCGCACACGCACCACAGGGCTGGCCAACTGCTTCAGCGCCGCCATCGCTTTTTCTGCGCGATACTCCTGAATGAAGCCCAGCACGCCGAACATAAAAACGACGACCAGAATCGCCAGCGCCTCCGTCAGGTCGCCCAGCCAAAGCGCGAGCCCCGCCGCCGCGCACAGAATCAGAATCATCGGCTCAATAAACTGCCCCAGCAGCATTTTCCACGCCGGGCGGGAAATCCCCTCCTGCACCTCATTCAAGCCATACTGCCGCTGACGCGCCGCCACCTCCGCCGCCGACAAACCCTGTTCCGAATCCACGCCCAGTTCACGGAGAATGGCCGCGCCGCTTTGTGTATGAGGAGCAATCATGATGTCTGAAATAACGGGCATTATATCACTTCGCCTCCGCTTGACCAGTCCCGCCTCCGCCCCATTTTTCCGCCCCATTTTTCCACGGTGTGGAAAATGGGGGGCGGGAAAAGAGGTCAGAGAGCAGAGAGCAGAGGTCAGGAAAACCGAACAGCCGAACAGCCTCTGCGCTCGGCGAGCGCAGCTACAGAACAGCCGGGCGGCCGGATGGGGCACTTTGTGGCAAACGGGGGAGAAGGACATGGGTGGGGCAAAATGGGCCTGGTAGGGGATGGAGTGCCCTGATAATCTGCCCTCCATGAGAAGAGCCTATTACTCGGATTCCATTGCCGGTTTTTTGGCGGCGACAACGGACACCATGATTGGTCGGTTGGCACGGGCGAGCGAGTTTCCTGTCGAGCAAAGTCAACGGCTTGCATGGGAGAGGCAGATTGAGGTTCTCCGGCCTGTGGTCGAAAAATATGAAGGGGCCATCTATTTTGAGTATTCGATTCCTCGCATGGGTGAGCGCATTGATGTGGTTTTGCTGATTGGTTCGGCTATTTTTGTTCTAGAATTTAAGGTGGGTGGGACCGAGTTTACGTCCTATGGCTTGGATCAGGTCTGTGACTATGCGCTGGACCTGAAAAACTTTCACGAGACCAGTCGCGACCGATATGTTGCGCCCATTCTTGTGGCAACAAGGGCAACGCCTTGTGATACGTTGGATGTGGTGGCAACTCCGCAAAATGACAAGTTGCTGTTTCCGATGAAGTGTACTCCGGCGACGTTGAATTCAGCTATTGATGCCGTCCTGAAGTTTGCCGAGGGGGAGGATATTGTGGCCGAGACTTGGGAAGCGGGCCGTTACCACCCGACGCCTACAATTATCGAGGCGGCGCTGGCTTTGTATCGCACGCATGATGTGATGGACATTGTGCGCAATGATGCCGGAGCGAAGAATCTACATCGGACCACGCAGGCTATTTCAGAAATCATTGGCTCCGCCAAGGAGCATGGGAACAAGGCCATTTGCTTTGTGACGGGGGTGCCGGGGGCTGGGAAAACGTTGATTGGTCTGAATATCGCGACGAAACATTTGGATGCAGAAAGCGATTTATACAGCGTGTTTTTGTCGGGGAACGGCCCGCTTGTTAAGGTTCTCCAAGAGGCGTTGGCTCGGGATAAGGTGAAACGAGAGAGGGCGGCAAACCGGCGAATCACCAAGAAGGTTGCGCTTAGTGATGTCAAAGCCTTTGTCCAAAATGTTCACCATTATCGAGACGAATATCTCAGGGACCCGACCGCGCCGGTGGATCATGTGGCTCTTTTCGATGAAGCCCAGCGGGCATGGAATTTGGAACAAACGGCGAACTTCATGCGCAGGAAGAGGAATCGGCCTGATTTCGACCAGTCCGAGCCGGAGTTCCTGATTTCGTGCATTGACCGTCATCCCGATTGGGGGGTAATCGTTTGCCTGGTTGGCGGAGGGCAGGAAATCAATACAGGGGAAGCGGGAATCGGCGAATGGATAGAGGCGTTGAATCGCAGTTTTCCCGAATGGCACATTCACATATCGGAGCGACTAACAGATAGCGAATATGGGGCCGGTGTGTTTCTGGATAAGATTCAGGGTCGTGAACATGTGTATTATCACGAGGATTTACACCTCTCCGTGTCTATGCGGTCTTTTCGAGCGGAACATGTTTCGCAACTTGTGAAGCAAATTCTGGATATGGATTCGGCGGGGGCGCGCGAGACATTCAGGCAATTGGGCGGGAAGTATCCTATTGTTATTACGCGAGACTTGATGGCGGCCAAGAAGTGGCTTAAGCAGCAGGCGCGCGGAACGGAAAGATATGGCATCGTCGTTTCCTCCAGCGCGGAGCGGTTGCGGCCGCATGCCATACACGTGAAGGCGCCGATGGATCCTGTTCATTGGTTTTTGAATGGCAAGGAGGATGTTCGGTCGTCCTACTACCTCGAAGATGTAGCGACGGAGTTTTCCATTCAAGGATTGGAATTAGATTGGGCCTGTGTGACGTGGGATGGGGATTTTCGTTACAAGCCGGACGGGTGGAGTCATCATTCGTTTGTCGGACAGAAATGGAAGCGAGTTAGGAAGTCGGAGCGGCAGAAGTATCTTAAAAACGCGTATCGGGTGCTGTTGACACGGGCCCGGCAGGGGATGGTGATTGTCGTGCCGCCGGGAGATACGGAAGACCCGACTCGTTTGCTTGAAATCTACAATCCGACTTATGAGTATCTGAAGGGGATTGGGTTTCCGGAAATCTAAAGTTTCCGTGGCGGGTTTTCCACGGTGTGGAAAAAANNTTTTTCCATGGCGTGGAAAAGCGGGGTTAGAGCTGGCCGAGGGAGAGGTCGCCGTGGATTTTATAGACGGGGCCGTCGCGGTCTACGTGCAGGATGGTGTCGGGGAAGGCGGCGGGGAGTTTTTCGCGCAGGCGGCGGATGACTTCGGCTTCGAATTTTTCGCGGATGTTTGGCGGCACGGGGTCGAGGGTGGCGATGCGGGCCTGGACGACGTAGCCGGGGCCGTATTGCGAGCCGATGCCGACGGTGAAGGCGGCGCCGATGTCGAAGAGGCCGTCGTCTTCGCGGTTGGAGGTGTGGCCGTGGGCGGGACGGTTGGGGTGGCGGCGGGCGCGGTGGCCGTAGAGGTCTTCGAGTTCGACGTCAATTTCATCGAATACTTTTTTCAGGCGGGCTTCCCAGCGTTCGAGTCTGGATTGGTTGGTGGTCATGGCGGGGCGGGGGTCTCCGATGGTTCAAGGATGTTGCCGGGGTTGAGGAGGGTGTCGGGGTCGAGGATTTTTTTCAGCGCGCGCATGCGGGCGAGGGCGGCGTCGCCGGCCATTTGCCGGAAGAGGTCGCGCTTGATTTTGCCGATGCCGTGTTCGGCGGAAATGCTGCCGCCCCAGGCGATGACTTGCGCGGCCCAGCGGGTGTAGAGGTCGCGGCCGGCGGCGTAGTCGGCGGGGGTGCGCGGCAGGATGTTGACGTGCAGGTGGTTCGCGCCGATGTGGCCGAATATCAGGTTTTCGAGGCCGGCGGCGGCGAGGTCGTTTTCGTAGCGGGCGAGAATGTGGCCGAGGCGGGCGTCGGGGACGGACATGTCGGTGCCGAGTTTGGCGAGGCCGGGGTGCCGGCGGCGGCGCTCGTCTATGGTGGCGTTGACGAGTTCGGGGACGGCATGGCGGAAGGTTTTGAGCTTTTCCATGTCGTGGGGATTGTCGGCGAGGATGCAGG
>MTKW01002030.1_pt1 | contig 10164 bp, 9 predicted proteins | sample 1042761 | NCBI WGS metagenome assembly MTKW01 (sample SAMN06205366, study PRJNA360243) | anaerobic digester metagenome | biome: Wastewater treatment plant; feature: Anaerobic digester sludge; material: sludge; isolation source: anaerobic digester fed with sludge from wastewater treatment plant ... | reverse complement strand
TTTTTATGCCTTCTTTTGTTTCAAAAAAGGTTTGTAAAATATTTTCTTTTTCTTTAATTTCTTTTACTTTTGCATCCGTGTAAATTTTTATACCTTGTTTTTCCATATGTTTTCGGAGTTCTTTTGAGATTTCTTCATCTTGGCTTGGAAGGATAGTAGAAAGCATTTCCACTATGGTTATTTCAACACCAAATGTATTATATATGTAACCGATTTCAAGGCCTACAACTCCCCCTCCTATTATCAGCATTGATGAAGGGAGCTTTTCCATGAAAAGAGCCTCATCACTAGTTATGACATTTTGAAGTTTATGGCCCGGGATAGGTATTGTAATTGGAGCAGAGCCGGTAGCAAGGATTATATTCTCCGCAGTAATGGTCTTTTGTTCTGTTTCATATGATATTTTTATGGTATTTTGGTCCCGTAGTTTTGCTAACCCTTGAAAAACCTCAACACCGTTGACTTTTAAGAGATTTTCCACACCTTTTTTAAGGTTTTTAACAGTACAGGCAGTATTCTTCTGAATAACATTCCAGTCAATATCTACATCATCTGCAATGATACCGAATCCTCGAGCGCCTTTTATATCTTGTAACAGTTTTGCACTGTGGATCAGTGTTTTTGTGGGAATACAGCCTTTATTCAGGCATGTTCCCCCTAATTCGCCTTTTTCTATTAGTGCTACTTTGGCCTGTTTTTTACTTGCGTAAATGGCGGCTGCGTAGCCTCCGGGTCCTCCACCGATGACGGCTATATCATAATGCGTAGTATCACTTCCTTTAAAGCAGCATATTGATTGGTTCTTCAAGAATTTGTTTTATATTTTGAAGGAATTTCGCTCCTGCGGCTCCGTCTATTGCCCGGTGGTCACAGGATAAGGTGAGATTCATCATTGGCCGTATCGTTATTTCGTCGTCTATTACTACAGGCTGTTTCATTATTTTACCTACTGCCAGAATTGCTGTTTCCGGCTGATTTATAATGGCTTGAAAGTTTTCAATGTCATACATTCCAAGGTTTGTTATGGTAAAAGTGCCGCCTTGATAATCATCTGGCATCAGTTTTTTATCTTTTGCTTTTTGTATGAGGTCTGCAGTCTCTTTTGCAATCATTCCTAGACCCTTTTTATCCGCATCCTTAACGACTGGCACGATAAGACCGTCATCTAAAGCTACTGCAAGGCCAATATTGATATTTTGTTTCAGGATTATCTGTTCCTGTGTAAAACTTGAGTTTATTACAGGGTTTTGTCTTAAGGCTATGGCCGAGACTTTTATGAGTATATCATTGTAAGATAATTTTGCGTCATATTGGTTTTGTACTTGAGCTTGGAGTTTTTGCCTCAAGTCGATGGTCTTAGTCATGTCTACATCTAAGGAAAGATATATATGTGGTGCGACTTTTTTACTGTAGGCCATTTTCTCAGCAATGATTTTTCTCATGCCAATTACGGGTATGATATCTTTTATTGTAAATTCTTCACTGATGGGTATTTGTTCTTTTAGCAGGTCTTGTTTTGTAATTCTTTCACCGGGGCCCTTTTGTATGGTCTTTAGGTCTATTTGCTGTTCCTTTGCTATTTTTTTAGCCACCGGAGTGGCCCTTATTTTATTTTCTTGTATGTATGATATTACATCTTTTTCTACAATTCTGCCGTTAGGTCCTGTAGGGGTAATTTTCGATAGGTCTATTTGGTTTTCTCTTGCTACCCTTTTAGCTGCCGGGGAAGCTTTGATTTTATCAGGAATTGTTTGATTTGCTGATTTTGTTTTATCTTGTTGTTGCTGAAAGAGAGATGGTTTATGCTCTTGTTTTTGAGTTAAAATGTCTTTTCCTGTTATATCTTCGATTTCCGGAAGTTCTTCATCGGCATCGGCTATTATGGCTATGGGCTGACCCACCGGGACTACCTCTCCTTCTTGAGCCAATATCTTCCGCAATATCCCTGAGGTTTCAGCTTCATCTTCGATGTTTACTTTGTCAGTTTGTATTTCAACATATGTTTCACCTTTTTTCACCGGGTCACCTTCGTTTTTTATCCACTTTACTATAGTGCCCTCAATCATGGTAGTACCTAGCTTAGGCATTTTTACTACAGTAGCCATGAATATCCTCCTTTATCTTAGTAGCTCTTTCACGCCTTCTATAATATTAGAAACTTGTGGTACTGCATGTTTTTCAAGATTAGGGTTGTAGGGGATGGGTATATCAAGGCCTGCCAGTCGTTTTATTGGAGCATCCAAGTAGTCGAAAGCTTCGCTTCCTGCAATCCCTGCTGCGATTTCGGCCCCCCAGCCATAGCTTATAGGGTCGTCTTCGACTATGATTATTCTTCCTGTCTTTTTCACCGAGTCTATGATGGTCTGTAGATCTAAGGGTTTTAAAGTCCTAGGGTCTATAACTTCTGTATCTATTCCTTGTTGCTGCAACTTTTGGGCAGCTTCTAATGCTCTTGGTACCATTATGGAACCGGCAACTACCGTGATGTCTTTGCCTGATCTTTTTATGTCAGCTTTGCCCAGGGGTATGGTGTAGTCTTCTTCGGGGACTTCTCCTTTTGACCAGTAGAGAAGTTTATGTTCAGCAAATACTACGGGATTGTTGTCTCTTATAGCTGATTTCATAAGGCCTTTTACGTCATAGGGGGTAGATGGCATTACTACTTTAAGGCCCGGAAAGTGGGCAAATACAGCGGGAAAGCTCTGGGAGTGTTGAGCTGCCGCTCCGGTGCCACTACCCATAGGTCCTCGGATAACCATGGGAACTTGGGCTTTGCCGCCAAACATGTAGCGGTTTTTAGCACCCTGGTTTACCAGTTGATCCATAGCAATGGTGAAAAAATCAAAAAACATGATTTCCGCTACAGGCCGCATGCCGCACAAAGCTGCTCCGACGGCGGCACCGGCTATGGCGGCTTCCGAGATAGGGGTGTCAATTATTCGATTTTCACCGAATTCTTCGAATAGGCCCTTTGTGACTCCAAAGGCACCACCGTAAAGGCCTACGTCCTCTCCTATGATGAATACGGTTTCATCTCTTTGCATTTCTTCTCTTAATCCTTCTCTTAAAGCATCTATGTAAAGCTTTTCAGCCATTTTTTCGCCTCCGGTTTTGATTTTTATATTTTTACGCGTACACGTCGTCCATAATTTCTTCTATTTTAGGTTCCGGGCTGTTTAGTGCATATTCCAAAGCTTCTTGTATCGCTTTTTCTACAGCTTCTTGGACTTTTGCAAGTTCTTCTTCAGTAGCCGTGCCTTCATTGATTAGTTTTTGTCTGTATCGTTTTATGGGGCATTTTTGTTTCCACTCTTCTTCTTCCTGTCTTGTTCTGTATACCCTGGGGTCACTTTTTGAATGCCCCAACCATCGGTAGGTTTTTGCTTCTATGAGAGACGGTCCTTCACCTTGTCTTACTCTTTCTACAGCTTCTTGTACAACTTGGTATACAGCCTCTATATCGTTGCCGTCAACTATGATACCGGGGATGTCATAAGCTGCCGCTCTATCTGCAGCATTTTTAACGGCACTGGCCTTTTTAAAGGGGACCGACATGCCGTATTGGTTGTTTTCACAAACGTATACTACCGGCAATTTCTTTACTGCAGCAAGGTTTAAAGCTTCATGAAATACTCCCTGGTTTGTGGCTCCGTCTCCGAAAAAGCATAGGGTTACTTTCCCGTCCTTTTTTAGTTTTGATGCCAGGGCTGCCCCAGTGGCTATGGGTATTCCGCCGCCTACAATGCCGTTGGCACCAAGGTTCCCCATTTCAAGGTCGGCTATATGCATTGACCCGCCACGCCCCCGACAGTAACCGGTTTCCTTTCCCAGAAGCTCCGCAAACATTTGTGGGAGTTTGCCGCCCTTTGCTATGCAATGGCCATGACCGCGATGTGTACTAGTTATCATGTCTTTCTCGTCAAGGGCAGCTATGGCTCCTACGGCTGATGCCTCTTGACCTACTGAAAGGTGACAGGTGCCCCAGATGAGGTCGGCTTTAAACAGTCTGTCCACTTCCAGTTCGAAGTCTCTTATTTCGCACATTTTTTGATACATCCATATTTTTTTCTCTCTTGAGAGGGTCATTGTATCAGCTCCTTTTTTTATTTTTTGGTAATAAGAGTTATGAATTTGCAGTAAAAATATTTTTATGATTTCGTAAGAAAGGATAAGTATTCTCAGATATTTAATAAAATTATTTTGTTACCATGTTTAAAAGAGATTTGGGAATGCAGACCCACTTTCATAACCTAATCCATCCAATCAGCTTTTTTAAATTTGCTTTTACTAGTCCAGCAGCTAGCTTTATTGCATCACTCATACTATGACTAACTTTTGCTTTTTCTTTTCTTGAGTTTGCGGCAGGTTTCTATTTTGTATATTATGCAAGTTATATACCATAACTTGGCATATTTTGTTGAAAATATGCCGACTAAATATTTTATATAACCTTGTCCTGTAATCTTCTAAGCTGTAGTATAAGTGAGTTTTCATCCAGCTCCACCATATCATAGGTGAGAGTCTCTCCCTTTTTTACATCGGTTTTTAACTTCACCTTAGAACTGACTAACCCCAAGGGCAACGCATTATCTTTTCGAGCATTTTCAAAGGTGTCTATTAATCCATATACTGTATATCCTCCAATTCCATCCAGGTATTCTCCTGCTTTCATATCCTTCTTTGCTACTGCTACGGTTTCAGACACCGGTGCACCTTTCGGCGCTATCGTCGGTTCATGATATATATATGCCCGAGCTGCGGATAAAGGTGTTTCAATACTAGTAAGGTGATAAGGTCTATACAAAACATAGTTTGGCCCTTCACCCATGGAAAGATAAGCCATCTCTTCTCTAACTGCCGGAAGATTTGTAGTTACTATGACAAAAACTCCCGGTGCCACACCGTTTACGTATTCCACCACCTGATATCTTTCCAAAATGCCTCCTTGTTCCTTAAGACTAAACAGTTTTGGCAGTTCCTTAACAGTGGCTTCCGGCCCTATTAATCCTTTTTTCGTCGGTAAAAACCCAATTGCATTAGACACACAAGTCATTTCAACCATAGTTTTGGTTCCGTCTATAAAAGAAGTCAGCATTTTGGGATTCATATTGCTTGCCTGAGCTTTCTCTCTGGCTGTGTCGGGGTTAGCTTCCACATTAAGGGGATTGTTCTTGCCTTTTCCCGCTACTAATACCTCAAATCCCATAGCATCCACAAAATCATAAAGTTCTTTTATAGCACCCGGTTCATCGCCTGCAGAAACAGTATATACTACCCCAGCACTATCGGCCATCGTTTTTAGTATGGATCCTATGGTTACATCGGTCTCTACATTTAGCATTACAATATGTTTACCATTGTAAATCGAGTCAAATGCGATCTTAGCACCGGTTTCGGGCACACCGGTAGCGTCTATTACTACTTCAATCGGTAAAGACTTGGTTACTACATCAAGATTTTCTGTAATAATGTATTTCCCTTTCTTTATTGCTGCCTCGGCTTGTAAAGGTGTACCAACCAAAACGATATCATCAGTTTTTACTCCGGCAAGAACATATGCATTCTTAGCCTTTTCCACGTTTAAGTCGGAAATTATGGCAGGACAAATACCCTCCATGCAGAACATCTGGCTTACCATACCACGTCCCATTTGACCTGCTCCAACTATACCAATATTTATTTTTTTGCCATGTTCAGCAAGTTCCTTAAGTTTCGTATTTAGATTAAGCATAGTTACATCTCCTCGTATACTACGTTTAGGCCCACATTTTAAGTGGTCCAAACATAGTTGTTTTTATTTATTTTAAAAGGGAATCCTAATACTAAAATAAGGCTACAGGATAATTAGCAAAGAATAATTCTCTCGTCTCCTGCAAAACCATAGGGTTATTGCCTATAAAGCGTGCTTCCTGACTTAACCGTTAACCTGCCAACCCAGATGCTGCATCTCTTTGACTAGACCAACAGCAAGGTAATTTTCAAAGATGAATGCTAATAATGCGAGGTTGCAGTTAGCGGCTAAGATTAGGATATCTCTTTTGCTGTTTGTTCTTCTATCTCCTTAAGAAAGGTGGTGATATTGATAAAGAACAATTTTCTATCAACTTTATTCGTTGGTAACGAAAGGACACTCTATTTTCAATTGGCCTTTATCACAATAGTGTCACCTTTTATTATCAAGGGCACACTTTCTCCATGTAAATGTATATCTCCGGGTAGTTTTGGAGATGTTCGGCCATCAAATTTAAGGCAGACATGCCCAATTTTTTTTAAGTTTTTATTAGCTAATTCTCCTACAGCGGTAACTGTATATGTGAAACTACCTAAAATCATTAAATCTCCGTTTGTCACATCTTTTGTAAGGGTTCCACCGGTATGAATAACTGAAATTTCTTGAAGCTCTATCGGTGCAGTGGTATCAAACAAAACCATCATTCCTTGCTGTAACAGATCTTCTACCATATCTCCTATGGCAGTAACTGTGGTTTTATATTTATTCATAGCTTCACTCCTTTGAGCAAGGGTAGTAAAAGTATTCTGCCGCAATAGCATTGCGGCAGAACCTCGTGTGCTATCCGGTATACAAACCGATGCTGAACAGGTAGGCAATTAATACTGAAATTGGACCGGTTATCAGTCGTGAGATAAGTATTGCTCCAACACCTACCTCAACGGTTTCAGGTTTGGCTTCTCCAAGGCTTAGTCCCACGGGAATAAAGTCACATCCGACCTGGGGATTGATGGCAAAGAGTGCCGGTAGAGCAAACTGCGGAGGTATATTGCCTTTACCGATCTCAACACCTACCAAAACTCCTACTACCTGTGCAATTACAGCCCCCGGCCCTAATAAAGGTGAAAGTATGGGTATTGCACATACAATTGAAATGGCTAACAGACCAGGCAAGCTTCCTGCTAAAGGAGAAATTATGTTGGCTATCCAATTACCTATACCGGATTTAAGAATTATACCGATAAGGGTTGCTACAAAAGCTATAAATGGAAGAATATTTTTAATAACTTGGTCAATGGTTTCTCGACCGGATTGATAGAAGATACTGACTACTCCGCCCATACCTCTGCCTATTTTTTCTATTATTCCGACCTTTCGGCTCTCGGCATTAGTAATAACATTATCTTCGAGAACATCTGATTCAGCAGATATGTCCGGTCGAATGTGTTCTGCATCTTGTGAGGATATTATGGAGATGTTATCCGGCTTTACCCCTGAAACGTAAATGTCTTCTTTTATGTATTGAGCTAGAGGCCCTACTTGACCTACAGGTGTTAAGTTAATAGTGGGAATTCGTTTTCTCGGATAAACCCCACAGCGAGCCGTTCCTCCGCAATCTATCACGACACAACATATTTCATCTTCCGGTACTGATGATTTGAAGCCGTCAAAGGCTGTACCGCCGGTAAGTTCAGCAATGCGTTGAGCTACTGGATCTATCCCGCCCCCTGTAACCGAAGCTATTTTATCTTTACCTTCTTCAGGTTTGATTATGAGGGGGCCTCCCCAACCGCCAGCTCCTTTTTGAATCTTAACTGCCTTAAATTTCATTTTTTCACCCTCCTCAAATCAAATCTCTTTGTCTCATCATTCTTAATGTAAGCATTTCAGTAACAATACCCCTTATGAAAATCACTATTACACCTACAATAAAATATCTTATAGCAAGCTGACCTAAAGGAAAACCCAATTGTTCTATACCCTGTGCAATTCCCATATAAACAAAAAGCTCTGCGGGGTTAGCATGGGGGAATAAACCGACAATGGGATGGACAAAAGAAACGGCAGCATCATAGAATGCAGGTTTATACTTTTCCGGTAAAAACCGCCCAAAAGTATAAGCCATGGGATTAGTTAAGAAAAACACTGCCAAAACCGGCATTACAGTATAACGTAAGATAGTATACTTTCCTGCAACTTGAGCTATGTTGTTAATCCTCTCCTGCCCTACAAATTTTATCAGTGCATTAACAGCAGTCATGAGAGTGATAAGAGTCGGTAAAATCCCTCCTGCAAGACCTAAAAATGTGTTTCCACCTTCTTGAAACAAACCGATAAACGCCTGAGCAAAATTCGCCAATGCATCCATTAAAGTTTCCCTCCCAAAAATTTATTTACAGAAGAGCTACAACTAAAATATTTCATGTACCCCCTTTCCCTTCGTTATCTTTTGACGGATCCAGTGAGTCGATTGCTTTTAAAACTGCGGTTTTAGTTCTTTTGTTCATGCTTTTCGTTATTACGTCAATATCTTTCAAATTCTGATTTTGTAGAGCTTTAAAAGGCATGAACCTGGCAAAAACCGTTATTCCGGTCATTATTTGCGCATTTGTGATAATATTTTCATCATTTACACCGAGTATTACTATAACACCCCTGCTAAAACGACCTTTAACCGTTCCCACTCCCAATCTGCCATGCCTTTTAAGTTCAGCAATTTTTTTTTGGAAATTTTTAATTTGAAAATATACCAAAACTCCCTGACAAACCCAAGCTGCTCCGATTATCCACAATATTTTGATCCACATGGAATTACCCTCCGATACTAGACACTTCTCAAAAGATAATTACCGGTTTTTTCATCTGTAACAAGTACATTGATGTAACGACCTTTAAGAGCAGCTAAAATAGCTTCGTGTTTATCCACTCCACCGGCTACCCCTACAACAATAGGTATTTTTTTCAAATGATCTATGGAGATACCTATTACTCTTTGATTCAACTCAACATCACAGACTTTGCCATCAACATCTATGAAAATCGAACAAAGATCACATATAGCGCCTGCTTTTTCCAGATCATTTAAAATCTTGTCTGTATAATATCCGGTTTCCAATATTGTAGAATTGGGAGCTAAAGGTGCACCGATCCCTATAAGTGCTACATTGGAATTTGACGCAATTTCGAGACTCTTACTAATGTTGGTATCTGATAAAAGGGATTCTCTAACTTCTTCGCTATCAACAATGGCAGGTACATGAAGCAACTGCCATTTGCCGTTAAAAGCTCTGGCAAGATTCAAAACTATCTGGTTCGAATGAACATCAAGCCTTGACTGTCCAACTCCTCCTACAAGGGGGACAAATACGACATCTCTGGTTTCATTTTTTATATACTCCGAAATATAGGCCAATGTTGTTCCCCAAGAAACTCCTATGATATCATGATCCTTTAAAACTCTTGTAAGATAGCCTGCAGCCGCTTCAGCCAAAAGTCGCTTAAGGCTCTCATTCTCATCAGTTGGAGTAATAATTACTTCTCTTAAATTGAACTTTTTTTCCAGTTCTTTTTCTAATACTGTAAAACTAAATTCATTATGTACCTTTATTTCTACAATTCCTTTTTCCCTGGCTTTTTGTAAAAGTCTTGATACTGAAGGTCGTGATATTCCATACTTATCTGCTATCTCCTGCTGTGTTTTATTTTCATCATAATACATCTGTGCCACTTTAGTTAAAAGTCTTTTTTCCTTCCATTCATTTTTCATTATCATCCCTCTTTGAACATTTGTGCAATATATTATCATTGGTTCAGTTTTAGTTTATATCAGTATGTTGCAAATGTCAATAATTGTTCGATATTTCACAATATGTTCTTGACATATAAAAAAGTAGCCTTCATTATATATTATGAAGGCTTTTTCAAGGGTCTGAATTTTAAAGAAATAATTAAGAGAATTTAATAGGTCATTTTCCTTGTTATTTATTTAGAAAAGTATGGATTTTTTTGAAGCAAACTTGCAAATTATCAACCGAATAATTGCATGATTTTGAGGAGAACCCAAGTTAAGGGATTAGCGCCATCACAGATGCTGGAAATACTGGTGGCACCCTCTGGGAATTGAAATGCCGCATCAATAGCTGCTTGCGTATGCAGAGGCGCAACGTTTGTTGCAATCAACAGACCTACTGCTATTACCAATGCTCCAATTATGACAGATCTGAAAACATTCCCTCTACATATGGGAGCCACCATGGCCACCATAAATGGTATCGTGGCAAGATCTCCAAAAGGCAATACCCTATTCCCGGGTACTATTAATGCAAGCAAAATAGTTATTGGAACCAATATAAGAGCTGTTGCAATAGCTGACGGGTGCCCTATGGCTACAGCAGAATCTAGGCCAATATAAAACTCATTACCTGCGAATCTCT
>MTKW01032297.1_pt1 | contig 10175 bp, 8 predicted proteins | sample 1042761 | NCBI WGS metagenome assembly MTKW01 (sample SAMN06205366, study PRJNA360243) | anaerobic digester metagenome | biome: Wastewater treatment plant; feature: Anaerobic digester sludge; material: sludge; isolation source: anaerobic digester fed with sludge from wastewater treatment plant ... | reverse complement strand
GGAAGTGTGCCATACCTTTTACAGTCTTCCAGTAGCCAATATATCTTATCTACTATTGAAAGGTTACTATTCAAGATCTCAGTGTATTTCCGTTGTAAAATCTTATTTTTCTCGAGATCTAACTTATATAATCCCTTAACCGGATCAATAATTTCATTAGTAAGATTTAATAATGAGACTTGTATTTGCTTTATCTCATCCCTAGTAAATCCATAGTCTTCTAATACCTTCAGTTTTTCAGGGAGATTCAGATAATAGCAGGAATAGACTATCCTAAATTCTACTTTATCATGATAAGAAGGACTGTTGATAAGCTTGTTCAAATAGAAATTAGCCAGCTTTTTAGCCACATCTTCATCCAATTCTCTAGGAATAAAGGAATTGAAAGAAACCCTTACATCAATAAAAGGAATACCTAAGAAGGAAACCATTAAGGGATGGCCTCTTAAATCTCTATAGCCATAGCTATTCCGTTGATGAGCCCAAATATTATCAGTAACCAGTTCTTTATATAGCGATATGGACAATTTCTTGGGCCTTAAACCGATAATTTCTGCTGGNNGACATCAATTTCTCTATTTTTTTATAAATCTTCCTTAAGGAGTCTTTTATATCCAGATGAGACAAATCATCTTTATTTCTTATAGCAATAGGGCGCACCTGGAATATGTATAACTCATCATTCTGATCTATTCCAAATTCAATATCCAAGTATGGAGTGCCAAGGATAGCTTCCAGTTCCCTGCAGCAGTTAATAATTCTATTCAAGTACTCCTCATCAGCACTAAAAGCTGATTCTTTCATAAACACAAAAGTTTTGCAGGTATCTGCCTTACCGCCGGTAACACCGTCACTTCTCCCCGACTCATCAAAATTAATAATATAGTAAGGAGCTAAGGTATCGATATCACAGGTAAATACCACTCCTGCTTTAGCTATATCCTCTAGCATTGGTTGAATCAGAACTTCTCCCTCAGCCGAATCATAAGAATGAAAAACCTGCTCTATGGCCTTCAGTAATTCCAGCTCGTTATTTTTGTCAACATTCAATATACTTTCGTATTTTCCGGCATTAGAACTCTCTACTCTATCCTCATCCTTATATGAGGAACGAATTATCAGCTTTTTTTTCACAAAAAAATCTTTTATTCCCTTAATTGTAGCATTTTTATTTTTGCTGAATTCCTCATATTTAACAATTAATAAGGGCAGAATTTTGCCACCTTTAAGATTGTTATACAGATACTTTAGGGTCTGGGCCTTTGTTTGAAAATTATATCTCGTTTCCATACATATTTTCCTTTTTCTCTTTAGATCTTTGACTTAATATTGCCAGATGCTTCAAGACAGGATGGATAATATAAAAAACATCGCCATTATTATTTAAGTAGCCTTCTTCTGCCGGAATTACATCTCCTATATTCTGCATAAAATCAATTAATGTCGAAGTCCTTATAATTGGATCTAAAACGAGGTCGTAATCTATGCTAGCATCTTCAGGCAGTTCAAAGCTTTTTCTGAATAAGATAGGACCAGAATCAATTTTTTCCTCTAGGAAAATAACTGAACAGGCAATACTATCCTCAATTAACATACTGTAATAAAAAGTAGTACTCCCTTTATAATCCGGTAACCAGCCAGGATGTACATGGATAAATTTCTTGCCTTGTCCTAAGATTTCTTTCCGTAAAATTGCTCCCCCCGGTCCAGAATAAATAATATATTTAGTGGGACAATCCTTAACATAATTAATTACTTCCGGGGAGTTTACATTCAAGGTATTAGCTATACAATACTCAATATTATTATTTTTTAGTGTTGTGATTACGTGTTCTTTTTCGTCAAAACTAAGGTCTAAGCCTTTAATCTTCCTTACTAAAGATTGCTTTGTTGCTTTATTATAAACAACATCTACTTCGTCTTGTTCTGGCAACACATAAGTATTATCTTGCAATACAATCGCACTTTTCGGTATGTAACCTTTCCTTATTAAGCTCTGTATATAAGCCTTGGATCTGTTCGTATTTACTAATAATATTGAAAAATCTAGCATACCTTTTCCTCCAGTAGAGCCGCGTATATTTCCTTCTCTATTATTAATCCATGATAGGCAAGTAAAATCTCTTCCTTGGAGAAAATCCTCGCTAAAGCAGATACAACAAGATCATTTAATTTCAAGATAGTATTAAAGTAGATATATTTTTTTGTTTTGGAATTTTCTTTTTCTATAGCTAAAATCAAAATATTTATAAGTAACAGGTAATTAAGCATATCATCGTAAATTTCACTGCTCTTTTTAAAGTTTATATCGTATTTAGTGTAAATTTTTTTAGACACTTCGAATTTGTGAAGTACTTTTAATATGACAGCAGTTACTTCCTCATCATATTTGCCATCGTAGATATTCTGCAAAATATCGAACAAGTAAAACTTAGTTATTACTTCATCATTTTGATAGATTTTTTCAACAGAGAATTCGAGCTCTTTTTCCACCTGAGTAATAATGCTTTTAAAATCGGCCGATGAAGGATTAAACTCATTTTTATAAATCTTATCTATGGCTTTTTCTAAGATTCCGATAGCTTTATTTCTGGCCGCCATATAACCTTCTAAAAAAGGCATTCCAATATACTTAGTGTATTGATATTTTTCAGGATTTACTATTCTGTCACTGGCTGAATATCCATATACATAATCGCTATTAATCCCTAACTCTTTAATAATTTTGTATGCTAAGCTATTAAAATCAGGACCATCTTCATTATTATCTATGGTTATGTCAGGGGCATAAGGTTTAACAAATTCAATATCTACACCTACAAAATCATTGATCTCGCCATTCAGAGCTTTTTGATATAAGCCCTTATTATCCCTTTCAACCAGTTTTTCAAAGTCTACGTCCAGGAATATTTCTTTATAGCAGCTGAATATTTCGCGATTATATTTTTGGTTATCATGGAAAATTGATAAGACACAAGCTATTACATTTATGCCTTGTGCGTCTAGCAATTTGCATAAATTACTGATTCTATAGGCATTTTTTCTCCTATCCTCAATGGAATGTCCTAAATCTTCCCCTAATGATGCTCTTACCATATCACCATCTAAAAGAACCCAATTATTGTCCATACTTTTCAAAATTTTATACATTTCATTTCCCAGAGTTGTCTTCCCACTTCCGGACATCCCTATAATCCATATAACCATTGGCATACCTCCGACTATGTTGTAAGTACTATAATTTATAGTCCTGGAGCTTTTTCAAATCTTCCACGCTATCGATTTCCAGCCAACCTCCATTAATTTCTACCCCTTTTACTTTGAAGCCCTCATTAATTAACAATTGCAAAAAGCTAGTCATGTACATATTGTTAAAGTCTTTACCATCATAAATCCTGTTCCTGTCCAAGCTATAATAAAAATCCCTTATTTCCCTAAGCATGGTTTTAGATATTTTAATCAAACCAACATACTGTCCTTCGATCTCTGCATAACTTTCAGGCTTTCCACCCAGTTCTTTTATATATCCTCTAGGATCTAATTTCATCGTTTCAGCATCATCTAAGGGGTTGTCCATCCTGGCTGTCCAAAGCCTTTTCCAATCCTTATCGACAACTACAGATATGCCTTCCTCTGAGGCCGCCAGTTGGCGTACTAGCTTTTCGCTATAGATAATATCCGAATAAGATATTATTACATCGTCGTCTGAATCAAAGAAATCCTCTGCACAGAACATTGTATAAACCATGTTTGTACTACTATACAGAGGGTTGTGATATATTCTTATCTCTTCATTATCGTAGTTCTCTTTAATGTAACTACTTAACACTTCATTCTTATAGCCTGTAATCAAGCCAATATCTGTAATTCCGACTTGTTCCAGGGCATCGAAAATATACTTAATTATTGGTTTTCCTTTATATGAGACCATACATTTTGGCTTATCTTCTGTATATGGCCTTAATCTACTGCCCTCCCCGGCAGCCAGAATAAGTACTTTCACCACTTTACTCCTTTACCGTTCAATATAAATAGAATTTATTATATCTTCTTTTATCCTGTAGCCGCATTTGCCGTCAGAATAGGTTAAATGCTCTCTTAGCTTAGAGATTCTCAAATCAAGTAAGGGATCCTTTTTGGCGACAACCATATCAATGAAATTCTTAATATCTTCTTTACTACTGGCCTTATAGCAAGCGTTGGCTATGTCTTGTCCGTCTTCATTCAATTCAATTCCATGCTCACCAATTAAATGTAATATTGGTTTATATGTTGGCATGTAGGTTAGCAAAAATGATGATGTATCTGAAATCAGTGCATTCGATAAGACAAAGGCCTCTCTGTAGTCATTGCTTTCGTCTAACATAACATTTCCCATGCTATTAATGGTATTTCTAAAATTATCGACTACAGTTGTATCTCCATTATTTATTTTTGTTAAGCTTCCAAACAGAAGGGGGTGGGGCCTTATTATTAAAAACAAGTCATCCCTTTGTCGGAAAATTGATAGAATAAAATCTTTAAATATATTAAAGGTAGACCCCGAAATACCATCAGCAAAATAAAAATGAGGGTTCCATAGAAAAACGATCCTGTCTCCGATTTTAGTGATTAAGTCCTGCTTTACTCTGAAATCCTTTAACAAAGCTAAACTGTCGAATTTGGGATGACCGGTTATCACTAAATTTTCACCGCTGTATATACTATTCTTTTTAAACATCTGCTTATACTTCTCAGACCTGACATATATTTTCCAGGCATCCCTGTGTATATCGTTATTAAAAAACCAACTTGTTATCTCACCGCCAAACAGTTCCTGGCAATATGGTATATAGACAATTTTAATACCTAATCTTTTTATGTTTTCGACACTATACATTTCCGGCCTAGTCGAATCATAAGGACTATGATAGATTACTATGTCCGGCTTATCTTCTTCAACATTGTAAAAATACCAGGGGATAAATGGTATCTCTTTTTCCAGTAAGAAACTTCTTGATTTATGATATTCTGAGTCAAACTTATGGATAAAAGGTAATTGCACAATTTTAACATCTGCCCTATCGTCTGCTAAAAATGCTTCATACACAGATGCTGTTGAACTCCATGTATCAGGGTTTTGTATAAAGAAAGTAACCTTTAGTGTTTTATTATTGGTTTCTTTATTGTTGTTTTCTAAATAAGCCTTTAAATACTCTATATCAAGCAGATTATTAGCATCAACGCTCCCTCTGCCTGCATCAGCTTCCTCTGCAAATTCAGCCAATTTTTTTACTAAATCATCTTCGATGCTTATTCCTAATTTCTCTAAATCCCTCTTTATTAGCAAGCATGTCTCCGTAAAAAACTCATATTCAGGTCTTATACGGAAAAATGGCTTGTCATGCTCCAATTTATTATATAAATCTATGAATCTGCATTGAGGAAAATCTCTTAAAATCTGGTCAGCAATTTCTACATTATAGTCGTATGAGGAAATAATGACCATATCTATTGGAAAATCCGTAATAGCTACTGGTGGGCATATTTTGAGACCAAAATATGCCTTCCCCCACTTGCTACTATTCGAATCTATAAAGCATTTTAAATTGAGCTTGTCTATTTCCAGTACTTTTAGGAGTTGTTCGGTATGTTCTCCTGTACCCCATATGGCAACATTTTCTACACTACTTATTCTCTGTTGTATATGCTTATTGACATTAGTAAGGGGTCTTGAACTTTCACATTTACATAGGATACTTTTGATAATACTTGTATTCACAGACAATCACACCTTATATATATCTTGTTCTATTCTATTTGAAAAGATTTGAAAAGCTATAGGTATTTTGTTGGCGTAATAAAGAAAATATTCAGCTTACATACTAACTCTTTGAGAGCCTTTTTCATACCTTCATTCAGCTCTTTTATTGCTTGTCTGCTTGTGGTATAGACCATATCTTCATTAACATAATTAGCAAAGGCATATTCTTCATATCCATCTAGGCCTGCTACAAATATTCTATTAACCTCCAGCTTAGACAATAGTTTTAAGAGCATGAGGGTCGAGTTATCTTTAACTGCCTCGATATCATTCAACAGGTTATTATAGTTTACGACCACTTCCTCATTATCACTATTTAGTAGATTAGAGGTTAATATCAGTTTCCCCCTAATCCCCTTAATACCTTCGCTTTCGCGCAGCTTTTCATATCTTTTTTCATTACTTACAAATATGTAGTCCGGGGAAATACCCTCTGGTATGAAATTAATACTTACTACAATGGTTTTTTCTTTTTGCACAACATCTTTTATTTCATGAGCATACTTATACAAACTACTTCCCGGCGCCATTATTAATACGGACCTGTTCTTAAATTCTTCTTTTAATTTTAGGATTACTGCTTCATCATTGATATAGTGCTTTTGATAATTTATATAAAGTTCCTCAATATACTGTTTATCGAAGCTTGTTTTTTTGTCATCAGATATTTGATTTAAAATATCACTTATTGATTTTACTGTTAGAGCATTCTTTTCTGATAAATATGTAGCATAGTTAGGATGACAATTAAACGTTGCCGACAGAAAATGTGGTAAAGAATAACCCCAATAATGGTCAATATATATTTTATTGAGAATGCTATCAATAATATCTAGTAATGGGTATATCTTATATGACTTACCGTGATTCTCATTTAAGTACTCAGCAAACAATTCACTATTTAAGTTTCCTGCCCCTCTACCCATGCCAAATACTGATGAATCTACAATCCTACTACGCTTTGACCTAGTTGAAATAAAAGACTGAGCATTTGAATAGGCCATTTGAAGGTTATTATGGGCATGATAACCGATAATAATATCCTCTCTGAGGTTATTGTCGATGATATAAAACCTTCTAAGCAAATCACTCTGCTTCATAACCCCAAAGCTATCAACAATATAAAAGGCATATACCTCCATTTGATTTACTTTTTCTATTAAGTTAAGTAGTTCAATATCCGAATAATTATTGGTGACCATCGGCTGCATAAATACTAGGTAACCCTTTTTTGAGATTTCATTACATAGGCTTACGGCCCCTTCTAAATCCCCTTTATGAAATGCCACCCGAATACCGTCAACTGATTTTCCCGTACACTGCGGAATATCCTTGGCTTCATATTCACCATAATTAATCATACAGACGTATTTTGTTTTTCCTCTATCCTCAGGTAAAAAATCAGCTGTTCTGTCTATCGTGTCAAATACTGACCGTTCCTCATTGTATTCGTTTTTATTACTTAAAAATCCGCACTCAATAATATCAATTTTCGCCTCTGCTAGACTGCTGATTATTTTTCTTATATTCTGTCTTTTAAAACTCCAATCATTCACATATCCGCCGTCTCGAAGGGTACAATCCAATAATTTTATTTTCTCCATCTCAAGCCTGTCCCTTCCTTAAAAAAGTTATAGATTGCATTAGCAATATCAAAGTCTTCCTGAGTATCTATATCTATACTCTCAATTTCTGATACTTCAATAATAGCAGGGTTATATCCTATCCTTCGATTGTGTTCCAGAACATGCTCCCTTTTATAAATATAGAAGCCGCTAGTTTCAACATACATTGGCTTTAAATCTTGGGTCCGAGGTATATCATCCACTTCGTAATTAAATGGCTTTTGATCCAGCCACAAAAAATCCTGCAGCTTTTTGGCAGCAAAGGCGGAGTCATATTCCCCACTAATAACCGCATCCAACCCACTTTCAATACTGCTATTCTTAACAAAAGGCGATGTAGTATGAGTCATTACATATATATCAGCTGGTACATCGAGAGCAAAATTGTAAAGTACTTCATTCATTTTCGTAGAATCTTGATCTAATGATTCACTTCGTTGTAGATATTTAACACCTTCGGGGATATATTCGCAAATCTTCGGCTTGCTGCAATACACATACACATCAGCAATTCCCTTTGTTTTGAGCAAGGTAGACAAAATGTAATAGCATAAAGGTTTGCCATTAGTAAAACTCTTAATATTCTTATTGGGTAATCTTGTGCTATTTAACTTAATTGGTACAACAGCCACTATTTTCATAGTAATCTCCCTCAAAACCATTCAGTATATAATTCTAAATCATTCACATAAATGGTTCTCAATATAGTTTTTAATGCGTTTCCCGTTATTGCCGTCTATTGAGCATAGAAATTCCGGTATTGCAGCCATCCGTTTCTCCTTCACTCCATCTATTCCCTTGGCAACATCAGAGAAAAATCTTTTAATATCCTCTATTTCGTTTGCTACATACAAGTACTCTACAATCTCACCATCAGCGTTTAATTCCGCTTGATAATCCTGCGGAGTACACAGAATAGGTTTTTTTGTGGCCAGATACTCGAAAATTAAGGAAGAATAACAGGTCATTAAAGCATCGGATAAGGTAAAGGATTTAAGATAATCCGGTTCATCATCCAAAATTATGTTCTTTATTTCCTTTATCCTCACTTTGAACTTTTCAAAATTTTTATCATCTGAAATTGTATTATCTTTCAACCTGGCCAATTTCATAGGGTGAGGTCTTAATACGATCACAATATTTTGGAATTCCGTAATTATATCTAAGATAGAGAAAAGAAATCCCCATTTTTCTTCACCACCGAATTCACCAATATTCGGTGTCCAGAGAATTACTTTCTTCTGTACCAATTCACGATATCTTTTATTTGTTGATATTATCTCTTCTTTAGTCACACTATAGTTCACTATACTATCAATTTTAGGATGGCCTGTGACGATTAGATGTTCATCCCCTCTACTGGAATATGCTGAGTACATTTTCTTACTTCTTTCTGAACGCAAAAAGATTCTCCAGCTTTTTTTAAACAATGGTGTTTGGGAAAGTACATCTATATAATCCTTTTCACTACCGGGCCATTTCTTGATCAATTCAAAGGCATAGGGAATATAGACAATTCTGGGACCATAATCCGAAACTTCACCAACTGTGAATTCTTTAGGCCTGGTATTATCATAAGGATTCTGAAAGTATACCAGATCTGAAGGACTAATATTAAAGTCATAGAAATACCAGGGTATAAAAGGTATCTGTTTGCTTAATAAAAAGTCTCTCATCTGCCCTTTTTCTTGATAGCTATTATGTATAAAAGGAACTTGGACAACTATGACTTCCGCATTATTATCTAGCATATATTCTTCATACACGCTTTGGAAAGATGTCCAGGCCGTTGGATTTTGGGTAAAATAAACTACTTTATTTCTATTAATATTGCTAGGACACGGATTTATTAGTTTCTCTTTTAAATAGTCGTAAAAGTACCTACAGTCTATTAGATCATTAATATTTACTATTTCATCATATACCAGGTTTTCATTAGTCAAACAAGCATCTAATCTTTTATTTAATTGAATATCATCTTTGATTCCGGTGTTCTCTAGATCGAACCTACATAATGCAGAATAATACCCTAGAATATTTCTTAATCTGATATTCATTTTGTTTTTTGGATCATATTGATAAAAAGGCATTTGCAATGCTAATTCATCATAGAGATCCAGGCATTGCATTCCTTTATTAATAGAAAACACTTGCTTTTTAATTTCTTTACGAAATTCATAAGAAGAAACTATAATTTTATCAATTTTAATGCTCTTTAATTCACCTGGACTATATATGGTCTTACCCCTATAATCACAGCCCCATTTTCGATTATCATTATCAAAGTAACATACTATATTAACGTCAAGATAATATTTCTCTAATAATTGTAATAATTCTTCAGTATGGATACCTGTTCCCCATATAGCAACTTTTTCTCCTTCAAGTATTAGTGAAGCGCTTATTTTATCGCAAATGCTTAAATAATGCTCTGAACTGTTTAACATATCATAATTATCCAACAGCTTTTTTAATGAATTGTTATCCACCTAATCTCCCCCGGTTCTACTCAATGTCAAGAATTCTTGATAACTTATATCGGAGCCGGCTTATTCTATTGTTTTTTCTTTATAAGCAAGAATAATATACCCGTCGATTCCGGTTATTTCAAAATATTCTCCCTTATCAATAATCCGACTTGCTCTGCCTGTTCTCTGATCCGTTAGGACAGATTTTTCTATCCGGAAACCGTCAATAATCGGTAATTGATATTCCTTAAATATAAAGGCTCTTATCTGGTTATGAAT
>MTKW01087308.1_pt1 | contig 10179 bp, 18 predicted proteins | sample 1042761 | NCBI WGS metagenome assembly MTKW01 (sample SAMN06205366, study PRJNA360243) | anaerobic digester metagenome | biome: Wastewater treatment plant; feature: Anaerobic digester sludge; material: sludge; isolation source: anaerobic digester fed with sludge from wastewater treatment plant ... | reverse complement strand
TTCCGGCATCTGCTATTGCAGGTGACTATTTTATCATTGGAGCCGATACGCAGAGGGACAAAGGCGGCACGGCGAAAACGAAGATAAAGGAAATTATTATGCCAAGGCCCGGCACGTTTAGAATTAAATTTGACTTGTCACGGGGGTGGGGAACGATGAGCGGGCAAATATATCGTAACGGCGATGCGGTCGGGACACAAAGGGACAAAAGTTCAGGCTATATCACTGACTACACAACATATTCAGAGGATATATCAGGTTGGACGACCGGCGATTTGTGTCAGTTGTATTGCTGGTGCAGCAATGCGGCGAGTAGCGGGAGCGTGAAGAACTTTAGAATTTATGAAGGCAACGCATATTGCCGGGCTCATGTTGTTCTTGACTAGGTGATAATGATGACCATTGAGGAGTTTATAGAGCGCGACGAGGGGCGGCGGTTGGAGGTCTATTACTGTCCAAGTGGGGCAAAGACTATCGGCGTCGGTCATAATATTGACGCGCTGGGGTTGCCGCCGGGTGTCAAAGGGCATTTGACGGTGAACGGGGCTATTACCGATGAAATGGCGGATTATTTACTTAAAGAGGATATTAAAATTGCAGAAGGCGATGCAAAAGCTATATACCGGAACTTCGGACGAATGAATAAAGCGCGGCAGATGGCGCTGATAAACTTTTTATTTCAACTAGGCTATTCAAAGGTTCAGAGTTTCAAGCGGGCAAACGCGGCGATCGAACGCGAGGACTGGATGGAGGCGGCGCGGGAATTGCTTGACAGCAAATGGGCAAGGCAAACACCTGACAGGGCGCGGAGAATCGCGACGATCATTGAAGGGGGGAAACTAATATGACAAAAGTATTACTAACAATGGTCGTAGTAATACTAATGTTTTTATAGAACAGGTATAATTATGATTGAGCGCGATAAATGTCTGCATTTTAAAGCCGGGTATAAATACGTCATCACGCGGCCGTTTCGGATAAAGACAGAGATCAGGCCGCCTTTTACTCGTCGGATCACGCGGCAGACGGTGGACGTCAATAATACAGCGGTAGTCATACCGTTGGTGACGTTGGAGCCGTCGGGCTGGTTGACCATACATGCGGGCTATGCTTATGACGGTGCTTCCGGGCCGACGATTGACACGCTTGACTCAATGGCGGGCGCGGCGGTGCACGACGCTGGGTATCAGTTGATCAGGCTTGGAAAGATTGAGCCAACATGGAAGGAATACTTTGACGAGTTATTTTATGAAATAATGGTTGAGGACGGCATGATTAGACCGAGGGCGAAACTGTGGGAATGGGCGGTTAAGACATTTGGGCGATCCGCCACAAGGCCAAGTGCCGAACCAAAAGAACAGGTAGCGCCATGATGTGCTGGTGGTGCCCATACTTCTGGTGGTGCGTGCTTGGTGTTGAAACAGACGCAGAAGAACGCAGGCAGCAAAGAATCAATTACGCTTTACGTTTTGAAAACGAACAGCTACGGAAAAAATTAATATCAAACGGTCTATGAAAAACAAATAATAAATGATTTTTTTCATGCCCGGGGCGAAAACTCCGGGCTTTTTTGTGCAAGTAATTGAATTTATAAACTTATAAAAACTTGAAAAAAAGTGAAAAAAACGCTTGACACAAAAAAGCAATAGTGTATTATGGGGGCAACAAAAAAAGGAGGCATTATGAACAAAGTTGTTATCAGGCGGGACCGTGACGGCAAATATTATATGTTTGCAACGCGGTTGTATGAGGATGAACCATCGGCATGGAAGAAGGCTGGCTATATGCTTGCCTGCGGCGCGGTGGTTTTAATGACTTTCGGGCTGGTTGTTTTATTTGCCTGGGGGCTGGCATGAATTATGACAAATTAAGATCGGTTTTTGCGGGAGCTATCAATCAGGCCAGTGAGGGCAAGGGGGCTATCAGACATGGTTCAGGCGAGCCGTTCGAGAAACAGCAAATATGCGAGATCAGCCGACGGTTGGCTGGCCATAAATGCGCCGGGCCGTTATTTCAGGCGGTAAAGAAAATTTACGAGTCAGGGCGCCTTGACAAAAAGGCAGCGATCGCGGAGCTGCACGGGGCGTTAAATTACATTGCCGCGGCTATTATTTTACTGGAGGAGTGACATGGAAGAATTATTAATGGAGGCCATGAACGCGGTTCATATGGCAACAGCGGCTATACATAAAGCAAGCGGGCTACTGTTAAGCATCGAAGTTGAGAAGGCCAAGTATGAGGCGCGGATCAAAAAGCTGGAGGCTGAAAATGCACATTTACGGGGAATGCTTAACCCAACAAAAAAGGAGGCATGAAAAATGACAAATGAAAAATGGCATAACGAGCGACGCAAGGGGATCGGCGGTAGCGACATCGCGGCGATCATGGGGCTGTCACCGTGGCGAACGCCTTATCAGGTGTATCAGGAAAAACGAGGTGAGGCGGAAGGTTTTACCGGAAACGAAGCGACCGATTGGGGTATCAGGCTAGAGCCGACGATCCGGCAATGGTATAGCGACGTTACAGGACGGCCAGTATTCAGGCCTGAGGGCATTTTGAGACACAAGCAATATGATTACATGCTTGCTAATCTTGACGGCTACACGGAGGATCGTCGCGTTGTAGAGATAAAAACAGCGCGTTACGGCAAAGGTTGGGGCGAGCCTGGCACTGACGCCATACCTGATTATTATGCTTTGCAGGTTCACCACTACATGACTATCACCGGTTATGAAGTGGCGGACGTGGCGGTGTCGATTGGCGGAGCGCCGCCTTGCCTATATGAGGTTGAGGCGGACAAAGAGATTGCAGAGGCGATTATTGACGCCTGTGCTACATTTTGGGCGCGGGTGGTTGAAGGCAGGCCGCCGGAACCGGTTAATTATGCCGATGCCGTGGCCAGATTTGGTAAGGCGAAAGCCGAGGGGGCGATGGTTGCCAGCGCCGGCGAAGTGGCGATCATTGACGAGCTGAAAGCGATCCGGGCGCAGTTAGACGTTTTAAAAGAACAGGACGAGGCTTTGAAGGGACGGTTGATCACTTCACTCGGCGAAAATGCCGACACGATGGTTGACGCGGACGGAACGGCGTTGTTGACTTACAAATTGAGCGCCGGGCGTAAGGCGTTTGACACAAAGGCTTTTCAGGCCGATCACCCGAACCTTTATCAGAAGTATTTGAAAACAGGCGAGGGAAGCAGAAGGTTTTTATTGAAATAATTAGAGGAGGTTAAGCAATGGACACAAAAGAGCTAATTGAAGGCAAGGTCGCGACGGTGCCGGCGGCAGCGGTCGCGGTAGAACAGGAACGGGCAATCAGCGAGGTGCAAGGGGCGATGGTGCTGGCAAAGCGTTTTCCGCGCAATCCTATTGCGGCATTGGATAACATTCTAACGGCTTGCCAGAGGCCGGGATTGGCTGAACAGGCGCTTTATAGTTACGCACGCGGTGGCAATGAGATCACTGGGCCAAGTATCAGGCTTGCAGAAGCTATGGCGCAGGCATGGGGGAATGTTCAGTTTGGCGTCAGGGAATTAGAGCAGCGCGGGGGCGAAAGCACGGTTGAGGCTTTTGCGTGGGACTTGGAAACGAATGTGCGCCAGAGCAAGACATTTCAAGTTAAGCACGAACGGCACACGAAGCGCGGAAAGTATGCGCTCGAGGACGCGCGGGACATTTATGAGCTTGTTGCCAATCAGGGGGCGCGGCGGTTAAGAGCCTGCTTGCTTGGTATTATTCCGGGCGATGTGGTTGAGGCGGCTGTCGCGCAATGCGAGGAAACGCTCAAAGCTAAGGCCGATATTACGCCTGAAAACCTTAAAAAGCTGGTCGCGTCGTTTGAGGCGTATAAGGTGACGAAGGAACAGATTGAGCAGAGGATTCAGAGGCGGCTTGACACGATCACGCCAGCACAGGTGGTTCAGTTAAGGAAAATTTATAACAGCCTCAAAGACGGCATGAGCGGCCCGGCGGACTGGTTTGATGTGGCGACACCTCCGGCGGCAGGTGAAACGCTTAAAGAAAAGGTAAAGAAGGCCGTGGCGGAGAGCGAAAATGCCTGAACTAATGCTAGTGTTGCCCGGTTCAATCCGGTCGAAGAAGAATTCTAAGTCAATAGTTAAGGCCGGTGGCAGGTGGATAATTATACCGTCAACAGCTTATCGTAAGTGGGAAAAGCAAGCACGAAAGTATGCGATAGAGCAAGGCGGAAATCTAAAACTAACCTGTGATGTTCATGTAAAAGTTTCTGTTTTTTACAAAGGACAACGTCCGGATTTAAGCGGCGTGTTGGAAAGCGTGGGTGATTGTCTTGAAGGTATCGTCTGGGAAAATGACCGGCAGATAGTTTCATGGGACGAATCACGTTTGATTCATGATAAAGACAATCCGCGAACCTGGGTTACTGTGTCGTGGTCGGAGGCCGATTCCGGCAAAGATGACAGGCCCCGGGCCGGCGGGGCCACTCTTTAGAGATAAGCGTGGAGGAGGGCAATGAGCGTGGAAGCAAAATATTTTGAACAACNNGCGCCCCGGCATTACCGGAAATACGGCGATAAGTTTGCCGTCCTGTGCAAATGCCCGAAGTGCGGCGTGTTGCACCTACGGACGATGAGCGGCAATCCACCAATGGTTATGCCACGGGTGTTTTGCCCGGATCATGTGAGGCTGCGGGAAATATACTAGAGAGGTGAATGTAATGTTAATAAGACAGGCAGAGGCGCTGCAAACTTTTAAGCTCACAAAGCCGACCTTGCACCGGTGGGTGCGGGAAGGCAGACTAACCGAATACCGCACTGTCGGCGGCCACAGGCGGTATGATAAGAAGGAGCTGGAGAGGTTGCTAAAGAGCAAAAAAAGTTTTTAACATATATGCTTTATGTGGTATGGTGGAAATGCTTGTGAGGTGAATTATGAACAACAAAACAAAAAAGCCAGACGTTTTAAAGCCCCGGAGGGAGTCATGCCTTATGCCTCACAAGCACCTCCGGGGTTTTTGCGTCTGGCGGAAGGATAGGTAAATGATGGAGCAGAACTCCCTCGTAATATTCGAGAAGGCGGCCTTGATGCTATCAGAGGCCAATACAATACAACAAACAAAAGAGCTGAAAAGCTTGTTTTTAACTGCGGCTGACTGGGCCAAGCGCAAGGGGATGGGTGATGAAGCCATAAAATATGCCAAATCCTACGCATTAGAGGCAGAGCGCAAAATGGGCGAAATGCTACGGGAAACAGAGAGGGCAAAGGGTGTGTTGAAAGTTGGGCCGCAGTTACCTAATGTTACCACGGGACAACCCACCCTTGCCGAGCTGGGGCTGACAAAACGCGAAAGCGCGGAAGCACAGAAGCTTGCGAGTCTACCAGATAAAGAGTTTGAAGCGGTTAAGGAAGGTAAAAAAACAGCCTCCTGATTTAACAGCGGGAGAATTTAACAGGAGTGAATGATGGACGTGATCATAGTTCGGTTGGATTTAGAGGTGCAAGTCAGTCTTCCGGAGGGGCCAATCCTGCATGATGGAGAGCTAATTGCCGAGTGCAGAGAAAGAGCAATTGAAACAGCACTTTGCGCTATTCCGCAACAGGCGAATATCTACATAGACGGTGAGGACAAAGAGCCCGCAAAGGTCTTCATTGATGCTTCGGAAGACTTTTCTGTGGATGAGGTTTGGATCGAAGGCGAGTGATGTTTGAAGCGGAAAACGACATCAAAAAACATTTCCGGTATGTATCGTTTAACAGCGAGAGAAACCAGGAGGTTAACAGCAAATGATAACCGTCGGACACTTTTTCGCTGGAGGCGGAGGTGGAATTTTAGCGTCCGAAATCCTAGGACATGAATCGGTTTTCGCGTTGGAAATCAATGAAAGGAGATGCCGTGTCATTACCGAATCAGGATGGTTCCCAAGCCTGCATGTTGAATGTGCAGACATTAGATTGTTTGACCCCGGTCCATGGCAGGGACGAATGGATTGCATCGCAGCGGGATTCCCTTGCCAAGATATTTCATGTGCTGGCACTGGTGCAGGAATCAATGGGCCACGATCCGGCCTCGTTTGGCAATTGTTCCGGGCAATTGACATTATCAAACCATCAATCATCTTTTTTGAAAACTCCCCGAGAATCAGAACCAAGGGCCGGCGGGAAATCATTGGGGCATTTGTGGAGAGAGGATATTCCTGGAGAGACGGAACGCTTGCAGCCTCTCATGTTGGGGCAGGCCATAAAAGAAATCGATGGTGGTGTCTTGCTGCCAACGTTGACGGTTTGCGGAAACTGGAACAGGAAAGGTGCATCGCAGAACAGCGGGGATGGACTTGCCACAGCGCTGAGGAAAATTCCAACCTTGCTGAGTACGGACGGGGATCACGGGGGACCGAATGCACGGGACAGCAAGGGAAGATATTCTTTGGCTGGAACGATCCCAAGAATGCCAACGTTGACGAAATCAGATGGGATGGGCGGACCAGGGCGTTCCCAACGCCGCCAGGGTGGATTGAATTTACGGACCGCCTTGAAAGAGCTGTTGAGCTCGGCGGACTTTCCGATCTTGACGCAGAAGCGATTGCGGTCGCAGGAGCGTATACGAACACCTTCAAATGGTCATCGCCTGACGCCGGCGTTCGCAGAGTGGTGGATGGGATGGCCGATAGGGTGGACCGGATTAAAACCTGCGGAGACGGGCAAGTCCCACTGCAAGCGGCAGTAGCATTCGCGCTTCTCGCGTGGAGTTGAAATGTTCAACGGCTGGAAAATAACCAACATCCTCGACGTGGGCCTGTGCGAGCTGGACACAGCCGACGGGCCCTACAACAAGACCGGATACCGACTTGAGCATCGAGAGGACGGATTTGCAATCACGGTCGGCCTGATGGAGTACATATCTGGCTGGTCAGCGTTGGAGATACTTTACTGGCTTAACGAAAAACAAGCGATACCAAGGAGATACGACAATGCAAAAAGATATTGAAGACAACAAGCCTCATTTGTGCGTGCCGACGTTGGACGGCAATGCTCACGTAATTCCAACGGAAGTGTTTGACAAGATCATTTCTGGTGAGATGAAGATCACCGACATGGATGATTGGGAAATCATCACTCGGACAGCCTTTTCGGAATGGCTGCGAGGATTGGAAACAACAGCAAAAGCAAGAGTTTACAAAGCTGCCGTTGATCAGCTTGCCGACTCGATGGCTGCGGGAGCATGGCAAGACGGGCCCGCACCGAAGGACGGCTCTTGGATTCTCGGGCTCTTTCATGGGCTGCCCTATGTGGTCATGTATGACTCATGGGAGGTTGGTGGGGAGATGTTGCCAGACGGAACCGGTTCTCCTCCTGACGGCCATGAAAGCGGATGGTGTTTGGCCGGAGACAATATCATGGTTATGGACCAGGACGAACCCGAAAAGTGGGCCCGCATCATCCACCCAGACCGGCATATGCCGGCGTCGTGGGACGGGCCCGGAGACTAACGTTAGGAAATGTACATTTGGGAAGGCAAGTTGAAACGGCTGGAGGGATAGAAAACAACGCGGGGGATAGGTAGCGCAACCGATAAGGCTGGCAGCCCGACCAGCCTTCCCCCGTGTAATTATCGGACGAAGGGCAAAGGACATGAATGAACTATTGAAAGCAGCTTTAGAGTACAGGGCAAAAGGTTTATCGGTGTTTCCAGTCAGGCCAAGAGGCAAAACCCCACTTGTCCCGTGGAAGGATTTTCAAAGCAGGATTGCAACTGAAGAAGAAATCATAGCATGGTGGACAAAGCACCCCACCGCGAATATTGGTATCGCTACCGGTAAGGTGTCTGACGTCTTTGTCGTCGATCAGGACAAGTACGATCCGGAATACTCTGAAGAAACAAGTTTACTTTACTTTTCAGATTCTCAAACTGTGCCAACTGTGCTGACGCCGCGCTTGGGCATTCACCTGTATTTTTCTGATCCGGACAACCCTGACATAACCATTGGCACTAGAAACATTCCAGGCATAGACTTTAGAGGTACCGGTGGCTTTGTAGTTGTGCCACCGTCAATAGGTGAAAACGGCAAACCTTATAAATGGCTCAACGGCTTAACCTTTGATCGATCCATGTTAGTGCCCCCACCCGAAGAATACATAAAGAAGATCAGCAGTGGCAATGGCAACGCGCTACACGCGAGCGCCTTCAAGGGCGCGAGCATTATTAATAATAATAAAGTACATTATAAAGGGGGGGTTGTAGGGGGGGATTTCTCGGAGAGTAGAGAGCCATGTAGACAACATGTAGACAACGGACAAGTAACTGTCTACAAGTGTCTACAAGAGGGGACACGTAATGCCGACATTTTTACCATTGCAAATGCACTGGCAAAAGGGGGGTTGCCGATTGAGTTCGCGCAAGAAGTAATTAAAATTATTGCGAAAAATACAAAGCCGCCTTATCCTGAAAATGAGGCTTTTAAGTCTTTACAGAGTGCTTATTCAAGGAAAGAAAGCCGCGACAGGAACGTCCACGAGGAAGTCCGAGAATACATTTTAACGCAAAAGAGTCTACAAGAAGTCTACATACTGCTTACAGAGTGTCTACAGTGTCTACAACTGTCTACAAGGCAGGAAAAAAAAGCTGCTTATATTGCTTTTCATCGGTTATGCAATGAAGAAAAACTTATTGAAAAACAAACAGATAGACGCGGCATATACCGGATAATTGATAATGAAAAAGACAAAAACAAGATGGACTTGTCAAGTGAGCCTGAAGTGCATGAGTTTCCGGTGCGCTTACCGCTGGATTTAAACAACATGTGTGTTATTTCTCCAGGCAATATCATTGTCGTTTCTGGTTCGAAATCATCAGGCAAGACAGCCTTGATGATGAATGTCGCATGGATGAACCAAAAAGACTTTGAAGTTGTTTATCTTAATTCAGAGATGCACGAAACGGAGTTCAAGAAGCGGATGCAGAAATTCGCGCCGTTGTCACACTGGAAAATAACCGGCTATAAATGCCATAACAACTTTGAAGACTACATTGAGAGCAATCCGAAACGAATATATATCGTTGACTATCTTGAAGTGCATGACAATTTCTATGAAATAGCAAAGCCGATACGCAAGATACACGAAAAGCTTGGTGATGCTATTTGTTTCATTGGCATACAGATGAAGTCCGGCGCTACCCTGGGCCGGGGTGGTGATTTCAGCGCTGAAAAGGCGCGGTTATACTTGACAATGGATTACAACAGTGAAGAAAAGCGCACGAAGGTGACGATTTACGACGCGAAAGAGCCGCGGGCGCCTTTTGATAATGTGCGCGGAAAGTGGCGCAATGTGAAAATAATTGAGGGCAACCGGCTTTCGCCGTTTGTGGATTGGCGATGGTAAAAGACTTATGGAAAGGCGTGTTTGATATGCCGCGTACTGCGTATATACAATATGCGGCGGCGTATTCGGCGAAGCAGGCTAAGGTCATCATGGCCAGACAGATAGCCAAAAAACAAGACGTTTTGCCGGTGGCGGTATTGAGCTACTTGAAAGAGCATCCATCGTGCTACGTGATAAAAAAAGAAATAGAATGGGAGGAAGTGGACAATGCAGATCAAGATCAACAAGTATGACATGGCGAAGGTGGGCCGCTACAATGGCAAGTTTCAGATTGTGATTGGCAAGGAAAAAGGGGACGGTGAATTTATGCCGCATTTTTATCAGGTGAAAAACAAAGGCGGAAGCAAGGTAAACGTGCCGGTGACGCTGACATTTGAAGATGACGCTACCGCTGTCGGATTTATCAATGCCGTGGCTGCGGAGCTTAAGTAAGGGGATACTTGAAATATTAGCATACTAGGTTACAATACAATCATAGGTGCGTGAAGTGAAAGAAAGAAATCCATACAACCGGGTGCAATGGATCAGAGTTAGAGACTGGAAACTTTCCCGTAATCCATTGTGTGAATGGTGTCAGAACAAAGGGCAGGCAACATGGGCGACGGTGGTTCACCATACCAACGAGAATCCGTGGGACAACAGGATTGATAACCTTGTTGCCTTGTGCCGGCAATGCCATGAGGATCACCACGGACGGATCGTATCAACTGCCTGTGACGTTGACGGTGTGCCGGCGAATAACAAACACCACTGGAATCAGGCCGATAACCACGAGAAAAAAGCGCGAACCGGGGCCGGTCAAATCTCTGGAGGGGCAAAAAGC
>MTKW01007045.1_pt1 | contig 10182 bp, 9 predicted proteins | sample 1042761 | NCBI WGS metagenome assembly MTKW01 (sample SAMN06205366, study PRJNA360243) | anaerobic digester metagenome | biome: Wastewater treatment plant; feature: Anaerobic digester sludge; material: sludge; isolation source: anaerobic digester fed with sludge from wastewater treatment plant ... | reverse complement strand
ACACAAGGCCGATGCGATCCCTGTGTCTTTTCTCCTGCCCCATGAGGCGCAGGGTCAGATCAACCTCGACAACGGCTTCGCTGTCAGAGAGATATTCCACCTGCAAAATGCGGTAATCCTCCAGCTCGATCATCCGGATAAAGCTGATCAGATGGTCCAGCTCATCTTCATTTTCCACCGCTGCAGCGGTAAGGCTGAACATGGTCTCGAAATCCCTGCTTTGAAAGGCTGCCAGATATGCCTCCATCAGCCTCTCGGGGGAAGACTGCGGCCCTTTCCCGAACCCGGAACAGCCCCAGGGCGCAAGGAGGGCCAGTGTGCAAACCAGCGCCGCCATCATTTTTCGCACGGTCCACCTCCTGACAAAATATCGCCGCCCCTGCTATTCTGCCGGAGCGGTAATATATGTTATGATATAACCCAATCATGCATGATCAAGGAATCGAGGTGATCCTGATGGAGATTGCCGCCTACATTGCAGCATCCATCCTTTTTGCGGCCGGGATCGTGGGGACCTTCGCCCCTGTACTGCCCGGCGCGCCGCTCATCTGGGCGGGCATGCTCGTCTTCGGCCTGATGACGGGCTTCGAGAAACTGAACTGGCTCTTTTTTCTGCTGCAGGGAGTGCTGGCCATTGCGGTGATGGGCGTCGACTACCTGGCCACGGCTCTGGGCAGCCGTTATTTTGGCGCCTCCAAAGCCGCTGTTTTCGGCGCTGTCATCGGTTTGATTGCCGGACTTTTCTTCCTCCCCCTGGGCCTGCTCATCGGTCCTTTTGCCGGAGCGGTGCTCTTCGAACTGATTTTCACCCGCAAGCCCGAGACGGCCCTGCGCTCAGGGTTGGGAGCGGTTATCGGTTTCTGGAGCGGCTTTGTCCTGAAGCTGATCATAGAGGCCGGCATGATCACCTGGTTTTTTATTGAAGTATTGTAGGAATAATTATTTTAAATTTTATCTTCGGAAAATACCTCCTTGCAGGAATAATTCAAATCGTGCAGAATATTATACCTGAAGGCTACCGCTGCGTTTTGAACTGACAGGCCTTCCCGCGGACGGCTGCCGGAAGTTAAAATTCAAATCCCCTTTCCAAGGAGGTGCATATTCCAGTTTATTAGTTCTGCTCTGCCGTTATTACTGCAGTGTATTTTTTTAAAAAGGAGGCTGAAGTATGGAAAAGATCTGGTTGAAGAGCTATGAACCTGAAGTGCCCCATACCATTGATTACCCCAAGGTTTCCCTGTACAACATGTACAGACAAACTGCCGGGCTTTACCCTTCCCATGAAGCGGTCTCATTCATGGGACGCGTCTTGACGTACCAGGAGCTGCTGTCGGAGATCGACGCATTCGCCACCGCGCTACAGGGACTTGGCATTAAAAAAGGCGACCGGGTGGCCATTCACCTGCCCAACTCCATCCAGTTCCCCATTGCCTTTTATGGAGCCCATGCCATCGGTGCAATCGTGGTCCCCTGCAACCCCATGTATGTCGCCCGCGAGCTCAGCTACCAGCTCAAGGATTCGGGGGCGGAAACGATCGTCACCATGACCCGTTTCTACAATATGGTAAAAGAGATCCAACCGCAAACCGGACTGAAAAATATTATCGTAACCAATATCAAGGATTATTTCCCGGGAATGCTGCGCTTTCTCTACACCGTGGTCAAAGAGAAAAAAGAGGGCGACCGGGTGAAGCTTGCCGCCGATGATCATGCTTTTCTCGATCTGGTCAAGGCAAACGCAGGGAAAAAGCCCGAGCCCGTGGAGGTGCTGCCCGAGGACAGGGCAGTATACATGTACACCGGGGGTTCAACGGGCGTTTCCAAGGGAGCGGTGCTGCAGCACCGCAACCTTTTGGCCAATGCCCTGCAGGTCAAATCCTGGGTGACCGACCTGAAGGAGGGCGAAGAGGTTTTCCTGGCAGTGCTGCCCTTCTTCCACAGCTACGGCATGACTACCGTCATGAATACACCGCTCTTTGCCGGGTGCAAAGTGGTCATGCAGCCCCGTTTTGTGCTAGAGGATGTGCTCAAAGTGATCGACAAGGAGAAGCCCACCCTCTTCCCCGGCGTACCGACCATGTACGTGGCCATCAACAACTCTCCCGATCTGGCCAAGCACGACGTCAAATCCATCCGGGTCTGCATCAGCGGGGCGGCGCCGCTGCCCATTGAGGTGCAGAAGCAGTTCGAGAAGAATACGGGCGGCAAGCTTGTCGAGGGCTACGGGCTGTCGGAAGCATCTCCGGTAACCCATGCCAACCCCATCTACGGCAAGAGCATTATCGGCAGTATCGGCCTGCCCTTCCCCGATACGGAAGTCAAGATCATGGACATAGAAACGGGCAAGGAAGAGATGCCCCTGGGAGAAGTGGGCGAGATGTGTGTGCGCGGTCCCCAGGTGATGGAATGCTATCACAACATGCCCGAGGAGACAAAGCACAGCCTGCGCGACGGCTGGCTCTACACGGGCGACATTGCCAAGCTGGATGAGGCCGGCTACACCTACATCGTTGACCGGAAGAAAGATATGGTCATCGCCGGCGGCTACAATATCTATCCGCGGGATATTGAAGAGGTTCTCTTCACCCATCCGAAGATCATGGAAGCCGCCGTGGCCGGAATATTGGATCCCTACCGCGGTGAAACGCTGAAGGCCTATGTGGTCCTCAAAGAGGGGGAAAGTCTTACCGAAGAAGAGGTCATCAAATTCTGCAAGGACAACCTGGCCGCGTACAAGGTGCCCAAGCTCGTTGAATTCCGGACGGAGCTGCCCAAAACCATGGTGGGCAAAGTTCTGCGCCGCGTTCTCCGGGAAGAAGAAGAGAAAAAGGCGGCCGAGCAGGCCGGCAAGTAAAGAAGCGGTAAGGTACCGGGGCTGTCCCAAAAGGGCAGCCCCTTTTTGCTGCAGTGATCAGGCCGCCTCCGCCAGGACACGCCCCAGAACGGTCAGGGCCTGCTCCAGCTCCGCCTCGCCGGCAATAAGAGGCGGCAGGAGGCGCAGGATATTTTCACCGATGGCATTCACCAGCAGCCCCTTTTCCAGGCAGCTTTGCTGCGCCCGCCCCGCCGGCAGCCCGGAAAGCTCCAGGGCGGCCATGAAGCCCAACCCGCGCACCTCCCCGACCAGATGCGGATACAGCGCGGCAAGACGGTGCAGGCCTTCCATGAACCGCTCGCCCTTCCGCCGCACCCCCTCCAGAAAGGGCTCCTCCAGAAGGACACCCAGCACGGCCAGCGCCGCACTGCAGGTTACCGGATTGCCCCCGAAGGTGGAAGCATGATCGCCCGGTTTGAAGACCTCCGCCGCCTCCGAGCGGGCCAGCATCACCCCGATGGGCATGCCGCCGCCCAGCCCCTTGGCGGTGGTAAATATATCGGGCTCCGCGCCCCAATGCTCATAGGCCCACAGCTTGCCCGTGCGCCCCATGCCGCACTGGACTTCATCAAAGATCAGCAGTGTGCCTGTGCTGTCGCAGAGTTCGCGCAGGCCGCGGATGAAGGAGGGCCCGGCCACATGAATCCCGCTTTCCCCCTGAACCGGTTCGATCATGACGGCCGCGGTTTCCCCGTCCACCGCCCGCTCGAAAGAGGCGAGATCGTTGAAAGTGGCATAGGCGAAACCGCCCGGCAGCGGCGCAAAACCCTGCTGGTATTTCTGCTGTCCCGTGGCCGTAACCGTGGCCAGGGTGCGCCCGTGAAATGAAGAACGGGCGGTAATGATCTTGTGGCGCTCCGGGTGCCGGCACTTGCGGGCCAGCTTGATGGCCGCTTCATTGGCCTCGGCACCGCTGTTGGCAAAAAAGACCCGGTCCCCTGCCGAGTGCTCCACCAGCACCCGGGCCAGCTCGGCCTGCGGCTCCGTGTAATAGAGATTCGAGGTATGGATGAGCTCGCGGGCCTGTCTGCAGATGGCCTCCACCACTGCGGGGTGGCAGTGGCCCAGAATGTTTACCGCCAGGCCTCCGACAAAATCAAGGTAGTCCCGGCCCCTGCTGTCCCGGACCCGGCAGCCCTCCCCCTTTACCAGAAAAAGGGTCCTGTCCTTCTCCCGGTTGTACGTATTCATGATGTACCTCGCTTCCAGCTCCTGTACTGCCGTCATGGATTCACCTTCCATCGAGTTCATTTTTGGCCCCGGCCCTGTTCCCGCCCCCAAAAGGGCCCTACAATGTAACCATGGTCCCGATGCCGGCATCGGTAAATATCTCCAGGATGAGGGCATGCTCCCTGCGCCCGTCGATAATATGGGTGCGGGCGGCACCCTTGTTCAGGGCCCGCAGGCATGCTTCCACCTTGGGGATCATGCCGCCGTTGATCTGCCCCTCCTCCACCAGACTGCCAATCTCCTGCCCGGAAATCCTTGAGATAAAGATCCGCCCCCCCTTTGCCTGGCGGTAGACTCCCTCCACATCGGTCAAAATTACCAGTTTCTCCGCCTGCAGCGCCCCGGCCAGCTCNNATAGCCGTTCTCACTGAGTATCCTGATCAACGCCGTGTTGACTCCGCTTACCTCCCCCACCCTTCCCAGATCCACAACCTGCCCCGGGGAGCCGCCCGTTAAAAAGGGCGGCTTGCGCAGGGCCTGGAAAAGGCCCCCGTCGGCCCCGCCGAGGCCCACGGCAGGTGCACCGCACCGGTTCAGCAAACTGACGATGCGGTTGTTGATATTGCCCAGCAGAACCGCCTCGGCCACCTCCATGGTCTCATCATCGGTGATGCGCAGCCCCTCGACAAAGCGGGGCTCCTTGCCTATTTTCTGCATCATGGCGCTGACCTCTTTGCCCCCGCCATGCACCAGCACCGGTTTGATCCCGATATGCTTGAGCAAAACGATGTCGGCGACAACGGAGGCGGTCATCTCCTCGCTGACCATGGCCTGGCCGCCGTACTTGATCACAAAATATTTACCCGAGAATGCCTGCATGTAGGGCAGGGCCTCCATCAGGGTCTCCGCCTTGGAGATCAGCTGTTCAATAAAATCTGCATTCAATGAAATGGCCTCTCTTTCATCAGGAGCGGTAGCTGCTGTTGATGGAAACATAATTATGGCTCAGATCGGTGCCCCAGGCCGTCAGCGAGGCGGGCCCGCCATTCAGATTGATCAGGATGGGAATCTCTCTCTGCCGCAAGATCGATTTGGCTTCGCTTTCCCGGAAGGGCAGCGCCCCGCCCCCGGAAGCCACCTGCAACGGCCCCAGGTAGATATCCACCCCCGCGGGATCGAATTCAACGCCGGCATACCCGAGGGCGGCCAGGATTCGCCCCCAGTTGGCATCCTCGCCATAGAAGGCGGTTTTCACCAGGGGCGAGTTCAGCACCGCCCGGGCCAGTCTCCGGGCGGAGGTCACATCGCGGGCACCCTGCAGGGTCAGGGTGATCACCTTGGTCACACCCTCGCCGTCGGCCACGATCTGGTAAGCCAGATCGCGGCAGGCTTCCTCGAGCAGGGCGGCAAAAGCGGAGCACTGGGCGCTGCCGGGGACAATCTCCGCCGCCCCGGCGGCGCCGTTGGCCAGTAGGAGAACGGTGTCATTCGTCGAGGTGTCGCCGTCTATGGTGATCAGGTTGAAACTTTGATCCACCGCTCTCTGCAGGAGCTGCTGCAGCAGCGGCCGCGAAACCGCCAGATCGGTAAAGAAGAAGGCCAGCATTGTGGCCATATCGGGGCAGATCATGCCCGAGCCCTTGGCCATGCCGGCCAGGTGAAATTCCCGGCCGCCGGCAGAGCCGCGGTAAGCTGTGACCTTGGCGACCGTATCGGTGGTCAGGATGGCCCGGGAGGCCTCCCGGCCGGCTTTTGCACCGCCGGAAAGGGCGGCCGCCGCTCTGGCAATGCCCTGTTCCACCTTGTCCATGGGCAGCTGCAGTCCGATCACACCTGTCGAGCAGACCAGAACCTCCGCCGGGGACAGGCCCAGGGAGGCGGCAGCCAGATCCGCCATTTTCCGGGCATTCTGCATCCCCGTTTCACCGGTGCAGGCATTGGCATTGCCGCTGTTCACCACCAGGGCCCGGATGGGGCCGGCAATGCTGTCGCGGCAGAGTATGACAGGAGCGGCCTGAACCCGGTTGCGGGTAAAAACCCCGGCAGCCGTGCAGCCGCTTTCGCTGTACAGCAGGGCCAGGTCCAGTTTTCTTTTTTTCAGCCCGCAATGAACGGCGGCGGCCTTGATCCCCAGCACCTCCGTAACGGCGGGTTTCTCTATTTTCCGGTAATCAAGCTCTACATTCAATGCAATCACCTCGTGAAAGATCTCTGCTGAAATTGAAAACCGCTAACAAAGAGACAGCTGATCCAGACCTGTCTCCTCGGGCAGACCCATCATGATATTCATATTTTGCACCGCCTGGCCCGCCGCCCCCTTCACCAGGTTGTCGATGGCAGAAAGGATGATCAGCCTGCCGCTGTGCTCATCGAGGCATATGCCCAGGTCGCAGAAATTGCTGCCCCGGACCAGCCTGGTTTCGGGAAGGTGCGGCACCAGCCTCACAAAGGGGCACCCCCGGTAGAATTGCCGGTACATCGACTCAAGCTCCTCCAGTGCGGCACCGCGGCGCAGGCGCAGGTATGTGGTGCAAAATATGCCCCTGGCCATGGGCACCAGGTGGGGCGTAAAGGTGACCCGCACCGCATCGCCGCTCAATGTACTCAGCAGCTGCTCTATCTCCGGCGTATGCTGGTGTCGGCCCACACGGTAAGCCTGCAAATTTTCGGTGCAGTCGGGAAAATGAAACATCTGCCTTGGGGTGCGCCCGGCGCCGGANNGCCAACAGCGCCGCCGTGGGGAAACAGCCCGGGTTGGCCACAAGCGACGCCCCCGAGATAGCCTCCCTGTTTATTTCAGGCAGCCCGTAGATCGCTTTATCCAACAGTTCCGGCGCCGGGTGAACCCGGCTGTACCAGCCTTCGTAAAGGGCGGGATCACGCAGGCGGAAATCGGCGCTCAGGTCGATCACCCTTTTGCCTGCCTCCAGAAGATGGGGGACCAGCCCGGCGGGCCGGCCNNCCGGTAGCTCCCAATATAGCAACATCCATATCAACAACCCCCTGTAAATCAAAAAGGCCTTCTGCCCACAAAAGGACGGAAGGTCCGCGGTACCACCTTTTTTGGCCAACCTGTTCAGATTAACCCTCTCACCCGCTCTTTTTCTCGAGCGGCCCCGGTAACGGCGGGCTGCCGGGTTGGTTTACGCACCGTCAGCAAACCGGCTTCAACCACCATCTCCAGGGTGCGCTTCACCGCCCGCTTACGGTCCGGACTTTCACCAACTCCGGCTCGCTTTGCCTCCGCGGAGGGCTAATCTCCCCTTCACTGACTTGTAAATATTGATCACAATACTACCACAGAAATGAAATCTGTCAAGAGCCCAAAACACTTTTTTTCTCCGGTGCCAGGCACCGGCATTACCGATTGTAGGCGCGGCGCCTGGTTCCGGGTTCAGCAAATCCGCCTGCCCGGGGAAAACAACTACAAAGGGATATTGCCGTGTTTCCGCGCAGGCCGCTGCACCCTTTTCTGGCCCACAATGCCCAGCGCCCGGCAGAGGTACTCCCGCGTTTGCCGCGGATCGATGACCTCGTCAATCCAGCCCCTGGCCGCGGCGATGTAAGGATTGGCAAAGCTGTCCCGGTAGCGCAGGGCCAGCTCCCGGCGCAGCGTTTCCGGCTCATCCGAGCTCTCCAATTCGGGGCCGTTGATGATCTCAACCGCACTCCCCGGCTCCATGACCGCAATCTCCGCACCCGGCCAGGCCAGACAAAGATCGGCCCCCAAAGAGCGGGAACCCATGGCGATGTAAGCGCTCCCATAGGCCCTGCGCAGAATGACGGATATCTTGGGAACAGTTGCCTCACTGTAGGCATACATGATTTTTGCCCCATGCCTGATGGCGCCGCCCCGCTCCTGCTCCACCCCGGGCAGAAATCCCGGGACATCGACAAAAGTCATCAGGGGCAGGTTGAAGGAATCGCAGAAACGGACAAAGCGTGATATTTTGTGCGAAGCATCAATATCCAGACAGCCACCCTTTACCCGGGGCTGGTTGGCCACAACACCCACCGCCGCTCCGGCCAGGCGGGCAAAACCCACCACGACATTGCCGGCGTAACGCTCATGCACCTCAAAAAAATCGCTCCCATCGACAACGCGGCGAACTATCTCCCGCACATCGTAAGAGCTGTCATCATGCCCGGGAATAATCTCCCCCAGTTCATCCTGCTCCGGTTCCCGGGCCTCTGCCGCCGGGGGATCATCCAGATTGTTCGAGGGCAGGTACCCCAGCAGGGTGCGAAGGCCGTTCAAGGCCTCGGACTCGCTGCCGGCAAAAAAATGGGCCGCCCCGCTGACCGAGTTGTGAACCGCGGCACCGCCCAGTTCGTCCATGGCCGCGTGTTCGCCCGTTGCCGCCCTGATCGCTCCAGGCCCGTTGATGAACATATGGCCCGTCCCCTCGATGATGAAAACAAAATCGCTCAGCGCCGGCGAGTACACCGCCCCGCCGGCACAGGGGCCCGCAATGACCGCGATCTGCGGCACCACTCCCGAGTAGCGCGTGTTGCGGCAAAAGATCGACCCGTAGCCGTGAAGGGCGCCCACCCCTTCCCCCATCCGCACGCCTCCCGAATCGCAAAGCCCGATCACCGGGGCCCCGTTCTCCCCGGCCAGATCAAGGACCCGGCAGATCTTTTTGGCCTGTGCCTGGCCCAGCGAACCGCCCGCCACGGTATAATCCTGGGCATAGAGATAAACGCGGCGGCCGTCAACGGTCCCGTAGCCCGTTACCACCCCTTCGCCCGGGTACTTTATCCCGGGGCCGGCTGCATCCTCCAGGCCGCCCTGGACAAGTGCGCCCAGCTCCACGAAACTGCCCTCATCCAGAAGCATCCCGATCCGCTCGCGTGCGGTCTGTTTCCCCTTCTGATGCTGTTCCTCGATTCTTTTTTCCCCGCCTCCTGAAAGAACCAGGCGGCGCTTCTCCTGTAAAAGCTGCAACTCCTTTTTCATCACTGCCTTCACCACTTTCAAAGGATGTTCCCGGCAAGGGCTGCTCGCACAAACCCGCAAACAAGCGCATCAAACACGATAACTAGTATATCACAGAGAGAGCTGTTGAAAAAATGATTAAAAACATTATAATAAAGGGGGCACCAAATGAGCAAACCATATATCAGGGGGACGGTCCTCTTGATATAGATCATGCGGGCGTGGCGGAACTGGCAGACGCGCTGGACTTAGGATCCAGTGGGAGTCATCCCTTGGAGGTTCAAATCCTCTCGCCCGCACCAGCATCAGAGTCGTCGAACTTGACGGCTCTGATTTTGTTTTTATCTTGCTTTTCTTCGATTTGCTCGCAAATGCTACCTTATCTGTCCAATAAATGCTGTAAGGACACNNTTGACGATTTTCTTGTCAAGATCAGGGATATAGAACACGCAGTAATTGTCCACCGGCATGATACGCAAGCCACGGCTCAACCACGGCTCCCTGCTGTATCGGCGGAAACGCTCCGGCATGTGGTTCAGCGACAGGATATTCTTTTCAAGCCGTGATAGCTGTCCCGACGCGTTCTGAACAGATTGCAGTTCAAAGGCAATATACTTGAAAATCCCCCTTAGATCCGCATTCGCCTGTTCGGAGATTTCCGCTGAATAGCTCATACGCCGTAATCCTTTCGGATTTCTTCAAAAGCGATGCTTGCCTCCTTTGTGCGCCCGGCAGTGACATCCGCATAGCCCTTTTTCAGTTCAGTGTGCAGTTGCTCCTCCGTGAGCTTGTTTAGGTTAAGCACCCGACTTTCGGGGAGCTTCATTTCNNCCGAGTGCTGACAGGATTGTTTCAGCCTGCTCTTTTACGTCAGGCTCAATTCGAGCATATATATTTGATGTTTTTGCCATGATTCAATCGCTCCTTTCGCTCTCATCGGCAACAATTTTTATTTATATTATACCCGAATGTCCACACAATCGCAATACAAAACGAAAAGTTAATCATCCCATCTTCCGAGGGGCACCTATTTTCAGACCACAAGCGTAAAATAGAGATACCAGGATGTAACAGTACACCTGGGCAGGGAAGTAAAAGAAAATGCAGAAAAGCTGTTTAACGAACTGGGCATGAATCTTTCTACAGCATTTATCGTATTTGCAAGACAGGCCCTGCGCCAGGGTAAATACGATCCCTT
>MTKW01039210.1_pt1 | contig 10185 bp, 8 predicted proteins | sample 1042761 | NCBI WGS metagenome assembly MTKW01 (sample SAMN06205366, study PRJNA360243) | anaerobic digester metagenome | biome: Wastewater treatment plant; feature: Anaerobic digester sludge; material: sludge; isolation source: anaerobic digester fed with sludge from wastewater treatment plant ... | reverse complement strand
TAGATCGCGGTAGTCTCGGCGTACCAAGAACCGGCTTCTGACATCGATCACCGGCACATTTTTCTCTCTGGACATTTTCATCACCGCCATATTGTACGATTCATGCCAGCGATAGATGGTGTCTTTGTAGCCGCCGAGCCAACGTAGGATGGCGTCGGCGTCGAGCCCCTGGCTGATCGTGGCGAAGAAACGGTCGGCATCGAGCGGCGGCAGCGACATCAGAGCCGGCGTGATATGCCGCGCCCGAAGATCATCGATCAGGGCTTCGTAACGCGCGATGAACTCATCGATCGTGGTATTTGGCAAATGATGGCCTTCGGGGTTTTGGGCGATCGCCTGCCAGTCGAAATCGCAGTCGTTACCGCCGAACTCGAGCAGGGCATACGTGTATTCGTCGAGCGTATCTTTACGGCGTAAAAACTGTTGTTCGCCTTTATTGATCGTCGCGCCAAAGACGGCACAGTTCGTCACGTCGAGTTTAGTCGCCCGCATGAAACGTGAGGTGACACTGTCTTTCAACAGTTGATAACGCTTTTTGAGACTGTCAAAAACGACACCTTTCATAACTGAATCGCCGAGGACGAGTATGCGCGACATATTTAAAACTCCCTTATATGGTTTTAATAACTATATCATGAGGTATCGGGTATGTAAAGCAATGTATAGCCGTATTTTCATGCTACACTTGACCTGATCGGGAGGAGACTTTCTTGATGATTAACGCATGGACGAGGGATGATTTGTGAACGAAATAGATGCGATACGCAGCGACTTTACCGATAAACGGCCGCAGACCTGGCAGAATCTCCCCGATCTCGATCTCTATATGGATCAGGTGATCGCTTTTTTGGGACGCACCCAGCTCGCCCCGGAAGACAGTCAGAAGCTGACGGCTGCCATGGTCAACAACTATGTCAAAGAAGGGCTGCTGCCGCGTGCCAAGGGCAAGCGCTATGAAAGAGATCATGTGGCGCTCTTACAGATCTTCGTCGCATTAAAGGAAGTCGTCACGGTGAAAGAGGCCGGCACGTTGCTGAACTCCTATATCGCCGATGCCGCCGTCGAAGATCGCTATGACCAGGTGTTGGCCGAACTCGGCGGCATCCTCGACGAGACGGTCTCCAGACTGCCGGAAGACGATTCGAAAGAAGCGTTGGTCGAAGCGGCTTTGACGTTTGCCCTGGACAGTTACGCGAACAAGATAGCGTGTCAGCGCCTGATCGAGATCTTGAACCGGCAGATGGCGGAAGAAGCGGAGCTGGAAAAAGCGAAGCAAGATAAGAAAAACGAAAAGCAAGACAAGAAGTAGGGGATGGTTATGAGTAAGGTCCTGTCAGTGGTCGTGCCCGTATTCAATGAAGAAGAAGTGATCGAGACGACGCACGGGCGTCTCGTCTCGGTGCTCGATAGCCTGTCGTTGCCTTATGAGATTATCTACATCGATGACGGCAGCAAGGATAAGACGGTCGAGATCATTACGCCCTGGACAAGGGAGGGGGACGAAGTCAAGCTCCTGACGTTTTCGAGAAACTTCGGTCACCAGACGGCGATCACCTGCGGCATGGACTATGCCTCAGGTGAGGCCATCGTGATTATCGATGCCGATTTGCAGGATCCGCCCGAAGTGATCCCCGATATGATCGCCAAATGGCGGGAGGGCTATGAGGTCGTCTACGGTAAAAGAAGCACGCGAGAAGGGGAGACGGTATTTAAAAAATGGAGCGCCAAGACGTTTTATCGTTTCTTGCACCGGATGAGTGACGTCGAGATTCCGACCGATGTTGGCGATTTTCGTCTGATCGATCGTAAAGTACGTGACGTCCTGCTCCGTATCCCCGAGCATAACCGCTATGTGCGCGGCCTGATCGCCTGGCTCGGTTTCCGTCAGACCTACGTCTTGTTTGAGCGGCAGGCACGTGCCGCCGGCGTCACCAAGTACCCGCTGAAGAAGATGCTGAAGCTCGCGGGCGACGGCATCACCTCCTTTTCCTATAAACCTCTGAGGATTGCGACGACGATCGGGCTTTCCCTTTCCGCCTTCGGCTTTTTGTTCTTTCTCTTTGTCTTCATATCCAGGTTATTCAACCTGCAGGTTATGGAACCAGGTTACGCGACCTTGATGTGCGTGATCCTCTTTTTCTTCGGCATCGTCTTGATTATGCTCGGGATCATCGGCGAGTATATCGGGCGCATATTCGAGGAGGTGAAGGGACGCCCCCTGTATATTGTCGACAAGAAAAAAGGGGTGTTTTTTGAAAAAGGGAGGGATCATATCCCTGGCGGTCAATGAGCGTTTAAGTGAGGACAAACGATGAAACGCATTTTGTTTATTGAAGACGATCCGACGATCAGAAGTGCTTTGACCTTCAGCCTGGAGCGGGAAGGATATCAGGTGGAAAACGCCGATAAAGTCAAAGACGCCTTGAATATCAAGGTGGAGACTTTCGATCTGATCTTGCTCGACATCGGACTGCCGGACGGCAGCGGCTACGAGCTCTGCCGCGCCTATCAAGGCCGCGGCACGCCGATCCTGATTCTCTCGGCGCTCGACGATGAACCGAATGTCGTGATGGGACTGGAGCTCGGTGCCGTCGATTACGTGACGAAGCCGTTTCGCCTGAGAGAGCTTCTGACCCGCATCCGCGGCATCCTGCAGCGTTCGGAAAAACAGACGGTCACGTCTTTTACGAAAGGATCGGTACGACTCGATTCGCAGTCGGCAAAAGTGTTCAAAGACGATGAAGAGATCGTGCTCTCGGCGCTCGAATACCGCTTGCTGCTCCTCTTTTTTACGAACAAAGGGCATGTCATGTCGCGCGATCAGATTTTTGCCAGTCTGTGGGATATCGATGCCGAATTCATCAGTGACAATACGTTGACGGTCTATGTCAAAAGGATAAGAGAAAAGCTTGACATGCCTGACATCATCGAGACGGTGCGTGGCATCGGCTACGTCCTAAATCCATGATCTGGCGCGACCGAGCCAATCGCTATGCATTTTTTTGCTGGCTCTTGCTGACGGCGGCCGGTATCACGCTGCTTCGTGTTACTTCCGTCTCGCCCTGGATTTTGCTCGCAGGCTTTTCTTTTTTGTCGCTTCTCATTTTTTTCTATGTGGCCGGTCGGCGCGCGATCCAATTGTCGAGACTTTCATCTCTCGTGCGCGAAGTGCTCGCCGGTCAGGACCATTTCGATTTCGGTAGATATCGGGAAGGTGAACTGTACGTGCTCGCCGCCGATTTGCAAAAGATCGCCGGTGCTTACCGCGAGCGGACATCCGCCTTGAAGCGTGATAAAGCGTATCTCTATGATGCGATCTCCGATATCTCGCATCAATTGAAGACGCCGATCACGTCGCTCTATGTGATCTCTGATGTGTTGAGAAAGCCGCTCAGCGAAAAAGAAAAATCCATCTTCGAACAGCAGTTGAACCAGCAGATTGAAAGGCTCGACTGGCTCGTCAAGAGTCTTCTCACACTGGCCAAACTCGATGCCGATGCCGTGATCTTCAATAAGCAGAAAACGACCCTCGGCCAGATCGCGCGACGCGCCTTCGCTCCGCTCGCGATCAAGGCCGATCTCGAAGATCTGACCGTGTCGATCAGAGGCGATCTACAGGCGACGCTGGAGGTCGACGAAAACTGGCTCGTCGAAGCGCTCGGCAACGTCATTAAAAATGCCCTGGAGCATGCCGAACCAAAAAGTGAGATCGTGATCGAATGTCAGGATCTGCCGATGTCGAAGCTGATCTTTGTGAGCAATACCGGCACTGTCGAGAAAGAGGAGCTGACGCATGTATTCGATCGCTTCTACAAGCGTCCGGCTGCCGACAAGGACAGTATCGGTATCGGCCTGAGTATTACGAAAGCCGTCGTGCAGGCGCAGGGCGGTCGGGTGGAGGCTGTTTCCGAAGATGGTAGAACGATCTTTTCTCTGCGCTTTCCCAAGTGAATAAACAGTCACGTACGTAGTCACCGCCTAGTCACCTCGTATCGATAAGGTGTAGATGGAAAGGCGGTTTTAAAATGGAAAGAAGAAAGATCAATGACCACCGCGTTCGTTTGAAGTCCGTGCAGTCAGGAGGCGATGTCGTATGAAAATTATCGGTTCACTGGCGCTTCGTTCACTGAAGAAGAACCGTACGTCGACCGTTGTCACGCTGGTCGGTATCGTACTCAGTTTCTCACTGATGTTCAGTGTGCTTCTCTTTGCCAATAGTTTCATCCGGTTCTTTGGCGACACGATGAAAGCGCAGTACGGCAAAGCGGAACTGGTCATCGATTACATCGACAAAGCGTCGGCAGACTCTCTCAAGATGCCGGAGCAGGTGATCGATTACAGTCGCGTAGCGTGGCTCGGCAGTGCGAAATTCGCCGAAAACAACCATTATTATCATTACTTCAACGTCGTCGGTATGACGGTCGGCGACGAGACTTTCCCATTACTTTTGAAAGAAGGACGCCTACCGGAGAAACCAGGCGAAGCCGTGATCACGGAATCGATGAGCGCCGGCCAGTATGGCGATATGCAGATCGGTGATGAAATCACGTCACCGCTCTTTTCCCTGCAAGACAAGGCAGGCCGCACGCATTTCGGCGTCGATGACAGCGATATGACGTATGTGGAACTCGGTAGCGTCGACTTCACGGTCGTCGGTGTGCTGGAAAACAATCCTCTCGCTTTTTATGCGTCGAGACCAGGGTGTTTCGTCTACATGACAAAAGCCGAGATCGCAAAAAGCCCATGGCAGCAATTGCGACTGGTCACCGGACCGATCGATCAGGCAGGCATAGACGCCATAGCCGATGAATTAGATGCCGGTTCGGGGCGTCCTCTCTCGGTTAACCATAATCTCCTTCAGTCATATCCTGGGTTTCCTTCAGGCCCGAAGCTCCTGATCTACGCTTTTGCGACCGTGTTACTGATTATCGTCGGCTTGGCCGGCATTGGGCTGATCCAAAACGCCTTCCTCATCTCGTTTACGAAGCGTGCCAGAGAGTTGTCGCTTCTATCGAGTATCGGTATGACGACGAGACAACGAACGACCCTCTCCTTATACGAAGGTCTACTCTTATTCGTGCTAGCCTTACCGCTCGGTTTTGGTTTGGCTGTACTAGCCATGTCGATTCTCATGGTCGTACTGAATCCGATCTTGCAGCGGACGATGAATACGGGCGTTGAGATCTCCCTTCTTATCGATTGGCAGTCTCTCGTTCTGATCGCCGTCTCCGGTCTGATCATGATCTTTGTAGCGTCGATCCTGCCTGTTTTCAAGAGCCGTCACTTGTCGCCCGTAGCCGGCATCAGGAAACAGACCGATATCCGGATACCGGCAAAAAATCTGAGCGCACCCGGCTGGCTGAGGCGCATCGGCGGTATGGAAAGTGAAGTCGCCTGGAAGAACATGAAACGAAACAAAAGACCGTTTCGGGCTACGCTCGTCGCCTTGGTCTTCAGTCTCGTCTTGTATCTTTCGTTAGCGAGCATCATCGCCTACGCCGAGTCGGCGTCCGGGTTTGCCTCGACGGGGCTGCAGCCGGACATCCTTCTGGCATCGGCCGATGAAACCCTGATCGGAAAAGAAAAAGAAATCTTCGCCCTGCTCGATATAGCGTCGGGAATCGAAAAGCGTCAGATCGTGTATAGCGCGTCGATCAATCAGGCGGATTCGGACGGTGTACTGACACATCAAGCAAAAGAGCTGTTCTTGTCGGAAGACACGTTCATATCGAAGTTAACCTCGTTTGATGACGTCACGATGCAGCAGGTCATGACGGAGATCGGACGTACGGAACCGCTTAAAAAAGGTGAAGTCATCCTGATCAACTCTGCAGCCCGATACGATGAGACGATCCAGGCGGTAAAGATCTACGAGAAAGCGCCGACCGTATTGAATAACGTCTTCACTTATGACGAGGCAAAACGCAATGATCTCAGCGTCGTAGAGGTGATCGACCGTCCGCTAAAAACGTACAATGTCTGGATGGCGCCGTTTGTGATCGCCTCGAAAGAAACGCTGGCGGAAGCCGATCAGTTATATACGAGCGTCAACTTATATGCCAAAGATGCCGATTACCAGTCGCTTATCTTTGAACTGAGGAGCGAGGTTAGAGAAAGACAATTCGACTTCGAGGTCAACGATACGGGACGATTCGACCGACAGACAAGGGACACGATGCTCCTTGCGAGAATTATCCTGTTCGGCTTTGCCACGGTCATCGCCTTGATCGGACTGTCGAATCTCTACAACAGCCTGATCGCCTCTCTCCAGTACCGTAAAGGTGAATTCGCGATGCTGCGTGCCGTCGGGATGAGCGACAAGGCCACGAATAAGATGATCCGCATCGAGAGTCTTTTCTACGGCATGAAATTGATCTTGTTCGGTATTCCGATCGCTGTGCTTGTCAGTTTCCTGATTCACCGTTATCTGAACCAGAACATAAATATCCCGTTTATCGTACCCGTCTTGCACTATGCGATTGCGAGTGTGGCCGTATTGATTATCGTCTATCTGATGATGTGGAGTGGCTCTACCCGCGCGAGGCAAGGCGTGATCGCGGACGAATTGAAGCATCAGATGGAGGCCTAGGATGAACCGGAACGCTACATTGTCAGAAACGAAAGTGAATCATGAGTTAGGAGAGAAGAAACATATGGCGATTTTGGAAGTTCGCAATTTGAGTAAATATTACGGTAAAGATGAGACACTGGTAAGAGCGCTTGACGACGTGTCACTCGTCGTCGAACGCGGTGACTTCGTCGCCATCGTCGGTGCCTCTGGATCGGGCAAGAGCACCCTGATGCACCTGATCGGCGGTGTCGATCGTCCGACTTCGGGTGAAGTGGTGATCGACGGACAGAGCATCTACGAACTGAGTGAAGACAATCTGGCCATTTTTCGAAGACGTCAGGTCGGTCTGATCTATCAGTTCAACAACCTGATCCCGATTCTCAATGTCAAAGAGAACATCACCTTGCCGCTGTTATTGGACGGTCAGTCGATCGACGGAGCCGCACTGAATCAATTGATCGACAGGTTGGAACTCGGCGCCCATATCGCAAAACTACCGAACCAGCTATCCGGCGGACAGCAGCAGCGCGTGTCGATCGGTCGATCCTTAATCTACCGCCCATCGATCGTGTTGGCGGATGAACCGACCGGTAACCTCGATAGTGAAAACAGTATGGAGGTCGTCCGCCTGCTCGACGGGAGCAATCGCGATTTCAACCAGACCATCATAATCATCACGCATGATGAACGGGTGGCCAGGGCTGCCAAGCGGATCATCACGCTGGCTGATGGAAAGATCGTATCGGATGAAAGAATAAGGCGATGAATCTTGTCAGCCGGCTCGCCATACGCTCGATGTTTCGAAACGGCAATTCGACTGTCGTTAAGCTGGCCGGCCTGATTCTCAGCTTTTCACTACTTTTTTCGGTGTTGATCATGCTGAGCAGCATGTACGACTTCATTCTCGATACGAGAAAAGAGAGCAGTGGCAACGTCGATTTGACAATGCAAGTGCTTTCGAAAGATATGGTCGACGACCTCTCGTTACCGGACGAGATTAAAAGCATGAGCCGGGTGTCGTTACTCGGAGGCATTTTCTCCGAAAAAACGAATTCACCGCATGAGCACATTGCTTACGCCGGATTTTTGCCGGACGATAAGATCTCGTTTACCCTGATCGCCGGACATATGCCGAAAAAGCCGGGTGAGGCTGTGATCAGTACGACGGTCAACATTGTGGGCGAAGAGGTTTACCGGCCGGGCGACATCGCCACGTTTCCCCTCGAGCGGATGAAAGATGAACGCAGACAGGTGGTGCTCGCACCGCGAGGCGCCCACGGTGAGACAAAGCTTTTTTCGAAGGAACCGGTCGAATCAAGAACCGTGACGATCGTCGGCATCACGGCGAACAGTCCGCTTGACACATATACAGGCATGCCCGCCGTCTATGAGTACATGGATGAAACGACGATCGCGGACAGCCCGTACCAACAGCTTCGCTTACAGACCGGGGCGCTGTCTTCAGGGGAATTCCATGACCTGATTCAGACGCTGAATGCCGAAGTACCGCTGGCAAGCGTGGTCAAAAATACTGATCTGACCGATATGTATCCCGGCTCCGGCTCGTTGTTTCGGATCAGTCTGTTTACGATGACGGCCATCATCCTAGCCATTTTTGGTATAGCCGGCGTCTTGTTGATTCAGAACACGTTTTTTCTCTCATTTTCGGAAAGAACGAGAGAGCTGTCTTTGCTTTCAAGTGTCGGAATGACCTCAAGGCAAAGGTTCGGTCTAGCCATGACTGAAGGATTTTTTCTTTTTTCTGTAGCCTTTCCCACTGGTTTTCTGCTCGCTTATGTCTGGAACCATTTCTTTGGTGTCGCGGTCACGCCGCTTTTGCAACGTGAGTTCATGTCGCAGGCTATACTGCGACCGGTCATCAACATAGATCTGCTGGTGAGCACCTTCGTCATTGGCCTGGCTTTCGTCTTACTGGCGACGTTCCTACCCGTCATGAAGAGTCGACGTATTTCACCTATCACCGCTATGCGAAGGCAAGACGACATCAAGTTGACCGCGACGGCGGTTCGGACGAGTGGCTGGTGGAAAGGCAAGAAGATTGAGGCCGACCTGGCGAGGAAGAACATGAAACGAAACAAAAAGCCGTTTCGTGCCACGCTCGTCTCGATCACGTTCAGTCTCGTCTTGTTCTTGCTCACGCTCAGTATTGTCGGGTTTGCCAAACAAGGAGCAACGGCTGCCATGGTTGAACCCGACTGGGATGCGACGATCTATGGTTCAGGTGAAGGCAGTGATGCTTCAAAAATCATGGACGAGATCAAGCCGTTGATACAGCAGAAGGGAGTCGAAGACGCCGTCGTCTGTTACAAGCTATCGGCAACGACGACTGCCGTTTCTTCCGATCTCACGCGGGATGCAAAAGCGCTCTATGGAGACCGCATCGATATCGACGTGTGTGCCTTCGACGAGGTGACTTTAAGCAGATTAACCACCGAGCTTGAGTGGGAAAAAACGGTGGCTGAAGGCGAGGCTATACTGTTCAATCAAATAGCTGATCCAGCCTCTAAAAAGCGAACGACGAAAGCGGGAGCAATCTTCGAGCATGTACCAGATCAAATCGTTTTAGAACAGATGTACGGCGAAAGGAATGCCGGAGAAGATAGTGAGTGGAAAGAAGCGAAGCGCCAGTTGGGAACTGTGGATATCGTGCATACAGTAAATCGCGCACTACCGGCCTGGCCCGATGAGCGTGCATCTTTGTCACTGCTCGTTAGCATAGATACGATGCGGGCCCTTGAACCGCAGGAGGTGCAGCTAGAAGTGCACATGAAGATTGATTCGGCGATGCGAGGTGATGTTTTGCTCGACCTGCAGGCAGCGATCAAGCCACTTGGTAACGACTTTCGTCTCGTCGAAAACAGAGGAAGCTCAGGTCAACATCTGATGTTACTCTCGCTCGTCCGCATAACCCTAAGCGGTTTTGCCANNAATTATGGGATTGATCGGTCTTTTGAATCTTTACAACAGTCTTATGTTCTCATTGATGCACCGTCGTAAAGAATTTGCGATGCTTCGCTCAGTCGGTATGACGAAACAACATATCTCCGCTATGATCCGTCTCGAGAGTCTGATGTACGGTTTCAAGGTACTCTGCTTTGGGGTGCCGATCGCAGTGCTCCTTACGTTTGTCGTGTTTTCATTCTTGAATAATCCTGAGATCACGTTTGACGTTCCCGTCTTATCTTATGTGCTGACCGCTGCTTTTATCTTCCTGTTGATCCATCTCATTATGAAGAGCGGCACGATGATCGCGAGAAGCGGCAACATCGCCGACACGCTGAAACGTGAGGTGGATTATTAATCGACATGCAAGTTAAGAGATGACTCCATAATTCAGAAGAATGGAAAACGTCGAGAGAGTCGTCAGGTACCGTCTGGCTTTACCGAGTGCGATATTCTAATAGCCATAAACACTGGAACTCGACATGACGGCAGTTAGCGGAAGTAAGCGTCTTCCCGATTTCAACGATTTCTCCGAATGCTTTTTGCATAACTGGTTTGGTTTGGAATTCACCATACGTTGGTTGCTGTTTTGGTGTGAAGAAAGGATATCGTAAGCATGGCAAAAGAGAAAAAAGAGACAGAAATAAATA
>MTKW01054773.1_pt1 | contig 10194 bp, 4 predicted proteins | sample 1042761 | NCBI WGS metagenome assembly MTKW01 (sample SAMN06205366, study PRJNA360243) | anaerobic digester metagenome | biome: Wastewater treatment plant; feature: Anaerobic digester sludge; material: sludge; isolation source: anaerobic digester fed with sludge from wastewater treatment plant ... | reverse complement strand
GTCTGCACGCCGGGAGTAAACACCTCGCTGTAGCGGGGATTGTGCCAATTGTCCTCGGCGGCGACCAGCGACCACCGCCAATCTTCCGTCGCACCGGCCAGATCAAACCCCTGCAATTCGACCGTTACCGCCTCGTCGGTTGGAGTCAACACGTGCAGCATATACGCAAATCGTTCCGGCGCGCGATCGAATGGCACGCGATACCAGCCGGGCTTGTCGTGGCACGGGATCAGATGCGAGCCGATTTTGTATTTGAACAAGGCCTCATTGGCGGCGCCGTCCCAGAAGATGGACTTAAACACGTCGCCGACACTAAAATCCAGAAAGGGCCAATGCCGCAGGCCGGCAGCAGCCGCATCGCCGACTTGTGTGCCCGTCGGTAAGAGTGAGGCCAGTTTGGTATATATCGTTTGCTCTTTGGAACCGGCAATCCAGACATCCGCCACCGCGTTCGGCACGCCGGCCTCCGCGCCAAAATCCTGAAGAACATGATGGATTCGAAAATCGTTGTAAATCAGGGAACCGTGATCCTGCCGGAAATTGGTTACATCAAAAATTCGGTCGCCCATCATACCGCTAAGATCGCCCAGAATCTCGGCATAATGAATATTACGGGCGTTGCGCAGAAAGTTGGCGTGCGATTCCCAATGCCCACCGGTCAGAAAACCGGGCTGATGGCCCTGAACGTAGTGGCCAAACTCATGAGGCATCGGATTGCCCCACCCCTCATCCAGCAGCCCCCAACCATTGATGCCGATATGCATAAAACCGTTCCAGCCACCGCACCAAAAACCATCGTACCATGTCACATGATTGATTTTATAGCGATTTCCATCGCGGCGCCAGGTTTCAAAACTTTCAAACGGTTCGAGGTAATTCAATTTTTTGCAATAGACCTGCAGGCTTTCTTCAATCATCCGCAAGGCCCGCCGTCCCATCACCTGCGGATCAAAGCCCGCATACCGTTGGTAACTTTGGGGCGACCACCAAAACACAGCGTGTTTGGATTCCATGGACTCAAGATCAGAAAAGGACTCGCCGGAATAAATGTTCAAATCCGTATTGACCAGCAGCACATCGCCGGGCAAGTCTCCTGTTTCGATATAATCGATTGAGAACGTTCGGCCTGCGGCGGTTTTGCCCAGCGGGTAAATGCGCAGATCTGTCAGGCAATCTCGCCAGCGGACAGCCAACCCCACATCCAGCCGATAGGTGTGCCATTGGCCGTCCTGCGGAATCGAGGCGGCGGGAATAAGCAGGTTTCGTGTCGAGCCGGAATAAATACCCGGCGCAGCGGATGTGCCGTAAAAAATGACTATGTCGTCTTGAACACCGGCCGGCAGTTTGAGCCGAAACTGCACATAATCAAAATAGCCAAAATCCAGATCGGGGCCTTGAACCATCGAAGAAAGTTCAAGATAGGCCGCCTCCTCGGTCCCCATCGCAGTCAATACGCCATTGGCAACGGTTATATCAGCCAGCCCCGCACTTGTCCAACCGTCCATCTGGCCGGCAGTATCCCAACGGCCAAGAACACAGGCGTCTTGCCCTTTGGGTGTGGAGACATTATTCACCAGTCGATCCGCAGGGTCTACTGTCAGCGGCGGCTGCGTCCAGGATGGCGGCGGCTGCGGCGGAGGTGTGGTTATGGTCAGCGAGAAACGGTCAAATACCGCATAACCGGAATTGGCCGAATAGGTGGCTTGGAAAAGACCCACCTGCAAAGGAATGCCGGACAAATCCGCCCGAGTAACGGGCGAGCAGGCCAGTTCCGTCCAGTTGACGCCGTCGGGGCTATGGCGAAAATGAAAAACCGCGCCGCTTTTTTCCAATTGCAGCCACGTATCTGCATCCCACGCCCGCTCGTTGTGACATAATTCCGTACGCACATTATCATTGGCCATCCGGGCGAAATTGCCGCAGTTCCAGATGGGGAAATAATCGATACTGACCCAATCCTCCCCGGTCCCGGCCAGGTCGGGATCTCGTGAAGCCCGTGCCATAATGCCGCAATTGTTGTGCATCACGTCTTGATAGGCCGTCACTTGAACCGTGGCGATAAAATCGCCGTTGACGACTTTATACAAAAAAGGCCCCAGCGGACTCCACGGCTCGGCATAAAACCCGCCGGCAGAGGCTATATATAATTCGCCCGCGCGGACAGAGGACGCGTTTAACTGGTTGACCGTTTGACCAGACGCCAATCCGAGAAAGCCATCCCAGATCGTCCCGTCAACACCCTCGGTCAAATAATCCCGAGGAACATCAAAATAATCGTCAACAGTTTCAGCTTGTAGCCCGTTGCAAAGTAAACCAAAGACCGCGCTCCCAAGAAACACAAGGCGAACACACATCATAAGACCTCCGTTTTGTGAAAAAGGGCCGGGAGCCGAATCGCCCCCGGCCCGAAGAAACCCTTTTAACCTCACGTTTTTTCGACTTATCTATAGTCGATGCAATCCGGATCATGAGGTCGCGAACACGTCAGCCACTCTTCGACAACCAGGCTCAAGTCCACAATATCCACTCGGCAGTCCTGATTGATGTCCGCCCAGAAATATCCCCATGCACCGCAATTATTCTCATAAATGGTCACCGAGACCGTCAGCGGCTCCAAATCGTCGTAGTCGATTCCGCCGTCGGAGGCCGTCAGCAGCAAGGTTGTTGCGTGCGGGTCGGTTTCGAGCAAATCATCATCTATCGCCGTAACGGTAACGCCTTGCGGAATCTTCCAGTTGGTCTGATCAAAAGCCAGCTCTTGCGGCCAGACGGTAACCTGACCGGCCGGGTCCTGTTCGGTAATCGAGACCGTTACCGGCGCCTGCGGCGGCACTTTCAAGCGCACCGTAAAGATGCCCTCGTAGCCGCCCTCGAGCACAAAAACCTCATCTATGGTGTCCAAAAACAGGCCCGGGGTCTCAAAGACGGTAACCCTGGACTCGGGAATAATCAGCAGTTCGTTCCAGTTTGGATCGGAACTGGCAATTTGTGCCTCAATTGTCAGCAGATGATCCGTTACGTCGAGACTATCCATAGCGGCAGTAATCGGAATATCCAGCGGCTGGTCATATTCGGCAGCCGGCACGACAAGCGTGTACGGCAGGGCCCCCGGCGTATCGCCGATCAGAATCGCATTGGGATCGGAGTTCGGATCGGCTCCGGCCGCGGGAATCGCCCGCAATGTTAACTGCATATCCGTGGTCGGTGCAGGGATGTTTTCTTCGGCGAACAACTGCAATTGAACAGTTCCACTGTCGCCCTCATTAAGGAACAATTCGCCTGTTACAACCCCTCTGGCCTTTTTTAACGCGAAATACCCATAGTCGATGTAGCCCTCGGCAGTGGAAAATGTCGCATGATACAAACCCACTTGCAGAGTCGGCACGTTCATATCCTCGCGCACCAGCGGATTTTCCGGACTGGCTGAAGGGAAGGAAGCGAGCCAATTAACGCCGTCAAAACTGTTATAGGCATAAAAATTCGCCCCGCGACGGACAAGCTTGAGATAGGGAGCCGCATCCCAGCCGTCAAAGGTCTGATCTGTTTCGGTCCGAGCACCGTTGTTATTCCAACGCAGAATATTACCGACGTCATACAATGGGAAATAACAGAGTTGAATATTATCTTCTCCGTCTCCGCCCGCAGCGGTATCGGCCAGACGGATCATAAGGCCGCCATCATTGAAGTACACCTCAGGACAATCGGCAATATAGGTTTCAATTTCAAAATCCCCGGTGACCTCCACATAAAGGAACGGTCCGGTGGTGTCATTGCCGCTCCAATAACTGTTGGACGAGGACAAACGCAGCGCATTGGCCGCTGACATATTGGCGGTTGCCTCAATAGTATTCTCGCCGTTATCCAGCAGACCGCTCCAAAGCGAACCTTCAGTGCCGAAAGACAGATAGTCGGCTGCACAATCAAAATTATCGACATAGGCGCCGCCGATGAGCTGGGGCGGCGGACATTCAAGAGGAACATCGTCAATAACACGAATTCCAAGACCACTGGCCGGCGTCAGTATTTTGCCAACGTAATCCGGATCCCCTGCGGTTACAACCGCCTGAATCATTACCGTATGGGCCGGCTGGAAGACATCGTCATCGTAGGCTGTAACGGGAATACTGACCGGCAGCGCGTAGTCGGCTGCCGGTACAACCACGGTGTACGGCTGACCCACTTCAGCATCGCCCAACACCACATCGCTCCACGTGCCGATCACACTCAGCGTAACTTCGAGGTCTTCTTGCGGACCCTGGCCGGTCAGGGGGTTGGTGTAAATTTGCAGCTCTATATTTACCGTCTGCCCTTCGACCACCCGCAAGCCGGCAGGACCAATAGAACCGGCCTCAAAAACGCCGCCCAGTTCCTGAATTTCCTGCTGGCTCAGGGCTGTATCGTACACCTGAATCGACGCGATGGAGCCGGGGAATGGATGCGTTCCCCACATGTCCGGCATCGCTCGGGCAATCCGCATATAATGCCCTTGAGCAATGTTCAAAGCCAGTGCAGCCACCGTGTCGGCTATTCCATTCACATAAACCCGAACATTAGTACCGTCATAGGTCATCGCCAGATGCACCCACTGATTAAGCGGAGGCGGCGAGGTATAAAATAAGTCGTTAAAGAAATTGGTAAAAACACGTGTGCCGAAATTGAAGTGTGCAGTTGCAGCGTTCACACTGCCGCCGCGGTCGGCCCACTGAAACAGGCAATCTTCACCGGTCGTGGAGGGGGCATAGGCCCAGACCAAAACCGACCATGGATTGGAGCCGGTCAGCGCATCCGGAGTGGTGATGTCGGATTGCAGCCAGGCCCCATCGGCAAACGTAACAGCCTTGCGGCCGGCCACTTGCTCTACTACCGCATTGGGGTCGACACCTTCAACCTCCGGGCGGTCCGCAGGTAAAAAAACACATTCTACAGGGCCTTCATTGACCCAGCCGTTTAACAACTGACCTTCCGGCAGATTTTCGGCGTTCAAATCGATCAGGGGCTGCGGTACCGCTGAGGCCACGCCGACCAGAAACATCAGCACAAGTAATTGACTGAATATGCCAAACTTTTTCATAATCTCATCTCCCAATTGATATTTCAAAAGTTCCTTACCCACTTGAGACAGGTCGTCCCTATCAGCGTACATCAACACAATCCAACGCATGCGGATAGGTGCATTGCAGCCACTGCGAAGCCATCGTTGCTATATCCAGCAGATCGACCACGCAGTCCTGATTGGCGTCAAAACGCGAATAGCCCCACGCCCCGCAGTTGTTTTCATAAATCACGACCGTCAGCCGCGGCACTGTAATGCCGTTGTAAAAGGGATCGGCGCTGCTGACCGTGAAGGCGATTCGACCGGTGTGGGGATCGTCTTCCACCAGATCGTCATTGACAGCGTTGACCGTAACAGATTGAGGTTCAAGATAGTTTTCCGGCGTAAAGACCAGCGACGTCGGAGCAACCGTGGTTTGTCCATCAGGCGTTGTCAGGCCAATCGTAACATCGGCTGTCGGCGGAGAGGGCAGGCTCACCGTAAATGTCGCCGTCATTGTCTGATGTTCATCCACCACCAGCCCCGGGCCGGTATCAATGTCCAAATACCCCTGCTCATTATCGATAACGGTAACCAGGATCCATTGCCCTAACTGCTGATCATAAGCGGGATCTTCGCTATAAGTCAGCAACTTAAGGCCAATCTGTTCGATTCCTTCGATGAGCTCATCATCGACCGCCTGAACAAGACATGTTTGCTCAGTGGTGCCCACAGGGAAATGAATCCTCAGCGGCCTTCCCGGTTCCTGCGGGCCTTCCGGACCGACCAAGCAAATATCGTTGGGGTCGTTGGCCTCGGGATCCAGATTATAGGGCAACGCATACGGAATCACATCCACATACACATCCGACGTCGGCGCCGGGCCGGTCAGCTTAATGGTCAGAGTCTGGGAGGTTTGTCCATCTTCCTTCACCACAGGCTCGACGGGAGAAATGGAGGCTGCCTGTTTGCCGCCATAAAAGAAATCAAACTCCGTCCAGCCCAGATTCTGCTCAAACATAGCGTGGAACAGGCCGACTTGCAGCGTTTCGGGCATGTCCGGTCGGCTCCATCCGGCCATCATTGGCAGCCAGGTAATACCGTCCTGACTGACCGAGGGATAAAACATATCGCCGACTCGCTCCAATTTCATAAAGGAATACTGGTTGACATTCAGACCGGTAGCTCCGGCTTCACCGGTTCGAGCGCCATTGACAACATTCCATGTAATATGGCCGGTCCATACCGAGAAAAACGCGCTTTGCACCATATTTTCACCGGCAGATATATCGGGATTTCGCGCGATCAAACCGGCCGCCTGATGGTACACCTGTAAATTATTGATGCCGGCAAAACGCGTAATCAGCACAAAGTCGCCAGTGACCTCGGTCAACAGCATGGGGCACAAATCATCCGTACCGTCACCGTTGAGATCCCACAGACCGTCCCATCCGCCAGCGGTGGTGCCTTGCGACTGCATCCGCAACTTTCCGCTGCTGCTTAAGATTTGAAGGCTTCCGGCAACGCCGCCCGAATACACCACCGCCTGCCAATCGGTACCGGAGACGCCGTCGGCCACAAAATCATGGGGCGTATCAAAATTGTCGATCAACGCAACAGCCGGCATCGTCCAGAGCAGACAGAGCAACAACATACATAACTTTCTCATCATCATTACTCCTAAAAAAATGTCCTACGAGTCTTGTCTTGTCCATAAAGGACACTTACCCTACCTAATTGCAGATGCTAACCTTCTTTCCCGATTTTCTGCATAGACACTCTCCTTTCCCTAAAAAAAGGGGGATTATCGGACCTGCTGTTTTTGTTTTCTGCCTCACATCCATCACATCATCTCTTCATCGCCGAATCCTGCCCTCCAGTATTCAAAAGGGGACTGTTTACTATCTACCCGGCAAACCATCCCGTCGCCTGTTACGGGGCAACGTCGGCATAAATCCGGGTTTCATCGGTCGTTGGATCATAGTCAAGCCGCAAAGGTCGACTTTCATCCTCAGCAATCACTCGTTTCTTCATTATCTCGTCCTGAAGCGCTTGACGCACATCGCCTTTGAGAACCAGCACGCCGTCTTGTATCGTTACCCGTCCTTGGCGAATCAGCAAGGATCCGGCCCGCAGGATACCGGCCTTAAGATTCACATAACCGGTGCCCAGCAGGGGTTCGGGAGATTGTATCTCATCGCTGACGGCACCAAGAATCAATTGATTGGGAATGCTCAATCGGCCGCCTTCCATATTCAACACACCTTGAGCCGGATAGCCCCAGCCCAGAATCATATTCTCCTGCGGGTCTTTGAAGAGGATGGTTCCGCCTCGGAGGTTCATAACGCCGTGGCCGGCTTTTTTCTCCCATGATTTGCCGATAATGATGCCGTCACGTTTTTCGGTGATAATAACTGTACCGCCGGTGAGGGTGAACACGCCGTCTCCGCCGTCCCGCCTGCCGACCCAGATTTCCTCGGTCTCCAACCGGCCCCCTGTCATTTCCAGACAGCCGTATCCCCACAGACCAATGTTGATATACTCGGCACGGGCACAGTCGGGTCCGGTATGACTGTCATCAATCACACAAATGCTTCGCACGGGGCAATTTTGCAAAAACGCCGGTGAATAAGGATCGGGTAATTGGCCGTTTTCCCAATTGGCCGGATTCTTCCAAAGTGCTTTGTCTTGCGTGCCGGCCCAGACACGCTCAAGGCTGCGACGAACAGGGGACGGCTGCGGCCTGTCATCCTCCACATATATCACACCGGAAGTATCCACTTTCCCCACTTGCCCGGCCGCGACCATACAAGAGACCACCTGCGAAAGCATAGCGGACTTGCTGGACAAATTGACCCTGCCCTTGAAGACCTCCACACGCGTGCCGCCATGCGGATCAACCGCTAAAGTAAACTCCGTGCCATACACAACCACCGAGCCGTGCGGTGTATCAACGGTGAACCCCAGGCCACTCGGCGTTACCTGAGCCAACAATTTACCACTTTCAAGACATACAAGAGATTTATTGAAAAGTTCTATCTCAATAGGTGCCGTCAGAAACAGCCGTGTTCCGGTATCCAGTTCGATCAGAACAGAGCCATCCGTCAGTGCCAATGGACCAGCAAATACATCTTGCCCCTCAGCCACCGGCTTGAGATGACGGGCAAAAACTGCATTGTTTAGGTGCAGGACCTTGCCAATAGGTGTCCGCACTGCCGGGGCGGGGAAAAACCGAATTAAAATCACAAAGAAAAGCAACGCCGCACTTGAGACAATAGCCGTCACCACTGACGATTTTCTTATCGTGCGGGGTGGTTTTTCTACGTCGAGTTTCTCAATGACCTCGCGGGTGCGCTCCTCTGCCGGCTTGGGAATCTCTAACGAAGGGGCCATTTTCTCGAGCACCGACAGTTCTTTCCACAACGGACCGTCAATATCTGTCAGGTCGTCCTGAGGCCATTCGACACAGTCAGAAAAATCATACGCCTTATTAAATATGGAAATTGTCAGATAACAATTAAGATAAAAATCCAGAAGCTGCGAATCTTCCTTTAAACACTCCTGAAGAAACAAAAATTCCTCACTCGTGAGCGTTCCTTCGTATTCTTTGATTACCAGCGTGATGATCTGTTCCAATTTATCCAAATCCGTCTCCGCTCCTTACTCCGCCATTGATTTCTGGATACACCGCAGCAACGCCGCCTGCGTCCTCGCTATGATTTTATAGATGGCCTCGGTAGAACGACGAACATGCATGGAAATCTCTTTGACTTTCATGCCGCGTTCATATTTCAAATTCTGCAATTGACGCTGGCGGACATCCAATTTGGCAAGGCATTTTCGCAAAGCCACCAGATAATCTTCGTAAGATTCAAGGTGGACTCGGCTTCGATCTTCAATTTCCGCCAGCAAATCGTCGTTGAAAATCAGATGATTTCGCTTGAGTCGTTGGTAGTATCGTTTGATTAAGTTGCGGGCAATCGCCACTGCCCAGGCAGAAAAACGGTCTTCCGGGTCTTTAACAGAGTATTTTTGCCACATAATGACCGCCGCTTCCTGCATCAGATCCCGTGCATCGTCGGCATTGCGCACATTCATCAGGATGTAGCAAAAAACGGCCCGTTGATGCTGCATAAAAAGACGGAAAAACTGCTTTTCTTTGTCTTGATTCATATGCCGCGGTACCTCTGCCCATCAGTATAATGGTTTATGTAAATTACTCGCCTATTTTGCAAAAATTAGACACAAAATTTTGAAAGACAGTATTTTCTTGAAATCAAAGGATGTTTTTTTATAATTCGTTTCTGGAATTTCCGGAACTGGAAACAGTTTTATAACGTACATTTGGCCGAGTGGCGGAATGGCAGACGCTGGGGATTTAAAATCCCCTGCCCGCAAGGGCGTGTGGGTTCGACTCCCACCTCGGCTATCTGCTGTTTTCGGGTAACAAGCGACGAAAACCTGATTTTGAGAGGTGCGTATGGATCTATCTTCAATTCAGCTACAAGATAAGGAACAACCTGAATTGTTCCGGGACATTTTCCCCTATACAGAATTCCCTCGGATGGTGTTTGAGGAGCAACCCGTCCCGATGGAAATCCCCGATGAGGTCTGGATAACCGACACCACTTTCCGTGACGGCCAGCAGGCACGGGCACCCTATTCCCCGGAACAAATTTTGAAAATATTCGATTTTTTACATACGATCAACGGCGGCACTGCTCTGATTCGCCAATCGGAATTTTTCCTGTATTCCGAACGCGATCGCAAGGCGGTTCGCCTTTGCCAGGAACGCGGGTATGATTTTCCGGAGATTACCGGCTGGATTCGGGCCACGGCGTCAGACTTTAAGTATGTTACACAGATGGGACTTAAAGAAACCGGCATCCTGACCAGCACTAGTGACTATCATATCTTTCTGAAGCTCAAAAAAACGCGTGCTCAGGCGCTGCAGTCCTATCTGGATATTGTGCGGGCGGCTCTGGACAATGGGATCATCCCCCGGTGCCACCTTGAGGACATTACACGGGCCGATTTTGACGGTTTTGTTCTGCCGTTTGCGGCCAGGCTGATGGAATTATCGCAAGAGTATAAGTCGCCGGTCAAGATTCGTCTGTGTGATACGCTGGGTTTTGGTGTGCCGTATCCGAACGTCAAGCTGC
>MTKW01004394.1_pt1 | contig 10197 bp, 10 predicted proteins | sample 1042761 | NCBI WGS metagenome assembly MTKW01 (sample SAMN06205366, study PRJNA360243) | anaerobic digester metagenome | biome: Wastewater treatment plant; feature: Anaerobic digester sludge; material: sludge; isolation source: anaerobic digester fed with sludge from wastewater treatment plant ... | reverse complement strand
TGCACGCAAGGGGCTCAAGGAATCTGCCTGCTCTGAAAGGGGTTTCTTTTGACGTCAACGCCGGGGAAATTGTGGGTATCGCAGGTATCGAAGGAAACGGCCAGAGCGAGCTGGTAGAAACCCTCACCGGACTTAGAAAAGCCACATCCGGACATGTTTACGTTGACGGCATTGATGTTTTGAACAATCAACCCAGAACACTTATTGAGCAAGGCGTCGCCCATATCCCGGAGGACAGACAGAACCGCGGCCTTATCCTGGATTTCACTGTTGCCGAGAACTTCATATTGAGAAATTACTATAAACCACCCTTTGCCAGGGGAATTAACCTAGACTATCGGAAAGTCCACGCTCACGCCCGGGAATTGATCTCGGAATTCGACGTGAGAACACCACATGAAAATGTGCCTGTCAGGTCTCTGTCCGGAGGGAATCAGCAAAAAGTGGTTGTGGCTCGAGAGCTTTCAGGTGAACCAAGATTGCTCATTGCATCCCAACCTACCCGCGGGCTCGACGTGGGGGCTATAGAGTTTGTTCATAAGCGGCTTCTTGCCCAAAGAGACGAGGGAAAAGCCATTCTCCTTGTTTCTCTGGAGCTTGATGAGATAATGTCTCTTTCCGATAGAATTCTCGTGATCTATGAAGGGCGAATTGTCGGTGAAATGACAGCAACCGAAGCCACTGAAGGAGAATTAGGCCTTCTCATGGCAGGAGGACATGCTAAACGCGGACTTGACACCGAAAGGGGTGAGAGGAGTGTCCAATAACGGCAAAGACCTGCAAAAGCCCGGAGAACAAATGTTTCGTATCTCTCGTGAACAGGCAGTGGAACTATCCATACCTATCGTGGCAGTCCTTCTTGCTCTCTTGCTAGGCGCGTTCCTGATCCTTTTCATCGGAAGAAGTCCGCAAGAAGCATACAGCGCTCTTCTTCAAGGGGCTTTCGGAAGTAAACGAGATATAGCGGAAACGCTTATCAATGTGACTCCTCTGATTTTCACCGGCCTTTCAGTGGCTTTTTCGTTTAAGTGCGGCCTGTTTAACATAGGCGCTGAAGGTCAATTCATCATGGGGCAAATTGTAGCTGCATGGATTGGTTTCCAACTGACAGGATTGCCAACTGTTATACACATGCCGCTGGCGTTTCTGTTAGGAGCGTTTGCCGGAGGTCTGTGGGCTGCGTTACCGGGTTACCTCAAGGCCAAATTAGGGGTACATGAAGTCATAAACACCATAATGATGAACTACATCGCCCTGTATTTCAGCCATTACCTTGTGATGGGCGTACTTAAAGAACCAGGTCCGATTCCCCAGACTCCCCCGGTTGTGGCAGCAGCTCGATTATGGAAAATCTTGCCGGGAACCAGGCTTCATTTCGGTTTAATACTGGCGCTGGGCGCTGTGTGGCTAGTGTATTACTTGCTGTTTAAGACTACACTCGGATATGAGATAAGAGCCGTAGGCATAAATCCACACGCAGCACGGTACGGTGGAATTAATGTGTCGCGAGACATAATCATTGCAATGAGCATAAGCGGAGCATTGTCAGGCGCAGCCGGGGCGGTGCAGGCACTTGGTGTTCAATTCAGGTTCTTGGATCTTTTCGGATTTGTAGGCTATGGCTTTGACGGTATTGCAGTAGCACTCTTAGGCCGCAACCACCCCTTTGGCGTGCTGATTGCAGCAACCCTCTTCGGAACCTTGGCAAGAGGCGCAATCACTATGCAGAGCATTGCAAAGATACCTAAACAGATCATCGGTATCATACAAGCGACTATCGTAATTATTGTGGCTGCTGACGAAGTGCTTAGACGATTACTAAAGTCCAGGAGTCCCGGAACCCAAGCTTCGGTAGACGCAGGGGAGGTAGAACGCGATGGAGAGTAACAATCTGGCTGACATTACCATTTATATCGCGCTTGTAGTCTCTACACTGAGGATGGCAACTCCCCTGATTCTGGCGGGCCTCGGAGGAGTCTTCTCTGAGCGCTCCGGAGTTGTGAACATTGCACTGGAAGGCATAATGCTTATCGCAGCATTTATGGGAATGCTTGTCTCTTACTTCACTAATGCGCCATGGCTGGGGGTACTTGCAGCAGTTGCAAGTGGAGCTGCAGTTGCGTGGCTCCATGCCGTAGTATGCATCAAATACAAGTCCAACCAGGTTGTGAGCGGAACCGCTATCAACCTGTTCAGCGTAGGCTTTACAGGCTTCATGCTACGCAAGGTTTTTGAACATGCAGGCCAATCCCCGCCTGTTGCGAAAGTCGCTGATTGGACTATCCCGTTGATAGAGAAAATTCCGGTTGTAGGAGCAATGATTGGGAAACACACGCCTTTTGTTTATCTTTCTCTTATAGCTGTCGTCATCTCCAACTTCGTCCTGTTTAAGACAAAACTCGGCCTACGTATAAGAGCAGTGGGAGAACACCCGAAAGCAGCAGAGACTGTGGGAGTTGACGTTTTTGCCATAAGATACCTGTGTGTGTTACTAAGCGGTGCCTTGGCCGGATTGGCAGGCGCATCTCTATCACTGGGTTTTCTCAGCCAATTTCGGGAGAACATGACAGGAGGCAGAGGTTTCATTGCCCTTGCAGCTATGATTTTCGGAAAGTGGACCCCGTACGGCACCTTAAGAGCATGTCTGCTTTTCGGATTTGCAGATGCTCTGCAAATTCTGTCTCAGACCCTGGGGCTTACATTTATCCCCAGAGATTTCCTGCTGATGGCCCCATATATTTTGACCATGGCTGCACTGGCAGGGGTGATTGGAAGATCTGTACCACCTGCTGCAAGCGGTATTCCTTACGAACGTCAAAAATAACATGCAGCCTGATGCAAACTCTATCATGCCGGCCGGCCATGGATGTTTTCGACATAGGGAAACGTCCATGGCTGTTTTGTTGTTCCAAAAAACAACTAAAACTTGTAATACTCGTGTATAATGGAAATTATAGATGATGTTGGAATGCGTGAAGGAACAATGGAAAGTCGTGTCGAATGTTTTTTGATGAGGCAAGCTAGCTTCACCGGATTGGAGGAACGAGACATGGTTGACGTACTAGTTAAAGGTGGCCCTGTAATGATACCGTTGGTAATCTGCTCAATAGCAGCTCTTGCCGTGGTATTTGAACGTATTCTGTACCTCCGTCGAACCAGCCAAGATCCTGATCGCGCTCTAAGACTCATAGCTCTGGCTCTGGAGCGAGATCGCATGGTAGACGCTGTAGCGGCTGTTCATAAAGTTAAGGGGCAGATAGGAACACTTGCAGCAACTGCTCTGGCATCTGCCAATCGGCCAAGAGAGCAAGTTGAGGTGGAAGTCCGAATGGCCGGTGAGCGTGAAGTATATTTTCTTGAAAGGCGTCTCCCCACCCTTGAAATGGTGATATCTATTGCACCTCTTCTCGGCTTGCTCGGGACTGTGCTTGGTCTCATCAAGAACTTCAATGTCCTTGCCACAAGTCCTCAGCTTTTAGAAGCAGGAGCGCTGTCAGAAGGGATCGCAGAAGCCCTGATAACGACTGCAGCAGGCCTTTCAATTGCAGTTGGGGCGTACATGCTCTACGTGTTCATCACCGGCGCCGTTGATAGGCGAATTCGAGAGATGAATGAGTTTGCAACAAACATCGTCAAGTTGCTCATGGAGGGAGTGCAACCGTATGAGCTTTCGCTTTCAAAGGACCGAACGGAAGAAGCCTAGAATTGATATCGTGCCAATGGTAGATATAATGACCTTTCTCATTGTGTTCTTCATGCTGTTCACGACATTTCGCACGAATCCTGCGGGGCTTGACATAAAACTGCCGCGCGCCGAGACAGCCACCGCTCAACAGGCATCAACAACCGTTGTTACTATTGATAAGGCAGGACAGATCTATTTGGGTGATAAAAGGACTTCCCTTGACAGTCTCAAAGTCACGATAAACCAACGCGTTCAGAAAAACCCCAATGAGATCGTGGTCATAAGGGCTGACAGTTCCACCAGCTACCAGAAGCTTGTGGATGTAATGGATGTAGCAAGAGTAGCAGGTGCCGGTAGATTGGCCTTGGCAGCGGATAAGACAAGAAGATAGTCCCGTTGAATGAATGAGAGGTGGTGACGAGGATGAAGCGCGACGACGATAGGCTGAACATGTGGTTTTCGCTTATGGTATCTATTTTGCTGCATGTCGCCGTAATCCTCCTCGTTCCGATAACGGTGACACATCATGTTACCGTATACCCGGTGGAATTCGGAGAGATCTCCCAGACCTTTGCTTCTACCAGACAAGGAAGTCCTGTTGGCACAGCGCTTCCGACGCCTGCCAAGATCCAGGATACGACTTTACAGGAGAAAGCTCAAGCCACAAAACAGACAGAGCCTGCACCCAAGCCAGCTGCCAAACAGGCTGAACCCCCTTCCAAACAGACACAGGATATTGTCAAGGAGCCAAAAGCGCCTGCTGAACCGGAGAAGCAGAAGACTCAGGAAGAACCGAAGCAGAAATTCACTCCTCAGCCTGAACCTAAAGTCTTGACAACAGAGCCTGAGCCTGAAACCGTAGAAGCCAAACCTGAACCGGAACCGCAAGACTTGGGCAGAGTACTTACAGGTTCTTCTGACGAGTCCATACCAATCCCAGAGGCTAAGGAAGCTTCCCCTGAAACCGGGGATGGAGAAGCCCCCGTTTCCGAATCTCCGGCAAGTCCGGAACCTGGTGGTGATGCACAAGGCTCAGGTGATACTGAAGGCGGAACTCAATCTGACAACGCAACAGGAAAGGACGACAAGACGGCAACTAAAGGCAATTCACCTGACGCAGAAGAGGCAGGGCCCCAGAAGCCGAAAGGCCATGAGTTCGGGAAAGGGGAGTCCTTGGCAATCAACTCCACTCCTCCGAGATACCCAAAGGGTGCGCAAAACGTTGACCTGATAGGCAACGTAGAACTCGAAGTCATAGTCGATAAGGACGGCAAGATACTCAGTGTGGATGTGTCTCAAGCGTCAGGCTACGACGAACTGGACGAACAGGCCAGAATGACAATTCTTGCGCTTTGGAGATTCAAGGGCATCAACTGGCCCTATAACATCCGGGTGACAGTGTCTTTTAAGGGAGAGGCCGATGTGGACGTCAGGTTCGGCGGGGTTACCGTCCTGGAAGATTAAAGGAGTGTCCCTAATGAGAATAAGCCGAAGACGCCTGCTCACTGTTTTTGTGGCATTTACGCTATTTGCATGTATCAGCAATATCCCAAATCCACAGGATCCAACTGCGTTGGCAGCAGGCTACGGAAACCTGGAAATATCAAACCAGTACATAAGGGTTTTCGTGAATCAATCAGATGATGCCACAGGTAGATTCGCAGTGGATTCCACGGGCGGTGATCCTCTTAATCCGCGAGATGACAACATGCCCCTCGTATACGGACGTCCGAGGCCTTGGACTTCCTATACGACTCTTAGGATAGACGGATATGATTACGTTTTCGGCGGCAATACTGAGACACGCGCAGGAAGGCATGCTATATACGGCACGAGGATCTCCGGGCCTGAGATTGTCGCAGGCAAGAGCATTGTTTCCACATGGAGGTTTGGTGATATTGAAGCGTCCCAGATACTCACTATTGTAAGATCAACTACCACAGGGCTACTTGACACAGCCAAGATTACTTATGTAGTGACGAATCTGGGAAATACTGACCATCAAGTGGGAGTCCGCATGATGCTCGATACCATGCTGGGCTCAAATGACGGAGCCCCCTTTCGTGCCAGAGACCGGGCAATTACATCTGACACCGTTTTTGATCGTTCGGAAATGCCCCGCTTTGTCCAGGCTTTTGACTCGCTGTCAAGCCCATCAGTGACCAGTCAGGCGACTTTGATAGGTGCTGACGCAACCCCTCCAGACAGGGTAGTCTTCACGAATTGGGGAAACCTGGCTGACAGAGTATGGGATGCCCTTGTGGTCACCGGCAGCGAATTCCTTCGAGAAGGAGAGTATGAACTTGATAGCGCGCTTGCCCTGTTCTGGGATTTAGAGACACTTAAACCCGGTGAATCCAGGGAATACACGACCCTCTACGGTATGGGCGGAATAAGTATCGCACCGGGAGTTCTTGCGCTGGGTGTTACATCCCCTGCAGAAGTCACTTCTGAAAAAGGCAAGCCTATCTCGTTTCCGATTGTAGCATATATCGAAAACAACGGACCCACGCTCGCGCTTGACGTTAATGTTCATCTTCACCTTCCGCCAGGGCTTACCTTAGCCCAAGGCGCCGGAAACCGGGTGAGTCTCGGGCACCTGGAGCCGGGTGAGACTCGTCAGATAGCATGGGAGGTTACATCGAGGATAACGGAGCAAACAACCCTTAGATACGGCGTAGCCGTGGAAGCCGAAAACGCTGAGAGGAATGAAGTGTACCGTGAGGTGACTATTCTGGCGCCCCCAGAGCTTAGCCTGGCTATTCTGGCACCGTCCATGTTCGGAGTAATGGATGATATGTTTCACCCATATCCGCTGAAAATCAACGCGAAAATCGCTAACTCAGGCGGTGCGCCTGCATACGGCGTTAAGGCTACCCTCACGCCGGACTACGGCATCGTCCTGGCCCCGAGTGAGAGATCCTCACGGTTTCCCGGGCAGATTGCTCCAGGTGAAACTTGCGATGTCTCGTGGTATCTGGTTCCATTTGGTGAAGCGGGGGCTTTCGATTACAGGGTAAACGTGGATGCACGGAACACAGACACCTTGATGACAGCTACCAGCATAGGTGTGCCTATGTTACGGTCCAGATTGCTATTGGAGACCCCTGTCTCTCCAGTGGAGCAAGGGAAATTCTTCATAGTCAGAATCCTCGCACGCAACTTAAGAGGGTTTCAGCAAGTTAAGTTTGACCTCTGCTTCGACCCGTCTGTTATTGAAGTTGCTTATGTGTCCAGAGGCACGATTTTTGTGGAAGATAGAGGGATGTCTGAATGGAATGAGGGGGTGATTCAGAACCCCTTAGGGCTCTTGACAGATGTTTACGGACGCCTGACTCAACCAGAGGACATCACAGGTGAGTTGGCGACTATCGCCTTTAGGGCAAAAGCCCCGGGACAAAGCCATGTCCTTCTGCGTAACATGTCCCTCTTGGGCAGGGAAGGGCAAGTAGTAGTCACTTCAGTTGAGCATGGATCCGTGATTGTCACCGACAAATAATATGGCACCATACTGAACCAGGATTGGAGGGGGTTACATGTTAATTAGGAAATCACATCTCCGTAAGATTTCCTGCGTAGTTTTGGTATCGGTTATAGCTTGTCTTATGCCATACCACGGCGCAAGCGCCGAAATCAAGGATGTACCGACGGAACACTGGGCATACCAATCTGTAAAATTGCTTGTAGACAAGGGGTATCTCGGCCTATACGGAGATGGAACGTTCCAAGGAACCAAAGCTGTAGACAGGTACACCCTTGCTATGGTAGTAGCAAGACTCCTAAATGAGATAGGTACCGGACGCGTCGGCGCCACTCCGGAAGACGTCGAGTTGCTGAGGAACTTGTCAGGCGAATTTCGTGAAGAGCTTGTTCTCATCGCCAGTGAGCTTCAGGTATTTGAGAAAACCATGGACGAACATGACAAGGCTCGGCAAGTGGCGCAAGAGGATATTGCAAAGCTCAATTTCACGCAACGTGAAATGAAGGCTGAAGTTGATAAGATCATCTCAGAGATTATGAAGGACCAAGAGAAGCTCGACGAACGCATCACTCAGGTGGAAGGTAGACTTGCACAGAGAATCAGCGACACCCATGAACTCGCCTCCACTACAGATTCGAGCTTGAGAGAGCTGGCAACCCAAGTCAGTACACACGAGACCAAGTTTGCTCAACTGGAAGAGGATCTCAGCGCTACTGTTTTGAGGCTTAGCTCTCTCGAACCTCAAGTAGCGACTATGAGGAAAGACCTTGACAGCGTATCCCTGGCAGTAAGTGAGAATACAGCTGACATTGCAGTATCAAAGCAGGCTATTTCTGAACTGGAGAGCAGGGTTCTTCAGCTTACGTCGAAGACCCAGGAAGAGGGAACATCTTTCACTGATGAGTTGAATGCTCTCCGCGGAAAGACCCTGAGTTTGGAAGACGCTTTGAGATCGGAGCGCAGCNNAAGGGGCAGACAGCTAAGGATCTTGACGGGTTGCGCAAGGAGAATGGACTCCTCAAAGTGCTCTTGGGCCTTGTGGCAGTGCTTGGAATAGTCATCAAGTAACCAGATGACACGTGTCATTTAGAAATAGTACTCGCATCCGCACATCGTCAGCGCATGTAATCGCACTTAGGCTGGCGTTTGCCAGTTCGAATCTAAGACGTCCGCAAGGCGCCATGCCCAAGACATGGCAGAGCATCAATTTTAGGGGGCCGCTGTGACTCACAATACATATGGATGAACCCTTATGGGTTCTCGCAAGTTCCATGATTTTTGGGATAACCCTATCCCTAAGCTGAGCGTATGACTCACCGCCTGGGATAGGGTTGTTTACAATGTCAGAAAGCCAGTGTTCAAGAAGTTCACTCTCTTTGTGCCGGAGTTCTTCAAAGCTCTTACCTTCCCACTTGCCAACATCTATCTCGCGAAGCTCTTCCAGTGGGATTACGGGAAGCCTATGGGCCTTACCCACAAAATGTGCGGTATCCATCGCCCTGGCAAGGTCACTGGAGTAAACAGCTGCGATATCCACTCCTTGAAGCCTCCGGGCAACTTTTTCAGCTTGCAGTCTACCTGTTTCGGATAGCGGCAAATCGCGATGGCCTTGGTATCTTCTCTCGTCATTCCACTTGGTTACGCCGTGCCGTACAAGGTATAGAAGTGTATCCATATGACAACCCCCTTTTCACAGTCTATAATAACGTATGGCGTATCCGCAATGCCCTCTCGAATATCGACAAAAGGAAATCCTATTTGAGAGATGAATTAACTTACCGGGAGGAATCCAGATGGAAGACATCAAGAGCCTTCTCCCTGACGAACTGAGTAGCTTTGTATTATCACTGGGACAACCTTCGTACAGGGGTGACCAGATATTCTCATGGCTCCATAGACACCTTGTTTGCTCTTTTGACGATATGACTAATTTGCCGCTCGCACTTCGGCAAAGACTTAAGGAAACTTCATACATAACATGCCTTGACGTACGCTCGAGAAATGAAGGCAAGAAAGGCGCGGTAAAGTANNATCTCTGCCTGTCTTTCTACGCAGGTCGGCTGCAAAATGGCTTGCTCATTTTGTGCATCAGGACAGGGAGGATTCGTTCGAGACCTTACTGCGTCCGAGATAGTGGATGAAGCCCTCAAAATCCAAGAAGATGTAGCCCTCTTCGGCGCGAATGTCGGAAATATAGTTCTTATGGGTACAGGGGAACCCCTTGACAACTATGAGGCATCAGTCAAAGCGTTGCGCCTTCTGAATGCCAAATGCGGATTAGGGATTAGTTTCCGCCGTATGACTGTATCCACTTGCGGATTGACGCCGGGAATCCGTAGGCTTGCAGAAGAAGAAATACCTGTGACCCTTTCAATTTCCCTGCATGCACCTACTGATGATGTTCGCCAAGTGCTGATGCCGATAAATCGGCGGTATCCGATCATGGAATTAATGGATGCAGCAGCTTTCTACAGAAAGCGTACAGGCAGGCGGGTGACTTTTGAGTATGCGCTGATCAAAGATGTAAATGACAGCGATTTGCACGCTCGTCAACTTGTAGATCTGCTCCAAGGGCAAGCGGGGCACGTAAACTTGATACCCCTTAACCCTATTGATGAGAAAGAATACGCGCGGCCGACAACTCGCCGGATAAACAGGTTTCACAAGATACTTCAAGATGCGTCTATTCCCGTCACTGTAAGAAGAGATCTAGGCTTGGATGTCAATGCAGCCTGCGGTCAGTTGCGTCGCAGGTATTGCAGGTAAGGCAATTCAAGGTTATACTTCCTTTTAGACGCTCTTGAACGGGGGTGGATTATATGGAGGCCTCCGCCCGTACTGATGTTGGACTTGTAAGGGCGGTAAACGAAGACAATTACCTGCTAAGTGACGTCTTGTTTGCTGTCGCTGACGGCCTCGGCGGGCATGAGGCAGGGGAAATTGCCAGTAAAATGGCTGTGAATATGCTTGAAGAATACTTACTGTCTTCTGAAAGCGATCCAGCCAAGAGACTCAGGGAAGCATTCACAGG
>MTKW01004069.1_pt1 | contig 10200 bp, 7 predicted proteins | sample 1042761 | NCBI WGS metagenome assembly MTKW01 (sample SAMN06205366, study PRJNA360243) | anaerobic digester metagenome | biome: Wastewater treatment plant; feature: Anaerobic digester sludge; material: sludge; isolation source: anaerobic digester fed with sludge from wastewater treatment plant ... | reverse complement strand
ATATAGCACTGATGTGAGGATTTTGAAAGGCGAGTTAAAGGGACTCGGGGAGCTAAGAGATGATAAGCTACAAAAATATATTGACCAACTGGATACATTCACCGAAGTTTTCGTAAAAAAATTTAATGAAATTCATGCAAAAGGTTTTAACTTAGATGGTCAAGATGGTATAAACTTCTTTGAATATACGGGCGGTGTTTTATCAGTAGACCCAGAAATCGTGAATAATCCTTCAAAAATAGCCGCCGCACAAGATGAAAACGGCATACCCAGTGACAACCGAATTGCTCTGGAACTGGCGGATTTTAGAAATAAAATTATTGAAATAGATGGAAGAAACTGCACCATTGACGAATACTATGGTGCCCTTATATCAAAAATCGGGGTGGATTCACAGGAGGCTACCAGGGCAGCTGACAGCCAAGCTTTCATGGTAAGCCAACTAAACGAGCGTAGGCAAATGACTTCCAGTGTTTCCCTAGATGAAGAGATGACCAAGATGATCCAATATCTCCATGGATATAATGCGGCCAGCCGAATTGTAACTACAATAGATGAAATGCTGGAAACCGTAGTAAATCGCATGGGCATAACCGGAAGGTAGGGATAAAGCATGAGAATAACCCAATCCATGATAAATGAAAACTTTACACGAAACCTGATGCAAAACCTAAAACGCTTAGGTGATATCAATGACATGATATCTTCAAGAAAAAAAATACGGCGTCCCTCTGACGATCCGGTGGGTGCGGCTATGGCCTTAAAACTTCGTCGACAACTTGCCGCTATTGAACAATACAACAACAACGCCCAGGACGCCTTAACATGGATGAAGGACACAGAGACAGCCCTTGCCAATACAGGCGATATCCTTCAGCGTTTAAATGAACTTACTATTCAAGCTGCCAATGGTCCTTTAACCGATGATGATCGTCAAAAAATATTGTATGAAGTCAAAGAATTAAAAGATCAGATTTTTCAAGAGGCTAATTCAACAAGCATCAACAGATACATGTTCGGCGGATACACCACAGATAAACCGCCTTTCATCAAAGACGAAGATACTGGAAAAATTGAAGCAAATACTGCCGAAACCGTCGATGGTGTTATCGAATACAATTTAGGCCATTCAGAACGCATACCTATTAATCTAATTGGCTCCGAAGTGTTTGAAGATATTTTTGTATCTGTTGAAAAACTGGAAGAAGCCCTTGAGACAAACGACAGTGCCGTTATTTCCAGTCAAGTCTTGGAAGATATAAAAAACTCCATGAGCACAGTTTTAAAATACCGGGCACAAATAGGTGCCCGTAGCAACCGTTTGGAAGCAACGGTTTTAAGGTTGGATGCCAATGAGGTTGATTATTTGGAACTGCTTTCCAATACTGAAGATATTGACTTAGCTAGAATGATAACCGAACTGAAAATGGAAGAGAGCGTTTATAGAGCTTCCCTCTCAGTAGGAGCAAGAATCATTCAACCCAGTTTGGTAGATTTCCTAAGATAATCCATATTGCTATGAAAGAACTATTATCGTCATCCTAAGGGAGGTAACGCCGAAGAATATTAAGATTCTTCGATGCACTAGAATGACATTTTCGTTTATCGTGGTGTAGATAGCGCAAGAAAATCCGACCTATAAAATGGTCGCCATTCCTTGACTGTGCCGCAGTCTTAGTTGTTCCCATATGATGATTCTCGACCGCTTTGCATAGTAACGCATGTTGTTTTAGTATAAGCTATCAAAGATGCTTTTTGTGATCTATCGATAAAGGGGTTTTACACATGTTCATCTACAATCTTGATATCCAATTCGGGTACGGTGGGATAGGTATCGATACATATAAAGGTTTCATTGATCTGACCACACATATTCAGGAAAGCTTTGACATGAAGACTCAATCACCGGAGCTTTCCGTTACCAACACTTTTCCCATAATTGAAGACATAGATTCCTCCCACTGTCGGACTGACATGGGTTACCCCCAACCTTTTGTGGCATCCTCCATGTGGTATAATGAGGCTAAACAGTACGTGACAGAATATATCGGCAGCAAGGCTGCCGGAGGCGATGCATTAGGTGCCATAGAAAAAGGAATATCCATTGGCGATATAGTGGAAAATGAGTCCTTTCCTGAACCGCCTGAAATAAATGTGGATGCAGTGCCTAAAACACCTCCCCGGATCACTTTCAGATACGGTGAAATAAAATCCGATCTGTATCGAGGCAGTGTAAAGGTAAATATTTCCGATAAACCGGTGACCGTGGACCATGACAGAGCAAGAGTTAATATTTATATGGAAAAAAACCCTTACATAACTATAAAAGCGGTGCCTAAAGGGAAAAATATAGATAGAATTGCATAGGAGCTGTATCATCATGACTATAGAAACTCGTTTTGGAGACCGTGAAGTCGATGAAGAAAAGGTAATCACCTTTACAAACGGTATATTGGGTTTAGAGCAGTATAAAAGATACATATTGCTAGATCATCCTGGCACTGATGCCATCAAATGGCTGCAGTCCGTAGAAGAGCCTGAAATTGCCCTACCCGTTACTAACCCTTCGTATTTTTATCCGAACTACACCCCTAAGATTTCCACAGAAAACCTTCTCCAACTAGATATAAAATCACCGGAAGAGGCAGTTGTGCTGTGTGTTATAACAATTCCAGGGGATACAAAAAAGATAACGATAAATCTTAAAGCACCGATAATTATCAACACAGCCAAGCGACTTGCGGATCAACTCATTGCAGAAAACCCTGAATACCATATACGACAGCCAATGAAGTTGAAAAAAGGATCTGGGGACAGGCGGTGTGAATCTTGCTAGTTCTTACAAGAAAGGCAGGGGAAGGCATCTTCATAGGGAAAAATGTCATTATAAAAATATTTGAAATCGAAGGCGATCGGGTCAAAATAGGCATCGAGGCTCCAAAAACCACAAAAGTCCTCAGGCTGGAGCTGTATGAAGATGTCAGCGGTGAAAATATAAAAGCTACTGGTGCCAGTAAAGATGTAATTGATGAGTTTTTTAAAGGATTATAAAAACTAAAAATAGGAGAATACAAAACAGCCCGAAACCGCATATTTGCGGTTTTTAAATATTTCTGCTTATTTAAGAAGACACTTGGTAAAACAAACCGGAGTAAATGGCTCTTGTAACACCACAATTTTTTCTGTCCATAGAACAGAAAAAAACATAACATCACTACTTCAACCGGAAAAATTGGCTAATATTTCAAGGAGGCCTTATCAGTGAAAAAACCAATAAAAAACAAACCACTGTATTAATAATAATAGCATGTGCCTTATAGCTGTATTCCCAGCTCTGATCTTGCAAGAGCGTCTACACCTTCCTACAACACCTTATACAACGCGTTTCAAAGTAAAGGGCATTAAAAGCAGGCAATAATGCCTAGTAAAACAACTCTCAAAGCAAAATAAAATCAAGTAAAAATTAATCAGGGAAGGAACATTAAAAACCGCAGGATATATCATTGTATAAATTCTGCGGTTTTACAATGAACTTTTAATTATTAACTTCTTCGAACTAATAACATGTATGCTATAATTATGTAGTATGTATAGCAAAAATACGGATTTTGAGGTGTAAGAATGACTTTAAATTGCCAGGATGTAATTACATATATCAAGGAATTCACTCTTGAGGGAGAGAATATAAATCTTTTCGAGGATGCCTCCTCAACAGAAGTTGAATATGTAGAAATAAACAAAATGAAAATACCGCGATTTGTAAATGAATTCTGGACGTCAAAACAAAGGCAGGCCTCGTCCCTACATGAAGTATCCTATAGAGCATGCTTTAAACCGCAATTGCCAAGGTTTTTTATAAATCTCCTTACAAAAAAAGGCGATAAGGTATATGACCCCTTTTCAGGGAGGGGAACTACCGTAATTGAAGCCGGGATTCTTGGAAGAAACATCGTTTCAAATGATATAAATCCCCTTAGCCAAATCCTTACAATGCCCAGATTCTTTGTCCCCAATATCAAGGCTGTTATCGAAAGACTTGACCAAATTCCGTATATAAAAAGTGCTCGGGCGGATTTAGACCTTTCCATGTTTTATCATCCTGAAACAGAAGCAGAAATAGTATCACTGAAAAATTACTTAAAACAAAAGAGTTTAAAAAAACAACAAGATCCATTGGACTCATGGATTAAAATGGTGGCTACAAACCGGTTAACCGGACACTCACCGGGATTTTTTTCAGTATATACCTTACCACCTAACCAAGCAGTTACACCTGATAGACAGATAAAAATTAACACCGACAGAAACCAAAAGCCGGAATATAGAGATACAAAGAAACTTATCATAAAAAAGTCTAAAAGCCTTATAAGAAAACTGAAAAAAACAGAAATAAAGAACCTATACAATGCAGGTAAGAGCGGACTTTATCTTACAAAAGACGCTAGAAATACGTCGGAAATACCCGACGAATCCATTTGCCTTACAGTAACATCACCACCGTTTTTAGATGTAGTCCAATACGATAAAGACAATTGGCTTCGGTGCTGGTTCAATGGTATTGATGCTGAAGAAATCGCAAAAAACATCACCATGTCAAAGACAATAGATGAATGGTCCGCTGTAATGCAGGATGTGTTTTTGGAACTTTACCGCATAACAAAAAAAGGCGGCTGGGTCGCCTTTGAAGTGGGAGAGGTAAAGGGCGGCAAAATAAAGTTGGATGAACATGTAGTGCCCCTGGGTTTAAATGCTGGATTTAACTGTGTAGGGATTTTGGTGAACCTGCAGGAGTTTACTAAAACCTCCAATATATGGGGCGTAAAAAACAATAAATCAGGCACAAATACCAATAGAATAGTACTGTTTAACAAGATTTAACCATTTGGAGGAGGTCCACATATGGAGAAATTAAAAATGAAATCCAAGAATATAACCAAGGTAAACGTAGAAAAAATAGGAAAATTGTTTCCCAATGTTATCACCGAAATAAAAGATGAAAAGGGCAATACTACCTTTGCTATAGATTTTGAACTCTTACAGCAGGAATTAAGTAATGAAATTGTAGATGGTATTAAAGAAAGGTACCAACTAACATGGTCTGGGAAAAGAGAAGCTATCGTTATGGCTAATACACCTACTAATAAGACCTTAAGACCGGTAAAAGAAGACAGTCTAAACTGGGAAACTACGCAAAATCTATATATTGAAGGTGATAATCTGGAAGTTTTAAAACTTCTTCAAGAATCCTACTTAAACAAAATAAAATTTATTTATATAGACCCGCCTTATAATACGGGGAATGATTTTATATATAAAGATAAATTCACCCTGGATAAAGATGAATATGTTCAAAAATCAGGACAAATAGACCAAGAAGGCAACAGACTCTTTCAAATCACTGAATACCATGGAAGATACCACAGTGACTGGCTCACTATGATTTATCCTAGGCTCAAACTGGCTAGAAACCTGCTGTCAGAAGATGGAGTGATACTTATCAGTATCGATGACAATGAAGTGCATAACATGAGAAGGATATGTGATGAAATATTTGGTGAGAGAAATTTTGTAGCAAATTTCATTTGGAGAAAATCCAAGGGTTCTGGCAATGATTCAAAATACGTTATGGTTGAAACAGAATATATCCTGCTTTATGCTAAAAATTTAGAAAACGTAAAATTTAACAATCAAATTGTAGATGTTGACAGCGGGAAGTATAAACATAAAGATGAATACTTCGAAGAAAGAGGCGGATATAATTTAGAAAAACTTGATAGAGGAAGCAAAGGATATATTGAAAGTCTGGATTTTGGTATTAAAGCACCTGATGGAACCTTAGTTTTTCCTAACAATCGAAAAGAACAATTCAATGATGGTTGGCGTTGGATGTGGAGCAAATCAAAAGTGCAGTGGGGAATAAAAAATGGATACATAGTAGTTAAAAGAGGTAGAGAAAATCAATGGAATGTATACTGTAAAAATTATGCAAAAGTGGACAATGAAGGCAATCCCATTGTAAGGAAAAAACTATACAGGAATCATATCGGGTTTGAAGAAAATATACTAAATATTCAGGCCAACTATGAGATGAAAAGATTATTTGAAAACGCCTACTTTTCTTATCCCAAACCAACAACTTTATTAAAACATCTAATAAATATGTTTTACCTAGATGACGAAATCATCCTAGACTTTTTCGCTGGCTCCGCCACTACTGCCCATGCAGTTATGGAGCTTAATGCAGAAGTCGGTGGCAGCAGAAGATACATCATGGTCCAACTTCCGGAACCTTGTGATGAAAAATCCGAGGCCTACAAAGCAGGCTATGAAACAATAGCCGAAATAGGAAAAGAACGCATTCGCCGTGCGGGAAAGAAAATCAAGGAGGAAATTGGGGCAGAGATAGACTATGGATTCAGAGTATATAAAATGGATTCTTCAAATATGAAGGATGTATATTATAGACCTGATGAACTTGACCAAAATCTTTTAGATAAGCTAGAGTCAAATATAAAAGAAGACAGAACCAGCCTTGACCTGCTAACACAGGTAATGCTTGAAGCAGGCTTGGAACTGTCACTTCCTATTGAAACTAACGAAATAAACGGCAAAGAAGTCCATTTCGTAGCCGGCAATTCCCTTGTGGCCTGTTTTGATGAAGATGTAGACGAGCAATTGATAAAACAAATAGCTAAAATACAGCCTTTAAAGGTAGTTTTTAGAGACAATTCCTTCAAATCCTGTCCTGACAGAATAAACCTTGAAGAAATATTTAACTGTATATCCCCTAATACAGAGATTAAGGTTTTATAAAGGGTGATTTTGATGAAGATAAAATTTAAACAGCAGCAATTTCAAATAGATGCGGTTAAATCTGTAGTTGATTGTTTTAGAGGGCAGTTAAACAAGTTTTCTAATTTTCAATTAGATACATGTAGGACGAAGGCAGAAACAATTGAGCAGACAAACCTCTTTGAAGGAATTGGTTTTAAAAATAACCCAATTGAATTAACCGAAACAGATGTACTAAAGAATATAAGAAAAGTTCAATTGAGAAACGGACTAAAACCCTCGGGTAGATTAGCAGGCAAATACAATCTGACCATTGAAATGGAGACAGGTACCGGAAAAACCTATACATATATCCGGACTATGTATGAACTATATAGAGCTTACGGTTGGAATAAATTTATCATAGTAGTGCCGTCTATTGCCATTAGAGAAGGAGTATATAAATCCTTTCAAATAACCCAGGATCACTTCATGGATTTATACGGGACAAAAATCCGATATTTTATATACAATTCCAAGCAGCTTCACAAGATAGATCAATTCGCCTCTGATTCAAGTATCAATGCCATGATTATCAACTCCCAAGCCTTCAATGCTCGGGGCAAAGATGCAAGACGAATATATGAGGAATTGGATGATTTCGGTACAAGAAGGCCCATAGATGTAATAGCCCAGACCAATCCTATACTTATAATAGATGAGCCCCAGTCGGTAGAAGGCAAGAAAACCAAAGAAGCATTAAAGCTGTTTAAGCCTTTATTTACATTGAGGTATTCAGCTACTCACAAAGAGGAATATAATAAAATATATAGACTGGACGCCCTAGATGCCTACAATATGAAATTAGTTAAAAAAATCAAAGTAAAGGGAATATCCATAAAAGGCTCCACAGGTACTAATGAGTATATTTACTTTGAAGGGATAAATCTAAGTGTTAAGAGTAAACCTGTAGCCAGAATAGAATTTGAAGTAAAACAGAAAACAGGGATAAAAAGAATAACCAGAAATGTAGACGAAGGATTTGATTTATATACCCATTCCAATTACATGGAGCAGTACAAGGGCTATCGGGTATCCGAAATAAACGGATACAAAAATACCATAAGTTTTACTAATGGAGTTACATTATATGCCGGAGATGTCCAAGGTGATATCAGTGAGGGAAATTTAAGAAGAATTCAGATTCGGGAAACTATAAGATCCCATTTTGAAAGGGAAACAGCTCTATATAAAAAGGGTATAAAGGTACTTACCCTATTCTTTATAGATGAAGTGGCAAAGTACAGGCAATATGATGAAAACGGAAATCAAGTAAATGGGGAATATGGTGAGATTTTTGAAGAAGAATATATAAACATCTTAAATGAATACATAACCCTGTTTGATGACCCATATGTAAAATACTTAAAATCTATTGATGTGAGAGATACTCATAAAGGATATTTTTCCATAGATAAGCAGGGGAGAATGGTGGACCCTAAGGCTAAGGGCAAGGAAAAATTATCAGATGATGAGTCAGCCTATGATTTAATAATGAAGGACAAGGAAAGACTGCTGAGCTTTAATGAACCGACCAGATTTATTTTTTCCCACTCTGCTCTTAGGGAAGGCTGGGACAATCCCAATGTGTTTCAAATATGCACCTTAAAACACAGTGATTCCATTATAAGAAAAAGACAGGAAGTAGGCAGAGGATTAAGGCTGTGTGTAGATCAAAAAGGTGACAGAATTGATGGAGAGACTCCAGGTGTAAATGTCCATGATTTAAATGTGCTTACAGTTATGGCCAGCGAGTCTTATGAATCCTTTGCCAAGGGCTTGCAGTCAGAAATCGCAGAAACCTTATCTGACAGACCCCAAAAGGCAAATGTGGAGTTTTTCTTAAACATTGTGGTTAAAAATGCTCGGGGAGAGGAATTACTTATTGATGAAAACTTGGCAAATACACTTCATCGCTCATTTATAATAAACATGTATGTAGATGATAATGATAACTTAACTGAAAAATATTACAAGGACTTAGAAACGGGGAAGGTAAAACTGCCGGAAGATGTAAAGGATTTTAAAGAAGGGGTTATCCAATTAGTAGGAAAAATCTTTAGTGAAGGTGCTACACCTCTTGTAGAAAATAGTAGAGCGGAGAATATCAAAAAACTGGAAGTCAATGAAAACTTTAAGAAAAAGGAATTCCAGGAACTTTGGAATAAGATAAATGTAAAAACTGCATATTATGTAGACTTTGATACAGAGGAACTGATAAAAAACTGCATTATTGCCTTAGACCGAGACTTAAGAGTATCTGATATAACATATCAGGTAAAAGCCGGAGAGATGGAGTCTATATCTTCTAAAGAAGAATTAGAAAAAGGAGAAGCCTTCAAAGTCAAAGAAACGGCTATGGATAAAGATTATTCAGCGGTGACTACTACAATAAGATATGATTTGGTAGGAAAATTAGTAGATGAAACCAAACTTACAAGAAAGGCAATAGTTAACATCCTTAAAGGCATTAGGCCACTGACCTTTTACTTATTCAGGAAAAGTCCCGAAGAATTCATCCTAAAAGCCTCAAGGATTATAAATGAGCAAAAAGCCGCCATGATAATACAACATATCACTTATAACACCATAGATGAGGTATTTGATGCAAATATCTTCACTGAAAACAGTTTAACTGGAACTATAGGAAAGAATGCTTGGGAAGTAAAAAAACATATATATGACTATGTAGTCACAGATTCAGATGTAGAAAAGAAATTTGCCCAAGAACTGGACAGCAGCAGCGAAGTATGTGTATATGCTAAACTCCCAAGAGGGTTCTTTATACCAACCCCTGTAGGAAACTACAACCCAGACTGGGCTATTGTTTTCAATGAAGGCAAGGTTAGACATATATACTTTATCGCTGAAACCAAAGGCAAACTGGAATCACTAAAATTTGGCATAAGAGGCATTGAAGAAGCCAAAATTCACTGTGCAAGAGAGCACTTCAAGAAGATAAGCAATAGCACGGTAAAATACGACGTGGTAGACAGCTATGAAATACTGATGGATAAAGTCATTGGGAAACTTCAGTAGCCTTCGCCAATTACTTTTAGCGAAAAAGAATAAATGAAATATCGATTCACGGGCAGAGAAAACTTCTCTGCCTTTTTCTATTTATTAAAAAAGCATTTAGGGAGATTAAGCAGCAAAATATAGAGAGAAATTCTTTATATTTCATAACCCTACAGAATTTCAACATTTTAAAAGAAAATAAGAGAAATATGTGGAATTTTCCCAAAGTCGCATATTACTTAAAGGAAGGATTTTCCGTGAAATTGTAGAAATGTATAGATAACTATATCTTTAAGGCTATTATGAGTTATAAAACAAGGTGGTGCTTATGTATTTTGACCGGTTGAAAGA
>MTKW01009250.1_pt1 | contig 10202 bp, 7 predicted proteins | sample 1042761 | NCBI WGS metagenome assembly MTKW01 (sample SAMN06205366, study PRJNA360243) | anaerobic digester metagenome | biome: Wastewater treatment plant; feature: Anaerobic digester sludge; material: sludge; isolation source: anaerobic digester fed with sludge from wastewater treatment plant ... | reverse complement strand
ATATAATAGGAATCAAAAGGACAAATAGTATTAATGATCTTGTAAATTTATATTCTTCTGCACACATCTTTATTAATCCAACATTTGCAGATAATTATCCGACAGTTAATCTTGAGGCTCAAGCATGTGGAACACCTGTTATAACGTTTGATACTGGTGGCTCAGCAGAAACAATATTGGAAAATATGGGAATAATAACAAATAAGAAAGATGTTGATTCTGTTTTAAAAGCAATTGAAACAGTAGAAGACAACTACCATAATTTAAAATCCTTTAATAAAACAGACATTAGTAAAGAGACTTTTACAAGAAATATGTTGGAGTTGTATACAAAAAATTGAGTCAATTAATGGAAAGACAGTTATAAAATAATAACATGAGTTAAACGATGGCTCAAATCCACGCTACTAGGAGATATATAAAATGAAAATAACGCATATCCACTTATCTGGACCATTTACAAAAGGTTTAACCTATCAAGAGAACTTATTATCTAAGCACCATAAATTATTAGGATTCGATGTTTCAGTAATAACTAATCAATATTCTTATAATGATTCAGGAAGTCTCATATTAATTAAAGAAAGAATTGAATTTACTGATGATGGAAGGAAAATCATTAGACTTCCAATTAAAAACAATAAAAAACTTAAGCATAAATTTAAAAGATATGAAGGATTATATGAAACACTTTTATCTGAAAAACCATCTGTAGTATTTCTTCATGGTACTCAGCTTTGCGATGTTAATAAAATAATTAAATATATAAAGAATAATCCCAAAGTTAAATTATACGCTGATAATCATGCTGATTTTACAAATAGTGCTACAAATTTTCTGTCAAGAAATATTCTTCACAAAATTATATGGAAACGAACAACAAAAAAAATTAGCAGAGATTTATCAAGATGCGGATGTGTTTTTAATTTTCAGCAAGCGAGAAAACTATCCAACTACAGTTATAGAGTCGTTATCTTGCGGAACACCGGTTGTTGGTTTTAAAAATGGTGGAGCTGAAGAAATTATAGATAATGAAAACGGAGCATTATTTGAACAAGGTGATATAGAATCTATCAAACGATTTTTGATTAAGTACATTGATGGAGAAGTCTCTTTCAATAGCCCCTCAACAATGTCAATGTCAGCATTAAAGCGTTTTGATAAAGCAATTATGGGAGAAAAGTATTATGAATTATATAAAAAAACAATGCTATTAAAAACAAACAAAAAAAGCGAATAGAAATAAGAAAAAATTAATTATGAGGTGTAAAATGAAAAAAAACGAAATAAAGGTATCTGTTGTAATTCCAACATATAATACCGACGAAGAAATATTGATGGAAAGCGTAAATAGTATATTAAAACAAACACATAAGAATTTTGAACTAATTATAATAGATGATGGTTCTAAAGTAAAAAGTTTGTTTTTAGAAAATATAACTGATTCAAGGGTTATTGTTGTTTATAACGGCGAAAACAAAGGATTAGTATATACTCTAAATAGAGGAATAGAAATATCGAGCGGGAAATACTTTTTTCGTATGGATGCTGATGATATTGCATTACCTAATAGGTTAGAAGTAAGTATAAAGTTTTTAGAGAAAAACCCAAGCATTGGAATCTTAGGGACTAATGTAATATATTTCGGGAACAAAAAAGGAAAATCACGATTTCCTAGGAAACATGATGATATAAAATCAAATCTTATTTTTAGTAATGTAATAGCACACCCAAGTGTTGTATATAGAAAGGAAGTTATTGATAAATATAAATTAAGATATTCCAGTAAGTATTTAAGCGAAGATTACCATATGTGGTTAAATGTTTTAATAAATTATCCAGATATTAAATTTGCGACACTAAAAAACAAGACACTGAAATATAGAATACATGATGCTCAAATCACTAGTGCCAAAAAGCAGCAATTGTTTGAAGACGGAATTAAATTGCAACAAATGATTATGGAATATATAGGTATTGATTTAACTTTTGAGGAACACAATAGTTTTTACATGTTTTCAACTCATCAAAAACTTAGTAAGAAAGAAGTAAGGGTTGCTTTTGAAGTTTTAAAAAAAATAATAACAACAAACAAATCTAGAAAGATTTTTAAGCATAATTCGTTGAAAAAAAGTATAAGAATAAAAACACTTAAGAACCTGATAATACAAATCATAAGGTTTAAAAACTTTAGATTAACATTTGTAATGTTAAGGTTTGTGTGTTTTTTGATAGGAAGGTAGTTTAATATTATGTTTGCATTGGTATATATTTTATTGTTCATTCTAGGTACATATGTTATATATAAAGTTAAAGGCACAATTAGAAGCGTTGCATTTGTTTTTCTTATTATGTGGACAATTTGGCCAATGTTAACGGTGTTTGGGATCTTTGGTTTAAATAAACCCGAATTGAAAGTTCATTTGCTCATTGTTTCATCTATTGTTTGTTTTATTATTGGTTTTTTGTTGGTCAAAGGCGAAAAAACTCCACAAATTAAAGTTAATCAACAAAACGAAGAAAAAATACATATTAAACCATTAATTATATTGAATATATTGTCCTATTTAATCATTGTTCCATATACAATAAAAGCAATAAAAATAATTAATACATTTGGTTTTAGTTATTTAAGACATATTTCAACAATTAATAGTCCTGAACTTATTGACAACACAATTAGCCATGTAATAATTTATTTGTTTATTGTGTCGTTATATACTGCTAATATACTTTTGTTAATAGCTCAATTGATAAAAACTAAAAAACTTAACTACAAATTATTAATATTGAGTGTAGTTGGTGCGTTATTAGTAAGTTTTACATTTGCTGCAAGAGCAACGCTCGTGAAATATCTTGTGTATTTTGGAATTGGTTTATTCGTAATTAAAGATTTTTATAAAACTATTATAGAGAAAAAGGTATTGTTGTTTTCATTGCTTGGTGTATTAATTATTACTATTATTATAACTACGCAGAGATTAGCGTCAAATATGAATGTTATTGGAAATATTGTTTTATATTATTCGGGTTCTGTAAATTTATTGGAATATTATATGGAAAATCCGTCATTTAGTTTAATGGGGGTTAAAAATTTTTATGGTACTATTTCATTAGGGTTTATCTACAATAATATACCTAATGTTACATATGTGCTGTTTAAAACACCATATTTTGGCAGCGACTCTGCAATTACAAGTATAACTGCTATACCTATCAATGTAAATCATAATTTAAGTCTAAATGCAATTCCGACAACGATATATTATTTTGTTATGGATTTTGGTTATTTTGGTTCTCAAGTTTTATTTTTTATATTTGGTTTTGTTATGGCTCTAATTGAAAGAAAAACTTATAAAAATCAAAGCATAAGGATGTATGCTATATATCTATTTTTAGCATATATAGTGTTTAAATCAATACAAAATTATGACCTTTTGTTTCCAGAAAGCTTCTTTGTCTTGTTTTATATAATAATTTTTACTATAGATTTTAGAAAGGGTGTTAATATTGAAAAGAAAATTATTTAATATTCTAGAAATATTATTACGATGGATTCCTATTTCTAAAAAAATAGTACTATTTTTAAGTTTTGATGGACAATTTAATGATAATCCGTTATATATATATGAAGAATTAATAAAAAGAAATCATAAGATGAAATTTATATGGCTTATATCATCTAATTCAATTTATGAAAAATCTTTTTTCCGCAGCACGAAAAACACTAAATTTGTAAAGATACATAGTTTGCGACATTTGTATTATTCAAGAAGAGCCAAAGTAATAATTGATAATGGAGCAGGATATAAAACAATTATTAGTGGCAGCAAAAAAACGCGTCTATATAGATTGTTTAAAAAAAGAAAACAACTAAACATATCTACTTGGCACGGGACACCAATGAAAAAAATAGGTATAAACATTCCAAACATCAAAACAGAAGTGTTATTTACAACATCTGACTATCTTTTGTCGGGAAGTAGATATACCACCACGATTTTTAAAGAGTCTTTCCCTTTTAAAGGAATGAAAATCATAGAAACAGGTACTCCAAGAACAGATATACTACTCAGTAAAGACAATAATCGCGATTTTTTTATTAAAAATAAAATAGGTGTAGCAAGAAATGAAAAAATAATATTATTTGCTCCAACTTATAGGGATAATCCTAATGATAGCGGTCTCAATCAAATGCAAATGATTGATTTTTCAAAACTAATGAAAGAGTTAAAAACAAAATTTGGAGGCGAATGGGTTTTCGTGTATAGAATTCATCAAATGAGTAGAAAACTCATACGTGACAATTTAAATAAGTTTATTTCAAATGATGTAAAAACGCGAATTATTGATGGAAATAACATCGAGGATATGAATGAAGTTTTATCAATTACAGATGTTTTAATCACAGACTATTCAGGAGCGTTATATGATTTTAGTTTGACTAAAAAACCTTGTTTTATTTTTGCTCATGACTTTAGAAGTTATCAAAATAACAGAGGAATGAATATAAACATATTCGATTTACCATTTTCCATTTCAGTTACTTTTGAAGAACTTTTAACAAACATAAAACAGTTCAATCAAAATAAATACGAAAATGATATTAAGGATTTTTTAATTCAGATTGGAAATGTGGAGGATGGTAAAGCCTCTAAGAGAGTAGCGGATATTATTGTTAGTGCTATGAAAAAGGAGAGAGAGTAATGAATTACATTAAAAAAATGTCTATCTATTTTTTAGGTTCTTTTTCGTCTGCTTTTGTTTCCTTTGTTTTTTTGCCACTTTACACAAATAAGTTTAGTGTATCTGATTATGGTAGTTATGATTTTACATATTCTATTATTACTATGCTTGTTTCAGTTGTCTTTATGGAAATTTGGGTTGCTATATTACGTTTCACGAAAGATGATAGAAATAATGGACCACAAATTTTTGTTAATGCCCTAGTAATAGCTGCAATTTTAATAACGCCTTTCGCAGCAACACATTTTTTATTTAGTAGAGTTTTAAATTTAGCACATGTAGTTACATATATCGTATTTGGAATTTTGATTTTGCTACAACATTGCTATCAGTTCTATTTGCGGGGAATCGATCATATAAAGACGTATTTGTTTTCTGGAATAGGTACAACAATTATTCAAGCATTAATAAGTTTATATTTTCTTTTTTTTACAGATGTCCCAGCTATATCAATTGTATATTCAAATATAATTGCTAGGATAATTATAGTTGTAATTATTGAAATCAAATATAAATTGTTAATAAAAATAAAGTTCGAAAATTTAAATTGCGATTTAATAAAAAAAATAGTTCGTTTTTCTTTGCCTTTTTCTATAAATGCGCTTGCATATTGGGGCATGACAAATATTAATCGTGTTTTCGCAAACCAATACCTAGACAATGAAGCTAATGGCTATATAGGTGTTGTATTAAAATTTGTATATGTGCTGTCATTAGTTTCAAGTACATTTATATTGGTGTGGCAAGAACATTCATTTTCTGAAGCAAATAGTGAAAGTAAAAACGAAAGTTATAGTCAAGTATTAAATAATCTAATGTTAGTTAGTTCCTTAGCATTGGTTATGCTTGTTCCATTAACATATATGGTTTTTCCATTTATTATAAATTTTAAGTATCATAAATCGTTGATATTAATTCCAATGTATTATATTGCAACATATTTTGGTGTATACAATAGTTATTTCGGTCAAATTTTTAGTGCTGAGAAAAAGACCTTACATTTAACATATTCAACAATTGTTGGTGCTTTGGTTAATGTAGGATTATTATTTTTTATGGTTCCTAATTATGGTATAATTGGAATACCGATTTCTTTGGCTGTGGGCACATTGTTTAATGTTTTGATAAGATATTTATTAATTAGAAATTATGTCAAATTTTCCATCAACATTAAAATATTTGTGTCATCTATAATTGTTTCAAGTTCTGTGCTTATTTATTACCTAAATATCCCTTTATTGTACAAGTATATTATATCAATCGGATTTATAGTTTTGTTTTTACTAATAAGTGGTGGTACAATAATAAAAATGATTAAGAATATTTTTAAGAAAAAGGAGTTAAAAGTATGAAAAAAGTATATATTGCTATAGGTGCAGATATTTTACACCCAGGACATATAAATGTTATTAATGAAGGTGCAAAATATGGAGAGGTTATATTGGGGATTTTAAATGATGAAGCAATAGCGTCGTATAAAAGACTACCTATCTTTGATTACGAAACAAGAAAGACAGTATTTTCTAGTTTGAAAAATGTTTCTCGTGTTGTTGAACAAACAACAATTGATTATACTGCGAATTTAAGATTATTAAAACCAGAATATGTTGTTCATGGTGATGATTGGAGAGAAGGTTCTCAAAAGTTAATTAGAGAAAAAGTTATTGAGGTTTTAAAAGAATGGGGGGGGCAACTTATTGAAGTTCCTTATACAAAAGGCTTGAGTTCTTCTAATACACAAAACATAATCTCTAAAGACTTAAAATCTCCTGACTATAGGAGGGGATTACTAAGAAGAATGATTAATTTAAAACCATTTGTTAATGCAATGGAAGCATCTAATGGACTAACGGGACTAATAGTTGAAAACACAAAAATAATAGATAAAAAAACATCATTGCCAAAAGAATTTGATGCAATGTGGATTTCTTCATTGTGTGACTCATCATTTAAAGGTAAACCAGACATTGAATTAGTGGATCTAACTTCAAGGCTGAATACAATTAATGAGATTATGGAAGTTACAACAAAACCAATCATACTTGATGGGGATACGGGCGGAAAAGAAGAGCATTTTGTTTTTAACGTAAAAACACTTGAAAGAATAGGAGTTTCTGCGATAATTATTGAAGATAAAACAGGATTAAAGAAAAACTCTTTATTTGGTACCGAAGTAGAACAAACATTGGAAGATCCACATGTTTTTGCACATAAAATTAGAGCCGGAAAACAAGCATTAACGACAAAAGATTTTTTAATTTTTGCTAGAATTGAAAGTTTGATCGCAGGTTATGATATAGATTACGCATTAGAAAGAGCAAAAATATATGTAGAAGCTGGTGCTGATGGAATAATGATACATAGTAAGGCAAAAGATGGTAAAGATATTTTTGAGTTTATGGATAAGTTTAGAAAATATAGTAAAGATATTCCAATAATATTAGTACCAACTTCATATAACCAATTTACAGAAGAAGAGTTGCATAAAAAAGGTGCCAATATAATTATTCATGCTAATCATATGCTTAGAAGTGCATACCCAGCCATGGTTAAAACTGCAAAAACAATTTTGGAAAATGGCAGAAGCAAAGACGCTGACCAATATTGTATGCCGATTAAAGAAATACTTACATTGATTCCCGGAGGAAAATAAAATGATTAAACCAGAAGAATTCTACAAAACATTAATTAATAAGGGTTTAGATACATTTTTTGGAGTTCCTGACTCATTATTAAAGGACATTTGTGCATATATAACATCTCATTCAAAGCCAGAAAAACATATAATAACAGCCAATGAAGGAAATGCAGTAGCTATGGCAGCTGGGTATTATTTAGCTACATCTAAACCAGCTGTTGTTTATATGCAAAATTCAGGTTTGGGTAATGCTGTAAATCCATTGTTATCATTGGCGGACGAATTAGTATACAAAATTCCTATGTTGTTAATAATTGGTTGGCGTGGAGAACCAGGCGTCCATGATGAACCACAACACATAAAGCAAGGTATGAAAACACTGTCTCTATTAGAGACAATGGACATTGAATATGCAATATTAACTAATGAGTTTGAAAAAGACATTTCAAAAGCGGTTGAATATATGAAAACCGAAAAAAAGGCATATGCTTTGGTAATTAAAAAGAATACTTTTAGTAAATATCCTTTAGGTTTTTTAAATAACAACTATGCAATGAGTAGAGAAGAAGTTATTGAAGAACTGCTTAATAATTTCGATGATAATGGTGTAGTGGTTTCTACCACAGGAAAAACAAGTCGTGAGATTTTCGAGTGTCGTGAAAAAAGAAACGAAGGTCATGAAAAAGACTTTTTGACAGTTGGGTCTATGGGACACGCCGCATCTATTGCATTTGGCATATCGTTAAAATATAATAACAAAGTTTATTGTATAGATGGTGATGGGTCAATGATTATGCATATGGGTAGTCACGGAATTATTGCTAAAAATGCTAATGATAACTATAAGTATATATTAATAAACAATGGTGCTCATGAATCAGTAGGAGGTCAACCAACCATAGGATTTGATATTGATATAGAAAAAGTGTTAATTGGTCTGGGTTTTGAGAAGGTAATTCAAGTTTCAACCAAAGAAGAACTTAACAAAAAATTTAAAGAGTTTAATATGTTTAAAAAAACAGCCTTGGTTATTAATGTAAAAATAGGTAGTAAAGATGATTTAGGTAGACCAACTAAAACACCACAAGAGAATAAAGAAGATTTAATGAGGTTTATTAAGGAGCAAAAATAATGAAGGCATTTATATTTAATTCTGGAACTGGTAGTAGAATGGGAAAATTAACTAACAATAAACCAAAAGGCTTAGTTGAAATAGGTAACGGAGAAACAATGCTTAGTCGTCAAATAAGACAACTGAAAAACGCAGGCATTAAACATATCATAATAACAACGGGTCCGTTTGAAGAACAAATCAAAGCATTAGTTTATATCTATCCAGAAATAAAATTTGAATTCGTTGAAAATGCAAAATATAATTATACAAACAGCATATATTCTCTTTATTTAGCTAAAAATCTTATTGATGATGATTTAATTATTCTTCATGGCGATTTAGTTTTTGATTCAAAACTTCTTGAAAAATTGGTTTTTAATCCTATGAAAGATATTTGTTTGATTAACAAAAGTAATGAATTGTCGAAAAAAGATTTTAAAGGAAGAATCCAAAATAATTATTTACAAGAAATAGCTGTATCAATTTTTGATGATAATTGTTATAATTTGCAACCATTATATAAGTTTTCCAAACAAACGATGAAGTTGTGGCTAGATGAAATAGAAAGGTTTATTGAAAATGGTTTATATGATGTGTATGCGGAAAACGCACTGAATATAGTTCTTCCACAATTAAACATATCATATATTGATTACAATGATTTTTATATCGAAGAAATAGATAATCAAGAAGACTTAATAAAAGTTTCCAAGGAGTTTCGTTTTTTCGACTACAAAAATCAAACAATAATTCATAGTAACAACTATATTGATGAGTTAAGAGATTATATTAGAAAAAAAGATTTAAAGAGACCAATGATTGTTTGTAGTTCGCATATTTTAGCGGATGACTCGTTTGTCAAATTTAAGCAACAAAAATCAGTGGTTGTATTTAATGATTTTTCGGCAAACCCAACTTATGAAGAAGTATTGGTTGGTTTAAAGGTGTTTAAAGAAAACAATTGTGATTCAATGATTGGGATAGGTGGTGGTAGTGCATTAGATGTTGCCAAAGCAATTAAACTATATAGTCCATTTGAAAAAGATTATATTAATAAGCCGACACTTTATGTTGATATGCCATTATTAGCAATACCGACAACTGCAGGAACGGGATCAGAATCCACTAGATATTCAGTATTATACTTTAACAATGAGAAGCAATCGTTAGTTCATGATTCGATATTACCAGACACAGTAATTTTAGATAAGTCATTATTATATACTATTCCAGAGTATCATCAAAAAGCAACATTGTTAGATGCGTTTTGTCAAGCAGTAGAATCTTTTTGGTCGATTAACTCTACCATTGAATCAAAAAGATATTCTAGAAAGGCAATTAATTTGATTTTAGAAAATTACAAAGAATATTTAGGAAAAAAACATTATACATATGAATCAATTTTTGAAGCATCTAATTTAGCAGGCAAAGCCATTAATATTACTCAAACAACAGCTCCGCACGCAATGAGTTATAAAATAACATCAGAAACAGGAGTCGCTCATGGGCATGCAGTAGCAATAATGTTAGTTCCAGTTTTAAAATATATGATAAACAATATTCATTTGATTCAAGATATACGTGGAGAAGAATATGTTTATAAAATGTTTGATGAACTTATAGATGTTTTCAAATGTAAATCAATCAATGAATTAACTAAAACAATTAGTGAATTTATAGAATATTTTGACCTTAATAATCCGA
>MTKW01002320.1_pt1 | contig 10206 bp, 5 predicted proteins | sample 1042761 | NCBI WGS metagenome assembly MTKW01 (sample SAMN06205366, study PRJNA360243) | anaerobic digester metagenome | biome: Wastewater treatment plant; feature: Anaerobic digester sludge; material: sludge; isolation source: anaerobic digester fed with sludge from wastewater treatment plant ... | reverse complement strand
AATAAAATCGCCTTTTCAGACGATTCTATTTATTGAAATCCTTTAACCATTTTTTTATTTTAGCAATAGCCTTGCCAATAAGATCAATTAAGATTCACATATTATTTTAGTCCTTCCAATCTTTTTATGAGCTTATCTTTACCAAGCAGTTCTATTACATTTACCAGTTCAGGTCCATGTACCTTTCCAGTTAACAATGCTCTGACCGGCATAAATAAATCTTTGCCTTTAATTCCGGTTTGTTTTTGAATCTTCTTCATAACCGTCTTGGCAAATTCCAAATCCACCTCTTCTATACCTGAAAGTTCCTCAATGAAAGCTGAAGCCAGGTCTGAAACATGCTCTTTAGAAGAATACTCAATAGCATCTTCTTCAGTAATCTCTACCTTATCTTCAAATAGAAAAGCTGCTTGTTCTGTTATATCCATAAGTCTATCCAAGCTCTCTTTAAAAGTCGCTGCCAATAGATTTAATTTTTCCTTTGGATAATCATCGTCGATCATTTTCGCTTCCTGTAGATACGGTTTGATTTTGGACGATAAATCTTCATCTGACATTTCCCTTATATAGTGAGCATTTACCCAGTTAAGCTTATCTCTGTCAAAGATTCCACCGGTTTTCGAAACTCTATTGAAGCTAAACTGTTTAATCAATTCATCCATGCTAAGAATCTCATCATTACCTTCAGGAGACCAGCCGACAAGTGCTAAATAGTTTACTAATCCTTGAGCTGTGTATCCCTGGTTGATGAAGTCATCTACAGAAACATCGTCATTTCTCTTAGATAATTTCTTTCTAAACTTGTTTAAAACAGTTGGAAGATGAACAAATACCGGGGTGTCCCAACCAAATGCTTCATATAGGTAAACATGCTTAGGCGTTGACGGTAACCACTCATCACCTCTAACTATATGGGTAATCCCCATCAAATGATCGTCTACTACTACAGCAAAATGGTATGTTGGAAAACCGTCAGACTTTATAAGTACTTGATCGTCCATATCATTTGTATTTATAACAATCTTTCCCTTAACCAAATCTTCTACAACTATATCGGTGTTTACAGGAAGTTTAAGTCTAATAACATACTCTTCGCCATTTGCAATTCGCTGTTTTGCCTCTTCAAGGCTGACAGATCTACATAGTCCATCATATCTCGGTATAATACCATCGGACTTTTGCTGTTCCCTTAAATTGTCCAATCTTTCTTTAGTGCAGAAACAATAGTAAGCATGTCCTGATTCTAATAGCTTTTCAATATATTCGTCATATATTCCTTGACTCTGTCTTACAGATTGTATATAAGGTCCACAATCACCTTTTTCAACAACTTTTCCCGATTCGTCAAGAAATACACCTTCATCGTATTCAACCCCTGCCCACTTTAATGAATTAATCAAGTTTTCAAGGGCACCTTCTACAAATCTGGTTCTATCAGTATCCTCAATTCTAAGAATGAACTTACCACCATTTTGTCTTGCAAATAAATAATTATAAAGCGCAGTTCTTAACCCGCCTATGTGAAGATATCCCGTTGGGCTCGGTGCAAATCTAACTCGAATATCTGACATATCAAACACCTCCGTTATTTTTTCCAATCATATTCCTTATTAAATCTATCAATCATATCTGCGGATACTATGCCGTTTATCGACGAATAGTCCGCACTTATTGAATCAAATTCTTCTTTTGTTTTTATTTTATACCAGTCTAAATGATGTGTATTGTATTCATTTATCATATTTCTATTTTTATAATTAAAGAAAATCTTTCTATAGCGCGTTGGCATTAGTCGTCTAATTATATCCTTGATAGTGTTTTTTATCCCACCATCCGGATTACCGGTGCGAGTCGTTCCAATTGCTTGCCTTAAAGCTTTCTGCTCCACGGTTACAATTTTATAGTGTAGTCTTCTATGATATCTAAGCTCAGGCACTACAGTTTCCCATGCCTCAAATACAGTTCTGTTCCATAGCATCATATGCCATCTGTAGCCAAAAAACTCATATACACGAACTGCGTTAGCGATCATTTTGCTCTGTTTTTCTTTCCAGTCAAAATATTCATAATAAGATATCATCTCATCTCTACCGGCATTTTCTTTTGGATTTATCTCTTTAATTATGCACTTTAATATCTTCGTATACTCACTGCGACTTCCATAAAAATTCTTGTTAATGGCAACTTCTCTAAACAATTCTTCAGCCAGGTATTTTATATCAAGTTCATTTGCCTTAATAAATACCGATGGGATATGATCACCATGTATAAAGTCGCCTGAATGACCGGGACAGAATATTGCATTTTCCGGAATCATATTATGCTCTTTAAAATACTTAACTGCATGATAATCTTGGAAATGAGGCGTTGAAACCAAATTTGAAGAATACGCAGAAAACTCTTTATATTCATCGGACAAATACCATTTTCTCCAGTCGACTTCATCAAAAGGAGCGAAAATCCATTTATATCCCAGGTATTCAGCTATGGACTTGGATACTCCGGATTCTGCATTGTCTTTTATCCCGTAAGAGTAGCAGATTACATTTTCATAGCCGATACTCTTTAAAGTATGAGCTACAATCCTGGAATCTTCCCCTCCCGATAACGGAATCATTATAGTATTGCCGTCAGCGAGGTCTACCAATCTCTTCGCAGCGATTTTATATGCGTTTACAATTCTGTCAATTGAAGCCTGTTCAGATTGGTCTAAATCATTTCTATACTCAAATCTCATGTATTCATCTATTTTAAGATTTTTCGACTTCAAATCAAAATATAGATACTCTCCGGCTGATAGTGAATATAAGCCATCTACGAGTGTATTATTTGCCCATGTACATCCCGATAATTCAAATTGAGTCAATGCTTCATTATTGCATTTTACAGTTTTATCATCCAATAGTTCATAAGCCATATCAGATACTTCTACAAAATCTCCTCTATCCCTATAGAATATAGGTATGCTTCTGATATTGTCGACAGCTGCAAAAATATAATTCTCATCTTCAATTATGACTGCGAACTGTCCATTTAAAAGATTTACAGTATTCAGTATTTCTTCCAGTGATTCACTATTATTCAATCTTTCTAAGATGGTATCCGTAGATACACTTTCATTAAACAGGTCTTTGATTAAATCAGACTCATCACCTGTCCAATCGCACATTGGATTTTGATAAAAACCCTTAATATAGACTTTACCGTGTTTTTCCCATTTAAATGCTTTATTGTTTACTAATTTCATATGCCTCCAATTAATGTACTAGATTTTTAAAAGTGGAAATAATAATCCTTCCGAAACCTTATTTTTTTCCTCTTCTCCCAGTAATTTTTTAACGATTTCAAGAGCAAAAACCACTGCCGTTGCAGGCCCCTTTGAAGTTATTATATTACCGTCTACTGCGACGATTTCATCAACTATTGTAGCTGATTTTAATTCATCTTCAAGTCCCGGATAGCAAGTTGCATTTATTCCTTTAAGAACCCCGGCTCTTTCAAGTACCATAGGACCTGCACATATTGCAGATACGAGCTTCCCGTCATCCGACAAGAATTTTATCATATCCAGAATTTTGTTGTTTGCCATTAAATTATTAACTCCACCCATGCCACCGGGAACTGCAATTCCGTCATAGTAATCCAAAGATTCTAAATCTTTTAGCTTAATATCTGCCTTTACCTTTATTCCATGTGCTCCCAATACTTCTTTATCATCATTTAATTGTAGAGTAACGACTTCAATATTCGCTCTTCTCAATATATCAATTATAGAGATTGCTTCAATTTCTTCAAAACCTTCTGCCAATGGAACAATAATCTTTTTCATATCTACTCCTTTTCAAAAATAAATACCAAGTCCTAGGTTGATTTATAAACTGTGATCATGCTCTTTAAAGAAGTCTCTCAAATACTTAATCGATTGAACGCCTGTAATGCTTGAAACACTTTCCTTAAACCTCTCAAACTCTCGTCTGCTTATTATATTATACCAAAGTAATGGATGCTCGTCATATGCATTGGTGAGAGCTTTGGATTTATTTAAAAAATTAATTTTTCGATAGTATTTAGGGAATCTTGCTCTAAATTTATCCTTTAAGTTAGGTACCAGAGATCTTCTCATGGACTCCGGCTTTATGCCCACAGCTTCGATAAGTTCTGAATTGTAAATCATATCATATTCGTGCTGTAGTGCAGTTAAATACCTCATGTCGTTTGGGACCTTTGACCAGAATTTTATTATATTCTTTTCAAGTTGGATATTTCTCCAAACATACCCATACATCTCATATATTCTCCTGGAATTTGACAGATGCTTACCTACTCTTTCTTTCCAGTATGCATATTTAAACTTCCAAACTATGGATTTTTTCTTAAATTCTTCACTTCCACTATGCCTCATAAATATATCATCAATGTATTCGTTCATCAACTGATAGTCTTTTCGATTCCATTTTATATTGGAAGCAATCTCTCTCATAATCTCGTAATTCAGATTATCTTCACCCAGTTTGGACTCATCCAGGAATATCTTTGGAAGAAGATCTCCTCTAAGAACTCCGGTGAAACATACATTAATGAATACTGCATTCTCCGGTACTATTTTTCTTTCGGTCATGGTTTTAACGGCTAGATATTCTCCAAGATTTGGAACAGTTACATATTGCGATGCATAGTCTTTATATTTCTTATAGTCTTTTCCTGTGAACCATTTATACCATTCAAAAGCATCGTATTCGATAAAATACCATGGATAACCGTAATACTCTGCGATTTTTCGTGCCTCAGGAACATCAGAATTATTTCTGCCACCGTAAGTATAGCAAACTACATTTTTAAAACCCAGTTCCTTAATCTTACCGATTAGTACTCTCTGCCACCAACCTGAAGTCAGTGGAACAACGATTGTTCTATCCTTCAGTGGAAGTAAGCTGTTAGCAACAGCATTTGTATATACCTCATTCATCTCTTCAACTAGTTCAGACAGTGTCGCAGTGGAAAATGGTTCTTTATCAAAGTCCATATACTCTTCAATAATTAGCTCTTCACTGTTCTTGTCATAGAAAAGCATTTCTCCACAGCCTAAGGTTTTTATATCCTCGAATAGAGTTCGATCTCCAAAAGTAGTACCTGATATTCTAAGCTCCCTGACCGCAATATCATCTACCTTAGGTTCTTTTATCAAATTCAATATGCCTTTTATAGAATCTGAAATTACAAGTGTATTATTTATACTCGAATAATATAGTGGAAAACTTCTATTAAAGTCTACAGCTGCAACTATAAAATCTTCTGATTCTCTCAGCATCGAAAACTCACCGTTAAGAGATCTCAAATAATTTTTATAGCCATCTATATCTGTAATGTTTAACAGATCCTCAATTATAAGTCTATGATTTAAATCGGTTTCGTAAAAATACCCTTTTAGATAACACTCTAAATATTCATGCCATCTGAATGCATCATTTCTAGATAACAGTATCATATCCTCACTCCTATTTATGTAAGCCGACCACAAATGGTCGGTTTATTTTCAATAATATTTTATCATATATACTAAAAGCATCCTAGAGATTTAGCTAAATAATATAAACTATCTACTTTGCTTTTTTATATAATTCTTCTCTCTCAAATTCTTTTTTTAGGAATTGGCCGGTATATGATTTTTTATTCTTGGCAACCTCTTCCGGTGTCCCGGTGCAGACAATGCGTCCGCCCATATCGCCGCCCTCCGGTCCTAAGTCTATAATATGGTCGGCAGTTTTAATTACATCTAGATTGTGTTCGATAACGACTACTGTATTCCCACCGTCTGCCAATCTGTCCAAAACATGTATAAGCTTGTGGATATCAGCAGTGTGAAGCCCGGTGGTCGGTTCGTCTAAGATGTAAATCGTCTTTCCCGTCGGTCTTTTACTCAATTCCGAGGCAAGTTTAACCCTCTGAGCTTCACCTCCGGACAACTCCGTCGATGATTGTCCAAGTTTTATATACCCCAATCCAACATCGAGTAGAGTGCTCAGTTTCTTATGAACAGATGGAATATTCTCAAAAAACTTAGTAGCTTCATCAATCGTCATATCGAGTACTTCTGAGATATTTTTACCCTTGTACTTGACCTGCAAAGTTTCTCTATTATATCTCTTACCCTTACAAACTTCACAGGGTACATATACATCAGGAAGAAAGTGCATCTCAACCTTAATTGTTCCATCACCTCTACAGGTTTCACATCTGCCGCCTTTAACATTAAAACTGAATCTTCCCTTTTGATATCCTCTCATCTTTGCATCTGGCGTCATCGCAAACAAATCTCTAATGCCGTCAAATACTTTTGTATAAGTTGCCGGATTTGATCTGGGCGTCCTACCTATTGGAGATTGGTCTATCTCAACAACTTTATCCAGCTGTTCTATACCTATTATCTCCTTATGTTCTCCCGGTCTGACTTTAGACTTGTAGAGCTTTCTGGCAAGACCTTTTTGAAGTATCGAGTTTATTAAACTGCTTTTACCCGATCCCGAAACACCTGTTATGCAGGTAAAAACTCCAAGTGGTATTTCCACATCTACATTTTTTAAATTATTTTCTTTTGCACCTTTTATTTTTATTTCACCGGTCTTTTTTCTATGAGATTTAGGTATGGGTATATGTTTTCTGCCGGATAGATAAGCTCCTGTTATAGAGTTCTTGTCTTTCAATATCTCATCATAAGTTCCTTGAAAAACAACCTCGCCACCGTTTACTCCTGCACCCGGTCCAATATCTACAATCATATCTGCCATCCTCATTGTCTCCTCGTCATGCTCAACTACAATCAGAGTGTTTCCTATATCAGTTAGACCTCTAAGTGATTTTAAAAGCATGGCATTATCCCTTTGGTGAAGTCCAATACTGGGTTCGTCTAAAACATATATGACACCTACAAGACTAGATCCGATTTGAGTTGCCAGTCTTATCCTCTGAGACTCTCCGCCCGACAGTGAACCTGCTGATCTGGCTAGTGTTAAATAACCAAGACCTACTTCGTTTAAGAATTTCAGCCTTTCTACAATCTCCTTTAATACTAAATTCCCAATTGCCATCCTTGTATCATCCAATTTTAAATTTTTAAACCAATCCAGGGACTTAGTTACCGGCAATTCTGTAACTTCTGCAATATTTAAATCCCCTACTTTAATAGATAATATCTCAGGCCTCAAACGTCTACCATGGCAACTTGAACAGGTTTTCTCTACCATGTATTCATCAATCTTATCTTTCATATAGTCTGAACCGGTTTGTTTATACCTTCTATCGAGGTTTGGAATTACCCCTTCCCAAACACCTACAAAATGTCTGTTACCCGTATAATGAGACTCAAAACTGAATTCAATTTCTTTTTTTCCTGTTCCGTAAAGTATCTCATCTATCATTTTTTTAGGTGCTTCACTAATTGGAGCATCCATAGAAAATTTATGATTTTTTGCTATAGCTTTAAAGACTTCATAGTAATAGGTACCGTCTTTAGAGGTGCTGAAAGGATCTATCGCACCTTGGTTTATAGACAAATCCGTATCCGGAATTATCAACTCAGGATCGATCTCTAGGTGAAAACCAAGACCATTACAATCGGGACACATACCATAAGGACTGTTAAATGAAAAAGACCTAGGTTCAACCTCTTCTATTTGAACATGTCCATTTGGGCAAGCTAACCTCTGACTGAAAGTAATCAGTTCACCACCGATTACCTCCACCTTTACAATTCCATCTGTCAGTTTCAGCGCAGTCTCCAAGGAATCACTAATCCTTGAATCTATACCGTCCTTCACAACTATCCTATCCACTACTATATCTATATCATGGCTTTTATTCTTTTCCAATTTGATTTCATCCATCAAATCGTACTCTTCTCCGTCAACAATTACCCTATTGTAGCCCTCTTTTTTTATATTTTCAATTAACTTAACATGCTCACCTTTTTTTCCTCTTATAATGGGCGCGAGTATCTTAAGTCTGGTTCTCTCAGGCAATTCGGTTATGACATCTACCATTTGATCCACTGACTGTGATTTTATCTCCTCTCCACATACCGGACAATATGGTATTCCTACTTTAGCAAATAACAATCTCAAGTAGTCGTAGATTTCTGTTACCGTACCAACTGTAGACCTCGGATTCTTGCTCGTAGTCTTTTGATCTATGGAAATCGAAGGGGAAAGACCCTCGATGTATTCTACATCGGGTTTGTCCATCTGTCCCAAGAACTGTCTGGCATAAGAAGACAGCGACTCGACATACCTCCTCTGTCCTTCGGCATATATGGTATCAAAAGCAAGCGAAGATTTTCCCGATCCCGATAGTCCGGTAAGGACTATCAACTGATCTCTCGGAAGTTCCAAATCTACAGACTTTAGATTATTCTCCTTAGCTCCCTTGATTACAATTTTATTTATACTCAATTAATTTATACCTCATTCCTTTTACATTACAATATCAATCTATCTTAAACTGACTCTTTAATTTCTTAATCTCGTCCCTTAAGTTTGCAGCTCTTTCAAACTCAAGAGTTTCTGCTGCCCTATACATTTCCTCTTCCAGATTTATAATGATCTTACCTATATCTTCCAATCTAAACTCTGAGTCGTATTCTGTTTCATCTTCAGCTGCTACCGTAGCTTCTATAATCTCTCTTACCCCTTTGACAATAGACTTAGGAGTAATTCCGTGTTCTTTATTGAATTGGTCTTGGATCTCACGTCTTCTTGCAGTTTCATCTATCGCCAGCTGCATGGATCTGGTAATCCTGTCTGCATACATGACAATATGTCCTTTGACATTTCTTGCAGCTCTACCTACCGTCTGTATTAAAGAAGTTTCCGACCTTAAAAAGCCTTCCTTGTCTGCATCTAGTATTGCAATAAATGAAACTTCAGGTAAATCCAGTCCTTCTCTAAGCAGGTTTATCCCTACAAGTACATCGTATTTTCCAAGTCTTAAATCTCTTATGATTTCCATTCTTTCAATGGTCTGAATATCCGAGTGCATATAGGTTACTTTGATACCCAGCTCCTCGAGATACTTAGTCAAATCTTCAGCCATCTTTTTAGTTAGAGTGGTAATTAAGGTTCTTTCACCTGCAGTCGTAGTTTTGTGTATCTCAGCTATCAGGTCGTCTATTTGGTTTTCTGTAGGTCTGACATCTATAATCGGATCCAATAGTCCCGTAGGTCTAATCAGCTGCTCAACAATAATATCAGTGTTTTCATACTCATAAGGTCCAGGTGTTGCAGACACAAAAAGAACCTGATTTATCATCTTTTCAAATTCTTCAAATTTCATCGGTCTATTATCAAGAGCAGAAGGAAGTCTAAATCCGTATTCTACTAAATTCTCTTTTCTGGCTCTGTCGCCATTGTACATAGCTCGTATTTGAGGTATGGATACATGTGATTCATCTATAATCATCAAAAAGTCGTCCGGAAAATAATCTATAAGAGTATAGGGTTTACTGCCCGGTGCTCTGCCGCTGAGATGTCTGGAATAGTTCTCTATCCCTGTACAGAATCCCATTTCAGTTAACATCTCTATATCATATCTCGTTCTTTGTTCCAGTCTTTGAGCTTCCAGTAATTTGTCTCTTTCCTTAAAAAATGCAATCCTCTCTTCAAGTTCCTCTTCAATCGATGCAATCGCTCTTTTTATCTTTTCGGGAGTCGTTGCATAATGAGACGCCGGAAAAATTGATATGTGATTACGGTAACCCAGTACTTCTCCGGTTAAATAATTTATTTCAGTTATTCTATCTATCTCATCGCCAAAAAACTCAACTCTTACTGTATTCTCGTCAGTCGATGCAGGAAATATATCCAGACTGTCTCCACGAACTCTAAATGTACCCCTAGTAAAGTTTACATCATTTCTCACGAATTGGATATCCACTAATTCGCGAATGACCTCATCTCTATCTTTTACCATCCCCGGTCTTAGAGATACCATTAAGTTCTCATAATCTATTGGGTCTCCAAGTCCATATATGCAAGATACCGATGCTACAATAATTACATCTCTTCTCTCAAAAAGCGCAGCTGTTGCAGAGTGCCTAAGTTTATCTATTTCTTCATTTATTGACGAATCCTTTTCTATATAGGTATCTGTCATTGGCACATATGCTTCAGGTTGATAGTAATCATAGTAACTAACGAAGTATTCTACAGCAGAATT
>MTKW01069300.1_pt1 | contig 10209 bp, 7 predicted proteins | sample 1042761 | NCBI WGS metagenome assembly MTKW01 (sample SAMN06205366, study PRJNA360243) | anaerobic digester metagenome | biome: Wastewater treatment plant; feature: Anaerobic digester sludge; material: sludge; isolation source: anaerobic digester fed with sludge from wastewater treatment plant ... | reverse complement strand
GTCCTATGACGCTTGGTTTTCAAGAATAGCACACCTAAATCAATTAACAAGTCATTTCTGCTAAATCTATCAAGTATTTTTTGTAACTTTTTCGCAATCTTGTATTTACACATAAATTGTTTTCTCCAGTCAGTTTCATATTCCTGCAAATAATCTGAGTTATTATTCTTAATCGCTTTATCAATTGCCTTTGAAGCAAGAACAGCGGATTTGAAAATATATCGATAACCTTCACCTACAACTGGATTTACTTGGGATACTGAATCACCGACACAAACAAGATTATTATTTATAAATTGTGATTTAACTTCTGTAATAGGGATAGTACTACCTTCTGCATTATCATTATCTTTTTCAACAAGTTTCGACACTTTTTCGATTGTTAGCATATTATCTAGTTGCTTTTTTATTTCTTTAATGACAAGGTTTTCAAATGAACCGAATCCTAGAATTGCTCGTTGATTTTTTAGTGGGAATATCCAACCATAACCACCTTGAAAATCTTTACCTATATAAAAATGTGTTTCATTAGGATTGCCCCTATATTTAACATTATATTCGAGTCCTACGGCGACTTTCATAGTGGAATCTTGAAGTCTAAGTTTCTTACTAAATACACCCGCTAGACCCGTTGAATCAACAAAGTATTTAGCAAAATACTTGTTGCCTTTATCATCGATAACACTTGTAATGTTCCCACTACTATCAGTTTCGTATGCATTTATGAATGTAGATTTGCGAATATCAACATATTGAGTATCGATTTTTTCGAGTAATTCTTTGTGTAGGTTTACCTTATCGAGTATATATGCCTTCCCATAGGCGCTACAAGCATAATGTTTAGAGTATATGGTTGCTTTGTTTATATCTGAAGCGATTACATTTCTTGTTAAATCAAATTCGTTAATATCAATAAAACTACCCAATGTCTGAAATGGTAGGTTTAGTAAGTCTACTTTTCTATCAATCAAAAGAACGCTGCATTTTAAATTTCCTAATGTTCTTGCAGTCATTAATCCTGCACTTCCTGCTCCAACAATTATTACATCATAGTTATTTCCCATAGTATCTATACATATTCAAGATGATTGTAACAAATTATGTCTTTTAAATCCATAAATTTTGAGTCGTTAGATACTTTAAATCTAGACAGTATGCAAAATTTGTTTTTGCAAAAAGAATATTATTTTTAAAAGGAAAAAGCCTGAAGATTTACGAGATAGATGGTAGTGTGTACTACACGATAATCCCTACTTCAGGCTGTTCTTGCACTTACCTGTTATGGTGGAACCGTAAAAACGGTTTAATGAAAATTACAGATAACAGAGTACCTCGAATTCTCTTTTTAGGATTTTTACTAAGATTTAATATCCTTACATTATACCAATGACCCAAGGAAAACACTATGGGCTGGTGGGGTGAATGATGGGACTTGAACCCACAACCCTCGGTTCCACAAACCGATGCTCTAACCAGTTGAGCTACATTCACCATATAACAACCTGATTATACTATATCTAACCTTAATACTTAAGTAATACACACTCACACACATCCCCATCATACCCAACTACCTCTGCAGATTGATCTATAACACTCTTTGCAAAAGGAGTAAGATAAAGATATGGACACTCATATATCTTAGACCTAGCATTCTTTAACCTAAAATTAAAATGATCCTCCATACTGTAACCTAATACCGTATTAGTAGTAACATACTCTCCATTCTTTACAATAATATTTATTAATGGCTCATACTCAAGATATATATCAGATAAAACCTCAACTACTACCTTGTTATTTGTTACTTCAAATACAGTACCTTGGGAAGCAGAATATATAGATGCATTGTATATAACTTCTAAAGTCAAAGCATTGCTATTATCTTTACAGAAAGGAATAATACCCTCTTGTGCATACCTTAAATCTTTGTTCTGTATGGGTAATTCTAATGTTAAATTAGTTGTACCTAAAGTCTGCTTTCTAGGACTAGGAGCAAAAACAAATACATAGAGAATTACTGAAATAACAACAACCCCCATCATAATAAAGAGAACTGTAGATTTAATTTTTTTGTTATCCATACTTTTGGCTTTGTATATTTAAGCCTTAAAAATTTAAATCATTTTCTTACTTCATTAAACTAGATTTTTTTTAAGAATGCAATTGGAATTTGCTAATCGACACCTACAGTAGTAGATCTTTTTATGTAGGCAACACCAGGTACATTTGCTAGATCACAAAGGTCTTCCACTTTGACACTACCAAAAATGGCATGGAAGTATTCGGAGTATTGGTATTCTATGAAATCCAAATCAGTTGTAATAGAGGTGTAGCCTTCTGAAAGCCTCACTTCAACTTCTACTCTCCCTTCTCTAATCTCTATAACATTTCTTTTTGCAGTCTCCAAAGGATCGTCTGTTGTTAAAAGTGCGCCTAAAGAATTGTCTATATTAGGACATCTTGGATCTGCTACGGTGGGATTTAGATCTAAGATGTTTACTTCTATCTCCTCATCATCTGGTTTAGATTTGTCAAAAACAAAAAAGAAGACAACTAAGAGTACAACTAGAAGAGGAAGAGTGAAAAGCAAATATTTCTTAAGGAGTAATTTTTTTTGATTAATTTTCTTTTCTATATTTAAGTATAACAAAAATAAATCCTTACTTTAATACTTTTGGAAAATATAATATATTGTATTATGGTTAATCTTTTCAAATCTAACAGAAAATCCTCCATATCTTTTCTTGCACTCTGTAAAAAGATGGTTAAATGGAGAGAAAGTAAGGTGTATCCCTACCCTTTTAACTTACCCGAAATTATTAACCTTCCTTCTGAATTTTGGGATCAGGTTATTAGGATATATAAACAGACAGATATGGATGGGAAAGAAAGAGCAATATCTCTTTTTTGGGCAGATGATGAGTTAGTGCTCACATCTGTAGTGCAAGGAGATGAAAAATCAGTAAAAAGTAGTCATTCTGTTAATGTAAGATATGAAAAACATCCGACTAAAAGAGAATATTTAAGGAAAATACTCTTAGTAGATGGAAAAGTACAGAAAAAGAAAGAAATATACTACAAAAAAGTCCCTAAGAAGATTTCAGTAGAATATCTTTTTAATATGCATACTCACCCTACCCATGTTGGAATAGATGGTTCCAAGCAGTATGGATTCTTTTCTCTACAAGATATGGAATCTTTCTTTTCATCTAAAGCTGTAATTACCGGTTTAGTTACGGATAGATTGTGGTTACTAGTTAGAACAGCTGATACTCCCGACACATTAGGTGATCTATTAGAGTCAGATATAACGGTAGAGAATCTTAAAGAAAGATATTCCATAGCTATATATATGGCAGAGTTTAAGAGGAATGCATTAAAACAGTGATAGGTAAGGATTAAATTCTCTTCCTTGACAAAAAGATGCCATTTGGATAGATTGACTAATAACCTCAAAAAACAAGTACATGTCAAAATTCATATTCATTTCAGGAGGCGTAATATCTGGTATAGGGAAAGGTGTATCCGCTGCCTCTATAGCTTTTCTACTTAAATCATATGGGAAAAAGATAACTCTTCTTAAAGCCGATCCATACATCAATGTTGATGCAGGGACAATGAGTCCTTTAGAACATGGAGAAACATTTGTGTTAGAAGATGGTTTTGAAACAGATATGGATATAGGGACGTATGAGAGATTTACTAATCAATCTTTCGCAAGACCAAACTCTATGACTTTAGGTGCTGTTTTAGAGAGTGTAATTAAAAAAGAAAGAGCATTAGAATATGATGGCAGATGGGTTAGTTTGGATCACCATGTACCTGAGAATGTAGTCCAATGGATAGAGGAAGTAGCTAGGAAAGATGATGCTGATATTACTATTGTTGAGATAGGTGGTACGGTAGGTGAAGTAGCAAATGGACTCATGTTAGCAGCTAACAAAGCTATGAAATTAAAAAATCCTAATGATGTATTACATATCCATGTAACCTATCTTCCCACCCCCCCTATGTTAGGTGAAATGAAAACCAAAACAGCTCAAATATCTGTACAGATATTAAATAGTCACGGTATTCATCCAGATTACATAGTTGCAAGATCGGAAACACCGATAGACGAGGAGAGATTGGATAAGATTAGTAAATACTGCTTCTTACCTAAAGATAATATAATAGCAGCACCAGATGAAGATTGTATCTACAATATCCCTTTAAACTTTCAAGATCAGGACGTTGGAAAGAAGATACTTAAAAGTTTGGATATGAAAGGAAAGGATATCTCTCTTGTTAGTACTTGGAAAGAAAAGGTATCAAAGATTAAGAACCCTAAAGGAGAAGTGAATATTGGGATTGTTGCTAAGCACTTTAAAAGTGGTAATTTTGATCTTAAAGACTCACATGTATCTGTAGTAGAGGCTATAAATCATGCATGTTGGGAGTTTTCCTTAAAATCAAATATTCATTGGATAGATGCTGAAGATTTAGAAAGAGATGAAAGAGTACTAGAAGAATTCTCCGAAATAGATGCCATTATAGTGCCACAAGGTTGGGGTGCAGAGAGTGCTGAGGGTAGAATAAAGGCAATTCGGTATGCTAGAGAGAACAAGATTCCATTTCTAGGACTTTGCTACGGTATGCAGATGGCTACAATTGAATATGCTAGGAATGTTTTAGGTATAGAAGATGCTAACTCTGAGGAGGTAAATCCTAAATCCAAAAATCATATAATACATCTGATAGAAGATCAGGAAGGATTAGTAAAAAATCAGGAATATGAAGATGCTATTAGACTTGGGGCATGGCCGTGTAAAATAGATAAAGGCTCTTTGACATACAGACTTTACAAAAAGTATGGAAACAGTCTTTACAAATCCCTCCCTATTGTTAATGAAAGACATAGGCACAGATATGAGTTTAATAATGAGTATAGAGATGTTTTTGAAAGATCAGATTTAAAGTTAGTAGGTAAAGATCCAAAAGGAATAGCTGTTAAAGCAGTAGAATTACCTCAGGATATACACCCGTTTTTTGTAGCTACACAGTACCATCCAGAGTTAAAAAGCAGATTCTTAGAACCACATCCTCTATTTATGGGTTTAATACATGCGATAAAAAGTACTAGGTAATACTATCTTTTTGTAAAAAACTTAGCATCAATTACAATAGCCCTATCCTCTGTTAGCATAACAGGGTTAAAATCCATACTAATAATTTCAGGATATGTAACTAAAAGATACTGTACATTCATAATTAACTCCATCAGCTGTTCTCTAGCAAGTCTTGGTTTCCCTCTATATCCATCTATGATTTTTGAAACTTTTGTTTTTGAAAGAATGGCATCTATCTTCTCTCTATTCTCTGGTACAAGTATATGTCTAATATCTTTATATATCTCTGTATATACTCCCCCTTGCCCTATTGCTAAGAGATGCCCAAAGCCAAGTCCATCTTTTTCATAGATATCTACACCTCCCTCTCTATTTGCACCTATGAAAAACTCTAACTTTCCCTCTATCATCTCCTGTATTAAAATCTTAGGTGCAACATTTCCAGTTTTCTTTGTTATAGTGTCTTTCAATTCAGTATATCTCTCTTCAAATTCAGTGATAGTTCTAATATCAAGATAGAGACCCTTGTAATCAGTCTTATGTATCAGGTCTTCAGAAGATGCTTTTATAGCAACAGGGAATATAGTAGATGCAAACTCTATACCTGTTTCTAAGCTGTTAACAACCATCTGCTTAGGGGTATCGATATTGAACTCTTGAAGTAATTTAATACCAATTTCATCTGGTAGGATATTAACTTTTTCATTTGTAACGTATTCATCTAAGACATCCTTGTTTTTAGGTTTTCTTTTGTAATCATCACAATCAACTACCTTTGTTAGTTCTTTGTTCTTTTCATACTCTGAAAGCTTTGATATTAATCTAATAGCTTGCTCAATATCATCAAACCAAGGACAGTTGTTTGCCTCTAATATCCTTTTCCCTGATTTAATATCTTTCCCTCCTAAGAAACATGAATATATTGGTTTGGAGGCTGTCTTAGAGATATCAGCTATTACCTGTGCAGTGGCTTCAATCTCTGTTATTAATTGAGGTGTTAGAATTACTAAAATACTATCTACTGATATTTCATCTAATAGATCTTTAATTACTTTCTCATATCTATCACTCTTTGCATCACCAAGAATATCAACAGGATTTGTGAGATTAGTTTCTTCTGGTAAATATTTTAGGAATTTTTGTCTAGTTTTCTCATTTATTTCTGCCAATTCTAAACCTTCTGCCTCTATTCTATCTACAGCTATTATTCCTGGACCACCGGCATTTGATACAATTCCGACCAGCTTTCCTTTAGGAAAATGATTTGAATCTATTAATTTCATAAGTTGAAACAGTTCTTGTGAATTTTCAGTAAATATCATATTACTTTTCTTAACTGCAGCAATGGTGGTATCAAAAGATGATGCTAGAGAACCTGTATGGGATGCTATTGCCTCTTTTGCTTTCTCAGAGCTTCCAGGAGCAATAATTAGTACAGGTTTTTTAGCATTTTGAGCTAAGGTAACAAACTCTTTTCCATCAGTGAACTCTTCTAAATAGAGTACTATTGCACTAATATCTTTGTCGGGTACAAAGATTTCCATTAATTCATTTTCATGTATATCAGCTTTGTTTCCTAATGATATTACTTGAGAAAAACCTAAGCCTTTTTCACAAGCCATATCTAATATTGCTGCACAGAAAGCACCAGATTGTGATATGAAAGCTATTTTCCCGTTCCCAGGATTTTCTCTTGCAAAAGAAAGATTGATTTTAGCCCTGTTGTTAATAAATCCTAAACAGTTAGGTCCCAGTAATCTAATATTTTCTGCCTTTAGCTTTCTTACTATTCGCTCCTCTATCTCTCTACCCTGCTCTCCTGCCTCTTTAAAACCAGCTGAGATGATAACAACACTCTTAACCTGTTTCTTAACACATTGGTCTATGATACTCTCCACAAACTGATGAGGTATTGCAATACAGACCATTTCAACCTCTTCCTCTATCTGTAAGATATCGGGATATGCTTTTCTCCCTTGTAGCTCTTCATACTTTGGGTTTACAGGATATACTTTTCCATTGTATCCCCCCTCTATCAAATTTTTCATAATGACAGAGGCTATCTTTTCTGAATCTTCAGAGACACCTATTATGGCAATTGATTTGGGGGTAAAAATATCTTGTTCCATTTACTATTCAAAATATTTTAAAAGATTGTTAATATCTACAGTCTTAACTTCATCAACTAATTCAGAAATAGTGTCTTTTCTGTTATGTAATCTTTCATAGAAAGTCTTTAGAGCACTATTCCTGTATATTATACCAGTATATATTGAAGAATTGTGTAATATCTCATTTGCTTCACTTAAAGAATCTTCTTTGTATTTTTCTAAGCTTTCTATCTTCTTAATATTTTCCATAGCCCACTGAGGAGTAAATTCTTTATTATATTTTGGACAAAGCTGCATTATTTCAATGACACTACACCCTCTGTTCTCTATCCCTTGCTTAATGATATCTGAGAGCTGTAGTGGATCAGTAGATGTAGCTCTTGCATAGAGAGATGGATCTAGGTTAAGTATGAATTGAGAAACATTTAATTGCCTTTCTGGTCTTCCCTGTGGTAGTCCGTACATAGGTTTTTCGTCTTTTGTAGTAAAGGTACCCTGTCCTGTTGTAAGTGCAAAGTTCTGATTATTATGAATCAGTATTGTAATATCATAATTTGCTCTTACGGCGTGTACTAGATGATCTAGTCCTTCATGAAAACAACCACCATCCCCTATATCAGCTATTACTGTAAATCTTCTGTTTGCAAGATGTGCACCCACAGCCAATGGTATTGATCTTCCATGTAGACCTTTAAATCCATACAGGTTTATCTTATCAGCACCATTTCCATTACATCCAATATCAAATGTCATAAATACCTCAGAAGGTGATATATTAAGTTCACTTAATGCTTTCTTCAAAGAGGCATGGATAGCAAAGTTACCGCATCCAGGACACCATGTAGGCATGTTAGGAGAGTTGTATTCTTTAATATCTACACTCACTTAATTCTTTAAAAAATCTAAAATATCTTCTACAAAAAAGGGTCTCCCGTCATACTTAAGTAGTTTTTCATTAAACTCATATCTAGTATATTGGGTAATTAGAGATCCTAATTGTCCAGTCTGATTGTTTTCTACAAGAATTATTCTTTTCTCTTTGTTAATCATCTCTTCTAGAAGTTTTGTTTTCAAGGGGTATATGTATTCATAATGAAGATAACTAATATCATTATCCATCTCTATAGCATCAAGTATTGTATTTTTAACACTTCCCCAACCAACAAAGAGAGTGCTACTATTTGATTTCCCATACAGTTTAGGTTCGGGTAAAGAATCTTTCAAAAGAGATAGTTTCCTCATTCTCTTCTCAGTCATTAACATTGCTTCATGACTATCTTCAGTTGAAGTGCCATCCTCATTATGCTCATCACTATTATGTATGTAGGGCTTTTTCTCTTTAGAAGGAACCCATCTAGGTGATATACCTGAGTCTGTTATCTCGTATCTCTTTTCACCATCGTTTAAGTTTCGATCTATTGAAATATTTTTAGGAAGGTTCTTTATACTAAAGAGTGATTCAGAGATCTGTTTTTCTGAAAGGACCATAACGGGGATTTGATATATTTCTGCAATATTAAATGCTTCCTGAATCAAACTGTATGATGAAAGAGCATCACTAACTGAGAGTACACACTTTGGATACTCACCATGTCCTCCTTTTACAGCTGTGTTTAAATCGCCTGCACCTGTCCAAGTTGGTAACCCTGTGGCAGCACCTGTTCTTTGTGAGAGAAATATGACTAGAGGAGTTTCAGATATCCCTGCACATGTGACTGTCTCAATCATTAGATCAAAGCCTCCCCCTGAAGTACCAACTAATGCTCTTGTGCCCATATACATACTTCCCATTGCCATCTGTACTGCTGTAATTTCATTTTCAGCTTGTTTTACTAACATCTCTGTATCTTGAGATGTATCTCCTAAAAATTTAAATATGGATGTTGCCGGTGTCATAGGATAGGCATAGTATGCCCTTACTCCTCCTGCTATTGCTCCTAGTGCTGTGGCATGATTTCCAGTCATGATTAAAGATTTCTGTTTGAATACATCTGTTTGTGGCATATTTAATTTCTTGGTGAATTCAGGTCTGTATGAAGGGGTATTGTATCCAGCAAGTATCGCTTTTTCTTCTGCATCAATGTCAACATTTTTTTCCTTAAAGAAGTCTAAAATAGTGTTAACCAATATATCTGGATGAAAATCTAGTATTTTCCAAAGAAAACCTATCATTACAACATTAGACATTATCTCTGTACCTCCAGAATCTACGGCAATACTTTTTGAGTCAATGTATATTTTTGTAATATTTTTGCTCTTTAAAATGGCTTCCTGCTCCTCTGAGAATGAGTACTCCTTTAGATGATGGATTAAGATTCCATTCTCATTTATATCACTTAGATACTGCTCTAGAGATTCTGCGGTAAAACAAAGTAGAATGTCACAATATTTACTAGATGAATTAATCTGAGAGTTGGAAAAATCAATTTGATATGATGCAATACCACCTGCTATTAAGGAGGGATACTCTCTGTATGCAAATATTTTTAATCCTTCCTGATTTAGTGTTTTAGCAAGTAAAAGACCAGTTGTATTAATTCCCTGTCCTGATTCACCACCAAATTTTATAGATATTCTTCTTTGGGACATTAGTATTAATATACTCGAACCTCTTAATTATGTAAATAATTTAATCAAAAAGTGTACCTCCCATATGTAAAACTCTATCAATGTTCCATAGTAGATCGTCTTTTTCAGTAAGGTTTTGTTTTAACCATTCTAGATAGTTTCTGTCTTCTCTTGCAATATCAGTTAGTGCTTTACCGGCATATTTCCCAAAGTTAATATTTCTAATATATGCAGGTTCTCTACTTATCTGTATCATCTGCTCTACGGTAAATTTACTGTTCTTCTCAATATATTTAAAAAGATCTCTTAAGAAAAAAACATCACTTAGTGCATCATGTGCTTTGTTATGTTCTTCATTTTCTTTTTTGTAAAGACCTAAGTAATATCTAAGATGTTGCAAAGAGTAACTTTCAATATCC